>ENA-ORTT01002705-ORTT01002705.1-human-gut-metagenome-genome-assembly--contig:-NODE-2705-length-12995-cov-2.465456_pt1 | contig 12995 bp, 12 predicted proteins | sample MGYA00242074_ERZ509197 | MGnify/ENA primary metagenome ERZ509197 (study PRJEB26280, sample SAMEA2338789) | human gut metagenome | biome: human gut; feature: human-associated habitat; material: faeces...
AGCACCTGGACGCTTTTTCGTTCAGCATCGCTTAATTTACCATCTTGGTTCTGGTCATAAGATGCCTTTACATAAAATCGGAAATAAGCATCCGGGAAATTTTTGCTGTTAATTTTTACGCTCTCTGCTGCCTGTGCTTTTGACTGTAGAAACAATACAGGTGCCATCAGTAGCAACACTGCAAATAGAATCTTTTTCATGTCTTTCTCCCCTTCCTCGTAATTCTAATATTTCTTTACATACTTTACATTTTTAGTATCTAAGTGTGGACCGAATTCCATAACCGAATCGTATAAATATATTTTAGCCTTTTTCACTCCATATGCAGAAAAGCCATTCAGTTCCGTACTTTTTCTCATGTCCAGTTTTTTTAGTTTCTTGTTGTAATCACAAGTAAAGTTCACAAGATAATAACCACCAATAATTTCAGTATAGTTATTATGATTACAATAGAAAAAGACCAGTCCGGTAAACGGTTTCAAATTTAGCTTACCACTTAATTTATTTCTCTTGATGTTAATTTCCCTATAATGACTTTTCTTACCCCATTTAATTTTTGTTAAAGAACCATGAGTCCATTCAAAACTTTCCAGTTTTTTTAATTTACTAAGGTCTAGTTTTTTAATCTTAGTAATTCTTGACGCCGATAACGTTTTAAGTTTTGTAAGACAGCCTAAATTGATTTTTGTCAGTTTAGGCATAAGATTCAAGGTATAAAACTTTATTTTATTCTTCTTTGGAAGCTTAATTGTCTGCATTTTTTTGTTATCTGTCATATATAGTTTTTCAATCTTCTTATTTTTAGACAAATCCACTTTTTTTAATGCATGGCAATCACTTATATCTAATTCACTTATTTTTGTATTTTTTGCCACATTAATGGTTTTTAATTTGGGCATTTCTATGTTGCAGTATTTTAGTTTTCTATAATTTTGCAAATTTATTGCTTTTACCTTAGTTCCTATTACATCTAGATTATTTATTGGAGCTTTCTTTGGCAATCTTAGTTTTATAATACTATTTCCTTTAATTATTACACCAACCAATTTTGTAAAGGAAGACAAATCTAATTGCTTTAACTTTGGAGCATTAATCTCAATTCCAATAAGCGAAGGTAAGTTATTAAGTTGTAAGTATTTAAGTTTTTCCATATAATTCATGTCTAATACTTTAATTTTAGGGCAATTAACAATTTTCATATTACACAATGCTTTGTTAAATCCCGGCATATGAACTTCTAATAAATTTCCCATATCACTTATATCTATCCGTGAAACATAATCTCCATCTAATGTCAATTTTTTCAAACTATTATTTCCACAAATTTTAACTTTATCATACGCCAAATAATCTAATGTTAGATTTTCAAGTTTCAAATTACCGCTTATATCAACTTCTTGCGTATTTTTTATGTCCTTAATTCCAATAACCGCTCCCTTTAGTTCCTTATTATTAATAATTAGTTTTTTAACTGACTGAAAATAAACTGTTAAATTTTTTAAGGACTGAAAATTTGAAAAATCCATGCTTTCAATTGGTGTAAAGTTATATACTGAAACATCTTCACATTTACTCAGTCTATATATTTCGCTTAAGTTTTCGATACTCTTCCCTGAAACCGCAATTTTATTTATATTGGTAAATACGGAAACATTCTTTAAATTAATATCTTTATCATGTTTTCCTACATTTAACTCAACAACGCCATCTATCTCCTTCTGAGACAAGATACCATTTCCGTCTTTATCCGCTTTCTTCGCTGCTTTTAACACCACCGCATCTGGAAAGTTTTCCGCAGTCAAAGATATTTCTGCTGCCTGCACCTTTGACTGTAGAAACAATACAGGTACCATAAAAATAAGCATCATTACAAGTACAATTTTTTTCATTTTATTCATCCTTTCTTCTTTTTCTTCTTTTTTACTACAATCGGGTGCAGTTGAATTGCTGTTCCACACCCCCATGGTAATTTCCTTTTATCCTCATATACCTTTCCTTTTTTGTTTTTTCTCAAAGAAAATCCTTTTAACTCATACCCTTTTTTCAATACATACGGTGACTTAATTTTATAAGTGCTGTCTTTTTTATAATATTGCGTCACCTGTTTTACTTTCTTTTTCTTCTTTATTGCTTTTATCTTTTTTGCATCCGCATACTGAATCGTTCTTTTATACTCTAATTTTGTCGTTTTAAAACGAAGGGCTTTATTCGCCACGACAATTGCCTGTCTAGTATCCTGTTTTGAATTCTTTTTATTTAAATTCTTTTTGTAAGTAACTTTCAAATCTGGTACTTGTTCCTCCCGCTGTGTCTCCTTTTTCTCAGAATAAAATACTGCTTTTCCATTTATCATTTCATAAACGAGATACCCAGTATCCTTATTACGTTTAAACGAGAAACTTTGCAACGTTTTGTCTTTCATCACCATACTTTTTTTGCTTATCTTTGGCTCTGTAACCGCCTCGGTATCCATATTTATTTTAAAGTTCTTATTCTTATTTGGCGAAACCGCATTCCAATATTTATTAAAATCGGCCAGTCTCACCTTCGCACTGTTCATCTTCTTTGCCATAATGTTAAATGCATCTTTCGCTATAACTCGTGCGTCTCCATCCGATCCAACATTGTTCCAGTACCCTAGCATACTTGATGCCAGACTTTGTGCCCCACGTCTCAATTCGTTTGGCATAATTACTGGATGCTTTTTGCTCTTTTTAACAATATCGGCAATTGCTAACTCCTTCTTAAGATACTCATAATCTAACAATACATTATCAATATATGCATTTGGATTTTTTTTCAAGTTTCCCCATACTGTATCAACCGCCTTCGCTTTCACAATAGGATTTGTTACATCCTCTGAACTGTGAACAATCGGTCCAAATTCATTGTACTTTTTAGTTACTTCCTTTTTGTCATTTCCCTTTATTTTAATATTAAAGGAAACCTTCTTATACGCCCGATGTGAAACTGCATCCGTCGCATTATGAATTGCGACACCGAGTAAAATCAGGCTTTTTTGTTTAGCTGTCAGAGCTTTCTTTTTTCTTGCTTTCTTTTTACAATATTTAAACAACTGCTGTTTTGTTGCCTGCCCCAATTCTTTTTGTACATCTTCTTTGCCCTTTTCATTTTTATACAAATCCACATTATTCGGGAAAACATCCTGATAACGGACTTTGTTCTCTTTTTCTCCTAATTTGTATGCACTATAAAGAATATACTCTGTATTTGCAATATAATTCTTACCCCCATGGAAACACGGATGCAGGGAATAGGATTTCATTCGCGATATACTATCCGGAGCGCATACTGCAATTTTTATAAGTTTAATATCATTGTCTGAAACACTTTTTTTGCTGTTATTTGCATTTATAAACTGGGAAGAATGACGTTTTCCCTTCCACTGACCGGTTACATAATGACATTTTGTTCCAGAACGTACCTCATCATTAGAACCATATATTTCTTCTGTTTTCCAGTTCTTTACATCTAATTTCTCATAATTATTTTTTGCCTGCTCATAATCCAGAAGTCCTTCCCCGAAATTTTCCTTATCACCAAACGTTTGATTTGCGCTCTGCACAAGCAGTTTCCGAATAAAATCGGCTCCTTTATCCCGGTGCAGCCCCCATAATACAGAGGCGGCTCCTGTGACTTGAGCAGCTGCCAAACTCGTTCCTTCCTCCACAATGATGCCTCCAAATGCACCCGTTGACAAAATCTTTTCTCCCGGTGCCATTATATCCAAACCTTCACCGGTTGGACTAAATGCTGATTTTTCATTCATATCATCTGTGGAACCTACACTAATCACACTGTCCCACGCGGCTGGATACATAACCGAAGATTCGTCTTCATCCGCACTGCCGGCATTTCCGGCAGGTGCAATCAATAAGATTCCTGCCTGTCTCGCATCTTCCACTGCCTTTTTCAATTCCGGTGAGTATTCCGTCGTTGCAAAACTCATATGAATAATATTTACCTTTTTCTCAATTGCCCATTGAATAGCTTTTACAACGCGTTCTATCGGTGCCTCATTCTGTTCATCCAAGATTTTCGCCGAGTACAATTCTACGTTGGCTGCCATACCACAAATTCGATCCTCACTTTTTCTGGCGCAAATAATTCCTGCCACCGCTGTTCCATGTCCGTTGCTGTCACCCATGAGGAAATTTGTCTCTTCTCCGGTGTTATCAATAAAATCTTCCTGCTCTTCACATTCGATGTCATCATCCAAATCGACGCCGGAATCTAATAAGGCAACTCGGATTTTTTCTGCCTTTTTACTGTCCTCATAAGACTGTTCTGCACGAATCCTCTGAATATTCCACTCTGTCTGACTCTCCTTTGTTTCTGCCTTACTTGTTTCCACTGCCACATACGGAGCAAGCAGGGCAATCATTAGAAAAATGCTGATAATTCTTTTCATGTTTTATGTTCTCCCCTCTTACTTTTTCACACAATACGCATTGCTGTATTTACTGTACTCTTTATTCGGCTTGTAATAAGCACGAATTTTATAAGAATTTCCTTTTTCGACATTCTTAATCTGATATTTTGTTTTAGAACCGGAAACGGTTGCATACTTTTTGTATTTCTTAGCCTTTTTCTTTTTCTGGTAAATCACATAATTCGTTGCGTGCTTGACTTTCTTCCAGCTAAGTGTACAACCTTTGCCTTTCTTTTTCCCTTTTAATTCCGTTTTTTTCAAATTCGCATTAACCACAATTGTCCGGAAATCCTGTGCTCCGGTATAGCGGTCATATACACGGATTTTGGCACTTCCCGTTTGTTTTGCATGGATTATGCCACTGGAAGAAACTGAAATCACATCTGGATTCGAACTCTTCCACACAATTTTCTTTATCGTAGGTACCGCCGGTGTTAATGCCGCCTTTATCTGCTGCTTTTTACCCAGTTCCATTTTTTTCGGCACACCCTTCATAACGATATCCTGTACATAACTCTGAACGCAGACCTTACATTTTGCTGTGTATCCGCCATCCGCTGTTTTTATTTCAATTTCACATTCACCGAGCGCATTTGCTGTTACAATTCCAGTCTTTGTCACAGAAGCAATTGCTGGATTCGAACTTTTCCATGTAACTTTACGATTCGTTGCATTTTTAGGAACCATGGACCAGACTAATACTTTTTGTTCTTCTATGTCCATATTCAAAGTTTTTTGCAGATTTACGCCCGTCGCATAAACCGGGCGAACCGTAACCGGACACTCACTGGTTACTTTATCCCGAATTGCCGTTGCCGTCAGTTTTGTCTTTCCCGGATTCACCGCCTTATAGTGTCCATCCGAATAAAGCTGCATAACCGAAGAGTCATCGCTGCTTAATGTGTATGCCGGTCTGGACGCATCCTCCGGAATCACTTTTACCTGAACCTCTCCCTTTGCACCATCTTCCACATCAAGAGATGCCGGTATAAATTCATATCCCTGCACCGGTATATATGGCTTAATCGTCATCCGGCACTTTGCCTGACACTCAGGATTCTGCACACTGGTAACAGTCACAACTGCCGAGCCAATTCCTACGGCATGAAAATGTCCATCCGGCTCTACCGTGACTACTTTTGTATTTGAACTTTGATATGTGACTTTTGTATTTGTTGCGTTTGTTGGTATTATTTCCGTATGAAAGTAATCGTCCTCACCCTCATAATATAATAATTCTTGATCTATTTGAACTTTCTTAACCGGTATGTAGATATCGCTTTTTTTGACATATCCCCAGAATTCATTTGACTCACCAAAGGTTTGTGCACCGGGCAGTTCAACACGGCAAAACTCTCCACATCCCGCAACAACATTTACCGCTTTATCCTCTGATAAAACCGCTTTTACCTCAGTAGATTTTGATGTAATTTCTGCCTGGTCACTACATCCATAATATACCGTTGCCCCGGAACGAACTTTTCCCTCTGACGCCTGTTCATAATATGTCATGACAGAGATTAACAAACTTCTTTTTACTGTCTGCGTTCCCGCCTTACAAGTCATTGTAAGGACTGATGTTCCTTCTTTGAGTGCGGTTGCTTCGTAACAATCATCATACTCTTCATCTTCCTCAACGAGGCAGACATCACTTTGGCTGCTTGTAATTATTACATCCGATATTTCAGCCTGCCCGGTCGCTTCAGCCGTTAGTTTTACATGAGAACCGGGCGTCATACCAATATGAAATTTAGCCTGTCCCCATTCATCCCAGATGACAATACGCGCCCCTCGCCCCTCAGTAACCGCTCTTATTGGTTTGGAACATATCATGCTGATTACGATACAAATTACTGTCAGAATACTTACAAGACTTTTTGGATTAATTTTACTCATTTTTTTATTTCCCCCTATTTTTGGCTAATTATTCCACGTGTTATGCTACAACAAATGACAAAAACTGTCAAGTTCTAATTTATTTCTTTTGTCAGAGAATCGTTCCAAACCAATAGATTACACCAAGCACCCAGCTGCAAAACACGCCATACAAAATAACCGGTCCGGCAATCGTGAAAATTTTACATCCAACACCAAATACCCATCCTTCTTCCTTAAATTCAATCGCCGGTGCGGCTACTGAATTGGCAAATCCGGTAATCGGTACAATCGTCCCTGCACCTGCAAAATTGGCGAGCTTCTGATATAAATTCAAACCGGTAAACAGCACACTGAGAAAAATCAGCGATAATGTTGTATATAATCCCGCTGTTTCTTTTTCCATCCCCAAACTCATATAAGCATTCGAAAGAGCCTGTCCTACGACACAAATCAATCCTCCAATCGCATATGCTTTCAGTAAATTGATGCACCAGCTCTTTTTCGGCGTGTGATTTTTTACATAAGCATTATACTTTTCATCCTTCTTTTTCTGTTCCTTTTCCTGTAAAACCTCTTGAATGTCGATATTATCCTGATTCATTTTCTGCTCCTTTAGCCTTGATAAAAATATTGAAATAAAGTTCCTGTTATTTTCCCAATTGCAATTGCAAGCGGAATGAGATAAAATGCTTCTTTAATTTGCAGACGGTTCACTAAAATGGGAATTACACGCAGCATTTCTGCCAGTGCCATTACCAGACATCCGACATATACACCTGCAAAAAGCCCATAAACCGCCAAAAAAATCGAAGTCAGCGGAATCGGAATTTCAAATACAATCCAGATATTTCCAAATGCACCGCCCGCTATAATCATCGTTTCATACCACACCACATGATTTGCCGTTTTCGTCCTTGCCGCCAGTCTCGGTATAATGCCAAGCATCGTAATAAATGCAAATATTCCCGATGCGACAGCAAAACCGCTTGCCAAACCAATCAGAATGAGAACGCTATACTGAATCACTGTCAATCGTTTTTCCCTCCCTTGATGCTGCCGCAATCAGTGTTTTGTTTACCTGCTCCTCATATGTGTGCATTTCAACCTGAATCGGTGTCGGGTCATCTTTTATTTTTCTCCTTCGGAAATGATTATAAAAAACGAGAATTCCCACAGGCAAACCAATCGCATAACAAATCTCAATGATGGAACCGCCTTGTTTTTCCTGCCCCAGCACCAGACGGTATACTTTGTCAAAGACATCCGCAACACTGACATCCTCGTTAAATGTCATAATGGTAAAAGCTGCTCCCATAAAAACGATAAAAGAAACAAAAATAGTCCGTACATATTCCCACTTTTTCTGTTTCTCCTTTTCATCCGGCTTTTCATAATCAATAACAAAATCACGTTCGCCCAAATTTTCAATTTTTAAATTCGGATATTTCTGATGAATCACCTCATATACTTTCGCAATCGTGAACATCGTTTTTTGCGGGCCATGAGCGGGCAACGTATAAAATACCATTTGATTTAATTCCTGTACAACTTTTTTATTCGTACAATGTAAAGTTGCCAGATCATGAAATGTAACCTGACGCTTTGCAACCGGGATATTCTGCGCGATTTTTACATATAGTATCTCTTCCATTCTTTATACTCCTTCACCAATGTTCCCTTTCCTTGTACCGGTGTTTTCTCATCGTGATTACCCGAGCGGTAAATCCAGACCGCCAATGCCGCAAATACAAGAATGACAATGGTACAAATACCTGCTTTTTTCATACAAACACTTCCTTTCGGTATTACCATTGCCATTTTCTATATTTTTATTCATGACTGCGACATACAAAATGTTTCCTCATCGAGCCAATAATTTTCTTTTCCAAACGACTGACCTGTACCTGACTCATATCCAAAAGTTTTGCGGTCTGTGTTTGTGTTTTATCTTCAAAATAACGTAGTTCAATCAATTTTCTCTCTTTCTCGCCAAGCTCACCCAAAAGCTGCTCTAACAAGATTTGATTAACAATATGCTCCGATTCATTTTTTTTCGATGGAATTTTGTCCATAAGAAGAATTTCGCTTCCTTCTTTTTGAAATACCGTTTTATGCAGAGACTCCACTTCGCTGCCGGCTTCAAGTGCCATTACGATATCTTCTCTTGCCAATTCTGTTGCTGCGCTTAGTTCCTCTAACGTCGCATCACGCCCCAGTTGAATGGCCAACATTTCAGCTGCACGCTTAATCCGTATTCCATTTTCCTTTAATGTCCGGCTGACTTTGACCATTCCATCATCGCGTAAAAACCGCTTGATTTCACCACTAATTACCGGCACTGCATAAGTAGAAAATTTCACTTCAAAATTCACATTGAAATTATCGACTGCTTTAATCAAACCAATTGCACCAATCTGGCTCAAATCTTCGGCATCATATCCTCTTCCCGCAAATCGCTTCACGATACTGTATACCAACGGCATATTCGCCTTAATCACTTGTTCTCTTGCCAATTTATCCCCTGCTCGTGAACGTTTAATTAGTTCTATGGTTTCCATTGGCAGACTCCCTTATGACAAAATAAATGAACTATAAATTTTTTTCTTCATACGAATCGTTGTTCCCTGCCCCACCTGTGACTCCACATGCAGTTCATCCATGAAAGCTTCCATGAAAGCAAAGCCCATTCCGGAACGTTCCATTTCCGGTCTGGTCGTAAACAACGGTTCCATGGCACGATTTACGTCACCGATTCCAACACCTTGGTCCGCCACTTCAATCCATATGGTATTTTCCTCAATCCAGCTATGTATCTTAACCTTCCCCGGCTTGCCATCATATCCGTGAATGATGGCATTTGTAACCGCCTCGGAAACTGCTGTCTTGACATCACCAAGTTCTTCTAAGGTCGGGTCAAGCCTTGCTAAAAATGCGGCAACAACCGTCCGCGCCAGACTTTCATTTTCCGAATTGCTGTCAAATTCAAACATAATCTCCGTTTTTTCCATTATAAACCTTCCGTCCTTTCCTGATATTTAGGAATAATCCGATAAAGCCCCGACATTCTAAAAATGCGGTCAACATTATCTCCAATTCCGGTCACAAAAGTTCTTCCTCCTAAAAAATTCATTTTTCGGTGTCTTCCCATTACCATGCCAATTCCTGAACTGTCCATAAATGTTATGCCTGAAAAGTCAAATATTAATGTTCTGACATTTCCCTTCTCTATTTGTAAATCCACTACTTTACTGATTTGTCCTGCTGTATGATGATCCAATTCCTCACAAATGTGTAACACAAGCTGAGAACCCGTTCGCTCCATTGAAAATTGCTCCATTTTTTTCTTTCCTTCCTTTTTTAGTCATTCGAAAAAGACCCATAGAAATTTTCTTCTATAGGTCTTCTCATTCGTTCTTTTATTCTTATTGTCCTTGTGTACCTTGCTGCTCAATCTGCTGCAAATAGTTATTTGCCTTATTCGCAATTGCGCTGTTTGGATCTACCTTAATTGCTTTTCGATACCACTTCTTTGCTTTTTTGTTATCCTGCTTTTTCTGATAACAATAACCAATCTGGTACATCGCATCCTGATGTTTTGGTTTCAGTTTCAGCACATTGCGGTAAATTGCAATCGCTCCATCATAAGACGTATACGCCGTACGCTTTCCTTCATTTAAAAGGGCTTGAATCTGTGCATCCGTCACGGTATGAATGGTTGTGTAAATTTCTTTTGCTTCACTGCTTCCAAAATCAGATTTTTTACAGTCCGCCACGGCAATTGCTGCCTGAATCTTATCATCCGCAAGATAAGCCTTGACTCCTGTCAATAACTTTTCGTAACTTGCCGTTTGTTTCTGTGCAGACGAATCCGCATCCTTTATCTGTTTTTGCAGTTTGTCAACCTGTTCCTGCAAAAGTTCTTTCTCTTTCTTCAATCCGGAAATCTGGGAAGATTGCACGGCTAACTGATCATTTGTATCTGAAATATGTGAGCCATCTCCACTTCCGCTGTTTTTCATCGTCGGCCAAAGCAGAACAAACGCTACGGCAAGCCCGACAATGGCACCGATAATCACATAGATAACCGGCATTAACGACCGCTTTTCTTCCTTGTAAGTACCCACCGGGGTTACATTCGAAAGAGGGTCTTTCTTTGACGGCTTTTTCACTAACTCTTTCTCTGAGGAAGCAGCTAAGTCACCAACTTCCTGCATATAGCGCAGTGTTGTCGTATTATTAAAGTCAATTCGCCTGGCGCGGTTTAAGCATTTTGCTGCTTTATGATAGTCTTTGTCATGAATATACAATAATGCAAGCAGCTGCTGTGCACGCACAAAATGCGGATTCAGACTCACTACTTTTTTTAATTGGATAATTGCCAAATCATCATTTCCTGCCTGTGCTGCCGCCAATGCAGAATTATACTTTTTAATCGTTTGATTTGTCGCATCCAGTGCCGTCTGATTCTTCTGAATCGTATTAATATAGTAATCCGCTGCATTGTCATCGGCCTGCAGGTATTTACTCAACACCCACTCGCTCAAAGCTGCTACGGTCTCACCCATCTCATAATAAATCAACCCAAGGAGATTTCTTGCGTTGGTATTTTTCTTATTAAACTCTAAACTTTTTTTCAAAACAACAATCGCACCTGATAAGTCACGCACTTTCGCCTTTTCCAATCCCAGATTATAATAAGTATTGGATACTCTGCGAATATAATGAATCACCGAAAGATTCTGACCGCAAAATGTGCAGAGTGTCGCTGTGTCGCTCACATTAGCGTCGCATCTTGGACATCTCATCTTTGATAACCCCTTCCTGTTTTTCATCACAATGTTCCTTTAGCATCCTGTATCAACTCTTTTACAATATCTGTCACATCTGCTAAATTATTATGATAAACAACATCTTCGACTTTCTCGATGTCCATGCTCGGCTGAAATTTTTCAAGTTCTTCCTCAAAATTAAGCATTCTCGTACCTCCTATTTGCTCTTTCACTGTCACTCATTCCCTTTGGTATTCATAATACCTATTTTGAGTAAAAAAAGCAAGTAGGAAATACGAGAATCCTTCGACAAAACATAAGTTTCCTTCACAAATTACGTCACGGTTTTGTAAAATGCGCCAAACGCTCCTTAACCTGCTCCATCATTCCCTTATATTTCTCTAATTTTTCTCTTTCCTCAGCAATCTTTTTCTCCGGTGCTTTGTTTACGAAATTCGGATTACCAAGCATACCTTCACAGCGTTTGATTTCGCCGGTAAGTTTCTTTTCTTCTTTCTTCAAACGCTCAATTTCTTTGTCAATGTCAACCAATTCTGCAAACGGAATATAGATGGTTCCATCCGCAATAACGACAGAAACAGCATCCTCGCCAATATTTTCTTTCGTTGACTGCAGTGTCACATCACTGGCAAGACCAAGCGTTGCAAAAAATACTTTATTTTCCTCGAAGATTTTTAGCACTTCTTCTTTTTCTGAAACAACGATAACCGATGCTTTTTTGCTTGGTGGCACATTCATCTCACCGCGGATGTTTCGGATGCCTTTTACTGCTTCCTTAATTCGCTCAACTTTTGCCTCATCCTCAGCAAAGTTACGGCTCTCTTTATACTTTGGCCATTCACTTACCATGATGGAAATTTCTTCATCACCCATAAGTGTACAATAAATTTCCTCTGTGATAAACGGCATATACGGATGCAGTAATTTCAGTGCATCAATTAAAACGGTTTTCAATGTGTACAAAGCTGCTGCTTTTGTTTCATCCGCATCGTTGTACAAACGTGGTTTTACCATTTCAATATACCAGTCACAGAATTCTTCCCAAATGAAATCATAAATTTTCTGAACGGCAATTCCCAAGTCAAAGGAATCCATCAATACAGTAACATCCTTGGCAAGTGTATTCACCTTGGAAAGAATCCACTTATCTGCCTGAGTCAGCTCATCTGCGGTTACATTTTCATAATCGACATCTTCATTCTGGTCAAAATTCATCATAATGAAACGGGAAGCATTCCATACTTTATTGGCAAAATTACGGCTCGCCTCAACACGCTCCCAATAAAAACGCATATCATTTCCCGGTGCATTTCCCGTTACCAGCGTCAGACGCAGCGCATCGGCACCATATTTATCAATCACTTCAAGTGGGTCAATTCCGTTGCCAAGTGATTTACTCATTTTTCTACCTTGGGAATCGCGCACAAGTCCATGAATCAGCACCGTATCAAACGGAACTTGTCCTGTATGCTCAAGTCCGCTGAACATCATTCGCATAACCCAGAACGGAATGATATCGTAACCGGTTACCAATGTGTTCGTCGGATAGAAATAATCCATCTCCTCCGTCTTATCCGGCCATCCAAGTGTTGAGAATGGCCAAAGAGCTGAACTAAACCACGTATCCAGTGTATCCGGATCCTGACGCATCGGCTTGCCACATTTCGGACATACTGCACTATTTTCTTTGGTTACTACCAATTCACCGCAGTCATCACAGTAAAATGCCGGAATCTGATGTCCCCACCAGAGCTGACGGGAAATACACCAGTCGCGGATATTCTCAAGCCAGTGGAAATACGTTTTATTAAAATGCTCCGGAACAAATTTTGTTTTTCCTTCTTTTACCGCATCAATCGCCGGACCGGCAAGTG
>ENA-ORTT01002708-ORTT01002708.1-human-gut-metagenome-genome-assembly--contig:-NODE-2708-length-12972-cov-2.995355_pt1 | contig 12972 bp, 7 predicted proteins | sample MGYA00242074_ERZ509197 | MGnify/ENA primary metagenome ERZ509197 (study PRJEB26280, sample SAMEA2338789) | human gut metagenome | biome: human gut; feature: human-associated habitat; material: faeces...
TTGCCGCATTAGGCTGGTAATATTTTCTTTTTAATATATAAGTGTGGTGTTTGAGCCTGTAAATTAGCCTCAAACCAGATGTCTGTGTCTCTTCTTATGCGCCTAAATTAAGGGTATATGAACTTTCTCTCTTTGAAGAAGAAGCGCGTACCTTGTCCAGTTCGTCTTTTGCCAAGATAGATATTCATTCGGACAGCCGGCGTGTGCAGAAAGTGCAGGAGTACATCAATACACATTATCAGGAAGAAATACGCCTGGGGCAGTTGGCCGATATGGTGGGGATGACGGATGTGTCATTCAGCCGCTTCTTCAAACTGCGTACAGGCAAGAATCTTTCCGATTATATCATTGATATTCGGCTGGGCTTTGCTTCCCGGTTGCTGGTAGATTCTACAATGTCTATTGCCGAGATTTGTTATGAGTGCGGTTTTAATAACCTTTCCAATTTCAACCGGATCTTCAAGAAGAAAAAGAGTTGTTCGCCTAAAGAGTTTCGCGAGAACTACCGGAAGAAAAAGAAACTGATTTAGTGTATTCATCCTTATGAACTAATTCGCCGAATACGGAGAATTAGGTTTCGATATGCATAAAATTAATCGTCTGACGGTTGTTATCTTTTCGTCTGACAATTGTCAGACGAAAGTTCAACAGTAGTCAGACGATTAATTTTATGCATAATGAGAGATAAAAGAGTGAAGTTCCGGTCTTAAATTTGCTTATAAACAAGTTAAACTAATAGCGTAAGTGATTGATAATACGTTTGTAACATCTTGTCATCATCTTGCAACGACTCTTTCAATAGATTGTATTTATTTCGTCTTATAGTTGTAATGCTCACCCTCTATCTTTGCCGACGTAATTAAAACGTAGAGCAAAGTTAGATGAAAAAACTATTTCTTATCCGATTTTCAGTGGCGGCCTTCTTTTGCCTGTTGTGTATACTTCCTGCATTGGCTGCCAATATCAAGATTAAAGGAGCTGTGAAAGACAAACTATCCAAAGAACCTTTGATAGGAGCTACGATACGTTTGCTCGGAACTCAAGCCGGAGCAGTGACCGATATGGAGGGTAATTTCGAATTGAACAGCATGGGCGTTCTGGAGGGTATGTATGATATTGAGATTAAATATGTAGGCTACAAAACAGAAGTGCGCCGTAAAGTACGTGTGGAGAATGGAAAACTGGTGATACTGAATCTGGAGTTGGAAACCGATGCACAGGAACTTGCCGATGTGGTGGTTGTAGCTAAGAAGAATAGGGAAAATGAGAATATGCTGTTGCTCGAACAGCAAAAAGCAGTCATTGCCGTACAATCTGTTGGTGTCAGGGAGCTTTCCCGCAAGGGTGTTTCGGATGCAGAAGGTGCTGTGACGAAAGTTGCCGGAGTGTCTAAACAAGACGGAGTGAAAAATGTCTTTGTCCGTGGATTGGGTGACCGGTACAATGCAACTACTTTTAATGGATTTGCTCTTCCTTCCGAAGACCCGGAATATAAGAATATCTCTCTTGATTTCTTCGGTACGGACATTATTCAGTCCGTAGGCGTAAATAAAGCATTCAACGCGGGAGGCAGCAGCGATGTCGGAGGGGCAACCATTGATATCGTATCCAAAGAACTCATTGGTAGCGGTCATCTGGGATTCGGCATTTCCGGTGGCTTGAATACACAAACGGTAGCAGCCGATTTTCTGAAACAGGATGGAGTGAACTTCATGGGCTTTGCTAATCGCACCGCACCTGCCGATGAAAACTCATGGAACTTCAGAAATAAGTTAGACCCTTCCGCTCAACATTTGCAAATCAACTGGAGTTACAGTATTTCCGGAGGTAAACGATTCTATGTCGGAAAAGACAAAAATCCACTTTCTTTCTTCCTGACTGCCGGACATACGACGGACTATCAGTATACGGATGAAATCATACGTAATACAACTACCGGCGGTACGGTCTACAAAGATATGAATGGTAAGAAGTATGCGGAGAATATCAGTCAGCTGGCACTTGCCAATGTGGATTTCGATATGCAGAATCGTCATCACATCAGTTATAATTTGATGATGATTCATGCCAATACCCAGTCGGTGGGCGATTACAACGGTAAGAACTCGATTTTTAGTGACGACTATGAAAACCTCGGATTCACCCGTCGTCAACAAACGAATGATAATATGCTGATCGTTAATCAACTGATGTCTAACTGGGGATTAACCAAATCATTAAGTCTCGATGCAGGTGCTTCCTATAATATGGTGAAAGGCTATGAACCGGATCGTCGTATCAATAACCTGACTAAAGCGGAAGACGGCTATACGTTGCTAAGGGGCAACTCACAACAGCGCTATTTCTCAACTTTAGATGAAGACGACTTGAATGTAAAAGCAGGCTTGGTCTATCGTCTGAAAGATAATATAGAAGAGATTTCGAATGTCCGTTTCGGATATACAGGCCGATTCGTAGATGATAACTTCAAAGCTACGGAATATAACCTGACCGTAGGACATGTTTATACCATCCCTTCTTTGGACAACTTCTCGCTTGACGATTATTATAATCAGGAAAACTTTGCTTCCGACTGGTTCAAGATACAAAAGAACTTAGATGAATATACCGTAAAAAAGAATATCCATTCCGCTTATGCCGAGGCTACCTACCAGTTTACTCCCCGTTGGATTGTGAATCTGGGAATGAAATACGACAAGGTGGATATTGAAGTGGATTACAATGTGAATCGTGGAGGCTCTAAAGGAAACAATACCATCCAAAAAGATTATTTCCTGCCCAGCTTGAATCTCAAATACAATCTGAATGATAAAAACTCGCTTCGTCTGGGAGCTAGTAAAACATATACGCTTCCGCAGGCAAAGGAAATATCTCCTTACCGTTATGTCGGCGTGAACTTCAACAGTCAGGGTAACCCCAATCTGAAACCTTCGGATCATTATAACCTTGATCTGAAATGGGACTTTAATCTCACTCCGACCGAGTTGATTTCTCTCACAGCTTTCTATAAATTGATTAAGAATCCGATATCCCGCATCGAAGTGGCAAGCGCCGGAGGTTATCTTTCTTATGAGAATATAGCGGATAAGGCAACCGTGGCAGGAGTGGAAGTAGAAATACGTAAGAATCTGTTTGTCCGTCCGGTGAGTAATGCTGCGCACGGAATGAATAAACTCTCTTTGGGATTGAATGGCTCTTATATCTACACGAATGCAAAAATGCCTTTGGCAACGGTTACCACCGGCTCGCAACTGGAAGGAGCTGCACCGTGGATTGTCAATTTCGACCTCTCGCATAACTTCACGAAAGGAGAATGCAGTTTTGTCAATACATTGGTACTTAATTATGTGAGTGATAAGATATATACCATTGGCACACAGGGTTATCAGGATATGATGGAGCAGGGAGTACTGACCCTGGATTTTGTGTCCCAAGCCAAACTGAACAAGCATCTTTCCTTTAACCTGAAAGCCCGCAACCTGCTGAATCCTTCTTATAAGTTAAGCCGCAAAGCGAACGAAAACGGGGAAAAGGTGATATTGAATGATTATAAGAAAGGAATAAATATAAGCCTGGGAGTGTCGTGTACATTCTAAACCGGGTGATGAAATAAGATTATTAACTAATAATGAAAGCAAAATGAAAAGATTGTTTGTGAACTTTATGACGTTTGCCGTTATGGCAACAGCACTTACATTGACTGCATGTAGCAGTGATAGTGACGGAGACGGTGATGGTAACGGAGATGGTGGAAACAACGGTGGGACCGGTAGCTCTATTGTTGTGGGCGAAAATATCCTGTCCGGCACGCTGACCGGAGAACAAACGCTGGAAGCTAAGGAATATATTCTGAACGGAACGGTAGTCATTGAAAATGGAGGCCGTTTGAATATCCCTGCCGGAACAACGATTAAGGCTCGCGAAGGTTTCAGCAGTTATCTGCTGGTAGCACAGGGCGGTAAACTTTATGCTGACGGTACAGCTGATAAACCGATTGTTTTCACTGCCAATTCAACAACCCCTACATCCGGCTATTGGGGAGGAATCATTATCAATGGTAAAGCTCCGATTTCCGGTTCGAACGCCAATAAGAGTGATACAGGTCTGACGGAAATCGACAACAACTATAAATACGGTGGTAATGTCGATAATGACAATTCCGGTTCACTGACTTATGTGAAAATCTGCTATGCCGGTGCCCGCTCTACTGCCGATATCGAGCACAACGGATTGACACTGAACGGTGTTGGAAACGGTACCAAGATTGAGAATATCTACATTCTTGAGAGCGCGGATGATGCCGTCGAATTCTTTGGCGGTACGGTGAATGTAACCAACTTGTTGGCTGTGAACCCGGATGATGACATGTTCGACTTCACTCAAGGATATTCCGGTAAATTGAAAAACTGCTATGGCGTTTGGGAAAGCGGTTATACCAGTACGGAAGCAGATCCACGCGGCATTGAAGCAGATGGTAACTTGGATGGCATTTATCCGGATCATTTACGTCAGTCGGACTTTGTGGTTGAAAATATGACAATCGTAAATAATGCTGCCAATACAACGGATAATGTAGACCGTATGCAAGATGTGATTAAAATCCGTCGTGGAGCAAAAGCTACGATCACCAATGCCCTTGTCAAAGGTTCAGGCGGTACAATCGATTTGATTGATATGAATGACAGTAAAGGTGCAGGAAATGCTGCTTCCAGCATCAGCATCACCCATACATTGAACTTTAAGAATAAGCTGAATGGTACATTGAATACATTTACCGAGCCAACTACGAATACAGGTGCAGATGCATCCCTGTTCACTTGGAGCGGATATAATTTCTCTTCCTTATAAATAAGATATAGAGTAGCAAAGTGTATCTTTTTTAATAGGAGGTATGGGAGAATTTGTAACAAACAGATTCTCCCATATTCTATTTATTTGTTTTCGTAATCTTCTTTTAGCTTTTTTATTTGCTCCTTTATGGTATCAGTGATTACCTTTTTCGTATATTTGTCAACCTATTATTTTACAACGATACAAAATATGCAAACAGACAACGAGCGATACAAAAAAATGGCTTCTCTTGCACAAATCGGATGGTGGGAAGTAGATTTAACGGCAGGATATTATTTATGTTCCGATTATCTTTCTGATCTTTTGGGATTGGACGGCGACACCATCTCTACTTCGGATTTTCTAAACCTGATACGTGAAGATTATCGCAAGCAGATTGCCCAGGAGTTCCGGGCAAATTCTTCTATCCATAAGGACTTTTACGAACAAACTTTCCCTATTCATTCAAAATATGGTGAGGTCTGGTTGCATACCCGTCTGGCTTTTCGTGAAAAGGGTACAGGTGTTGATGGAGGTGATAAGTCCTTCGGAATAATCCAGCGCGTTGAGGCTCCCAAGGAAGAAGATCAAAGGGATGCATTAAGGCGTGTGAATGATTTGCTCCACCGTCAGAATTTTGTATCGCAATCATTGCTCCGTTTTCTCCGTGATGAAGAAGTCGATTCTTGTATAACAGATATTTTAAAGGAGATTCTGAATCTTTATAACAGAGAAGGGCGTGTTTATATTTTCGAATATGACGAAAGCCAGACCCATCATAGTTGTACTTATGAAGTAGTTTCCGAAGGGGTATCGGCAGAAAAAGAGGCTTTACAAGGTATACCTATCAGTCAATCGAGGTGGTGGAGTGAACAGATATTGGCTGGTAAACCCATTATCTTGAATACACTGGAACAATTACCTGAAAAAGCAGTCGATGAATACCAGATACTTGCAGCTCAAGGAATTCGATCTTTGATGGTTACTCCTTTGATGGCGGGTGACTATGTTTGGGGATATATGGGTATTGATTTGGTGAAAAGTGACCATATCTGGAGTAATGAGGATTTCCAATGGTTCTCTTCATTGGGCAATATTATAAGCATCTGTATCGAGTTGCGCAAGGCTAAGGATAAAGTTGTTCGTGAACAGACTTTCCTAAATAATCTGTTTCATTTTATGCCGATGGGATATATACGTATGTCCATTATCCGTGACGAGAATAATAAACCTTGTGATTATCGGGTGACGGATGCGAATGAGGTCAGTTCAACCTTCTTTGGGCTTCCTTTGGAGTCGTATATTGGTTCTTTGGCATCTGAAAAGCATCCTGACTATCTCCAAAAACTTAATTTTCTGGAAGAAATACTGGATAGTAATTCTTATAGGGAGAAAGATGAATATTTTCCAAGAACGGAACGGTATACGCATTGGGTTATTTATTCTCCCGGAAAAGATGAAATAGTCGGTTTGTTCCTCGATTCTACAGGATCGGTACAAGCTAACCGGGCATTGGACCGTAGCGAGAAGCTCTTTCAGAACATATTTGCTAATATTCCGGCAGGAGTAGAGATCTACGATAAGGATGGCTATTTGATAGACCTGAACAATAAGGATTTGGAGATATTCGGTGTAGTGAATAAGTCGGATGTGATCGGAGTTAACTTCTTTGATAATCCGAATGTGCCGCAGAACATACGTGATCGTGTACGGAATGAAGATTTGGTGGATTTCAGGCTTAATTATTCTTTTGAACAGGCGGAAGGATATTATGAGACAAATCGTTCTAATGCGATAGAACTGTATTCGAAGGTTAGTAAATTGTATGATAATGAGGGCAACTTCAGCGGATATATATTAATAAGTATTGATAATACCGAACGGATTGACGCAATGAATCGTATCCGTGATTTTGAGAATTTCTTCCTGATGATATCCGATTATGCAAAAGTAGGTTATGCCAAGTTGAATCTCTTGAATCGCAAAGGATATGCTATAAAACAGTGGTATAAGAATTTAGGTGAGGAGGAAGATACGCTTTTGGATGAGGTTGTGGGTGTTTATACCCATATGCACCCTGAAGATCGTAAGCGTTTCCTTGATTTTTATGATGAAGTCAGAGACGGAAAAAGAAGGCATTTTCAGGGTGAGATGCGTATTCGTCGTCCCGGAACGAAGAATGAATGGAATTGGGTGAGTAGTAATGTGATGGTCACTAACTATAAACCGGAGGAAAATGAAATAGAAATCATCGGTATCAATTATGATATTACAGAATTGAAAGAAACTGAAGCCGAACTGATTCAGGCGCGTGATAAAGCGGAGATGATGGATCGTTTGAAAAGTGCTTTCCTTGCCAATATGAGTCATGAAATCCGTACGCCGCTGAATGCCATTGTCGGTTTCTCCGATTTGTTGGTGGAAACAGAAGAGTTGGAAGAACGTCAGGAATATATTAAGATTGTACGTGAGAATAATGATCTCTTGTTGCAACTAATTTCGGATATACTTGATTTATCAAAGATTGAGGCTGGTACGTTTGAATTTACTAATGGAGATGTAGATGTATATCTGCTGTGTGAAGATATTGTCCGCTCTATGCGCATGAAAGCGAAAGGAGAGGTGGAACTGGTACTTGATAATCACCTTCCGGTTTGTCATGTCATTAGTGACCGTAATCGTATACATCAGGTGATCTCTAACTTTGTTAATAATGCAATGAAGTTTACCTCTGAAGGAAGTATTCATGTGGGGTATAAACTAAAAGACGGAGAATTGGAGTTTTATGTCGAAGATACGGGAATCGGTATTGAGAAAGAGCAATTGCCACATATTTTTGAGCGTTTCGTGAAGCTTAATTCTTTTGTACACGGTACAGGATTGGGACTTTCTATCTGTCAGAGCATCGTTGAACAATTAGGTGGGCGGATTGACGTTGATTCTGAAAAAGGAAAAGGATCAAGGTTTTGGTTTACTATTCCCGGAGTGATTGTGACGGAAGAGGTGGGCTGTGCCCGGTAGAGTGGTAATGAGGCAGGTGAATATCTTCCTTCCTCATTAATAAAAGTGGCTTTTATATAGAAGAAACGGTCTTGGTTTTGATGTCGATTGATACTGACATGAAACCAAGACCGTTTCTTACGTTATAAAGGAAGTTCGTTTAAATTCCGAACGATAGTTTATCGATGGATTGATATACGATACTTGCAATACCCAGTCCGATGATACCCAATGTGCAAAGTGCCAGTCCCCATTTTGTGCAACGGTCGCTGCGGAAAGTAGGAATCGGGTTGTCGGAAGGAGTGATGTACATTGCTTTTACAATCAACAGATAGTAGTATAATGAAATCACTGTATTTACCAATGCGATGAATACCAGCAAGTGGAAACCTGCATCGAAAGCAGCCATGAAGATAAAGAACTTAGAGAAGAATCCGGCAAACGGAGGGATGCCTGCCAATGAGAACAGAGACAGAGTCATCAAAAGAGCGATTTTGGGATTCGTTTTATAAAGTCCTGCGTAATCTTCGAGCGTGAATTTCTGACTGCGTAATGCCACGATAGTGATAACGGCAAATACTCCGAGGTTGGCGGCAGCATACACTAATACATAATATACCAATGCTGTCATGCCTTGTGCTGTGCCTCCGATAACGCCTAACATAATATATCCCGCTTGCGAAATACTGGAGAACGCCATCAAACGTTTCAGGTTTTGCTGACGGACAGCAAATATATTGGCAATAGTGATAGAAGCGATGGTTACCCAATAAAGTACTTCCTGCCAGTCATTAATCATTGGAGCGAATACTTTGATAAGGACGGCCAATAATACAAATGCAGCCGATCCTTTTGATATAACACTCAAATAAGCGGTAACTGTACTCGGAGCGCCTTCGTAAACGTCTGCTGTCCATAAGTGGAACGGAACCAGTGACAACTTGAATGCCATTCCTGTGAAGAAGAATATAAATGCCATGATCTGTAACGGATTTCCGTCGATATGGGCAGGGAGGTCATCGAAATAAAGAGTCCCGGCAGAACCATAGATCATGGACAGACCAAACAACAGCAATGCACTGGAGAAAAGAGCTGTCAGAATGTATTTGGCACCTGCTTCGGCAGAGTTGTGACGGTATTTATCGAAGGCAATCAATGCTGCCATCGGAATAGAAGCTGTTTCAAGACCGATGAAGAACATCAGGAAATGTCCGGCGGAAATCATGAGATACATACCAAACAAGGTAGAGAGTGTAAGCACATAGAATTCTCCTTGTTTGAATGAAGTGTCTTCTCTTTTCATCCATTCGTGCGCCATCAGGAAAACAATCAGTGTACCGACGTTCAGGATCGATTTAACAACTGTGTGCATCGGTACATAGTGATACATACCACCGAATGCATCGGTAGCAGTTCCCGGAATCAGGTTGATAGCCGTATGGATAGCCATCAGAATAACGGGCAACATGGTGTTCAGGCGTGCTTTCCCACTATTTTTGTGTGCATCCGGACTCATGAAGAGGTCAGCTAGAAATAGCAGCAGTAGGACAGCTATGAGCGACAGCTCTTCTCGCATATATAGAAATTGTGAATAATCCATATTTACAAATTAATTATTAAAGATTAAAAATTAAAGGTTATGGAATCAGTTGTGAGACTACGGGGAGTACACTTTCACCAATCATGTGGCTAACCCAGAAAGGAGCCATACCTAGTCCGGCTACACAAACGATGAGGCAGATAACGGCTACACGTTCGTCCCAAGTCGCATCAGTCAGTTCGAGATGATGTTTGTTGGTGCAGGTTCCGTATAGAATTTTACCTACCAGACGCAGAATGTAGACTGCAGTAATCACAATCGAAGAACAAGCGATGATAGTCAGTACACGGTGGAACTGGTCGTTGTTCTGGAAAGAGCCGACGAAAATAGTCATTTCAGCAATAAAACCACTTAATCCCGGCAGACCGAGGTTGGCAAGACCGGCAATTACATAACATACACTAAGGAACGGCATCACTTTCATTAAGCCGGCAAGCTCGCGAACGTCACGTGTGTGTGTACGTCCATAAATCATACCGATAAGAGCAAAGAATAAGGCTGTCATCAATCCGTGTGAAAGCATCTGAAGGATAGCTCCTGTTGCTGCTGTCTGATTCAGCATCAGAATAGCGAAAAGAACCAGTCCGCAGTGAGATACGGATGAATAAGCATTAATATATTTCAAGTCGGTCTGTACGCAAGCGGAGAATGCACCGTAAACTACAGAGATACCTGTCAATATCAGGAATATCCATGAAAGTTCGTTAGCAGCTTCCGGCATCAGATACATGGCGATACGGAAACATCCGTAACCTCCCAGTTTCATCAATACTCCGGCATGAAGCATAGATACGGCAGTCGGGGCGGAAGCGTGACCGTCAGGGCTCCATGTATGGAACGGGAAAAGGGCACCTAATACACCGAAACCAAGGAAAGTCAGCGGGAACCAGATGCATTGCTGTGCAAAAGGTATGTTGTGCAACTGTGCGATTTCAAGAAGATTCATGGTCGTTGCTCCCGAACCAAAATAGATTCCGAGAATACCGATCAGCAGGAAGGCAGAACCACCCATCAACATGAGGGTCAGCTTCATGGCTGCATATTCTTTACGTCCTGATCCCCATACACCAATCAACAGGTACATCGGTATCAATGCGATTTCGTAGAACATGAACATGGTGAATAAATCGACGGATATAAAGAATCCGAATACTCCCATAGACAATAGGGTGAACCAGAGGAAATATTCTTTTGTCAGCGGTTGCAGACGCCAGGAAGCGAATGTACCGGTGAACACAATGACAGCGGACAATAACAACATGGCTACCGAAATTCCGTCAACACCTACTGAATAGGATATGTGAAGCGGGGCATACCAAAGCGTATCTGCACGGAAAAGCATTTCTGCCGTGTTTCCGGCACTACGCTCTCCCAGATACAGGAATGTAAGTACGACGGAGGCAATCAGAAGTGCCGATGCGCCAGTAACCATAACCCCTCGGATGGCTTTGATTCCTCGTGCTGCCCAGAGTCCGGCCAGCATCAATAAGGGGATAAGTACGAATATTGATAAGAAATTCATATCGTTCTGTGCTTTATAAGATTAATAGTAGGATAAGTGCCAGTGCACCGCAAAGGAATACGTATGCATATTGTTGTACCTGACCGCTCTGCAAACCACGGATCTCGTCGCTTGTTGTGTTGGTTGCCCATGCCAGGAAATCAAAGAATCCATCCACTACATGACGGTCGAACCATGCGATAGGAGTAGAGATGCAGCGGAAGATAATCTTATGCGTGATAAACTGGTATATATCGTCAATATAGAAGCGGTTATAAGCAGCCTTGTGCAGACCTTTGAACTGTTTTTCCAATGAATCGGCAACAGGTTGTTTGGCATTCTTGTACATCCATGTAGCGATTGCAATCGAAATAATCGCAATGACAACGCTTGTAATAGCCACCGACGGATCGAGATGGATAGAATAAGATTCACCATTCGAACTGATGAAGTGTCCGAAAGGAATAAATCCGGCTCCACAAGTTACTACTGCCAGGAACATCAGCGGGAAAGTCATAGCCAGCGGACTTTCATGTGGTGTGTGGTGTGCGTGGAGTTCTTTGTTTTCCTTGCCCCAGAAAATACCGTAGTACAGACGGAACATATAGAAAGCAGTCATCGCAGCAATTACTGTCATTACCCATCCCATTACAGGGCTGTATTGGAAGCAAGCAGCCAGAATTTCATCTTTCGAGAAGAAGCCCGAGAACGGAGGAATACCGGCAATAGCAAGACAAGCAATCAGGAATGTCCAGTGAGTGATCGGCATATATTTGCGTAAACCTCCCATCGCGGACATTTCGTTAGAATGTACAGCATGAATGATACTACCTGCACCGAGGAAGAGCAATGCCTTAAACATAGCATGTGTGAAGAGGTGGAACATGGAAGCCATGTAGCCCAAACCTCCTTCGTGAGGATCCATGGAAGTACAAACACCCAGAGCTACCATCATGAAACCAATCTGTGAAATGGTAGAGAAAGCCAGTACGCGTTTAATATCTGATTGTACGCAAGCCACACTTGCTGCATAGAATGCGGTGAATGCACCTACCCAAGCAACCATGTGCAACGTATTCGGTGCATAGGCAATGAAAAGTGGGAACATACGTGCCACCAGATATACACCGGCAACTACCATGGTAGCCGCATGAATCAATGCGCTGACCGGAGTAGGACCTTCCATTGCATCCGGCAACCAGATATGCAACGGGAACATGGCACTTTTACCGGCACCACCGACAAACATCAGTCCGAGAGCCAACGGAAGCATAGAAGCTCCACCGCTTATCAAGGATACTGTATCCGGAGTGAATCCGAATGTACCACCGTAATATCCGTAAATCAGGATACCGATCAGGAAGCCCAAGTCAGCAAAGCGAGTAACAATAAACGCTTTCTTGGAAGCAGCGATGGCAGCCGGTTTTGTATAATAAAAACCGATTAGCAGGTAAGAGCTTACACCCACCAGCTCCCAAAAAAGGTACATCTGGAAGATGTTGGTTGCAACGACCAATCCCAGCATAGACATGGTAAACAGGGATAGGAAAGCGTAATAGCGTTGAAAACCGACTTCTCCTTTCATGTAACCGAAAGAGTAGATATGTACCATCAGGCTGACTGTAGAAATTACGATCAGCATCATCACCGAGATGGGGTCGAGCAAAATGCCCAGGTTGAACGTTAGTGTTTCCGTGAACGGAAGCCATTCAAAGTTATAAGGAATGAGTGTGGCAAACGTTCCGTCTGCCAGACGGGGTGCCGAGAAGCAATGTACGGCCGTGACGTACGAGAGTACTGTCACTGCTGCCAATACCAGCGTGCCTATGGTGCCCGCTGTTCGGTGGCTCATCCACTTGCCTCCTATCCCTAATGCCAGGAAGGAGAGGAAGGGGAGAAGAAGGATCAGAATTGTATATTCCATAATTTAGTTATTATTTCTATGATCATAATGACGTATTTACCACTTTAATTCATCCAGATTCTTTACCTGAATACTACGTATATTCCGGTAAATATTAATCATGATGGCGATAGCGAT
>ENA-ORTT01002710-ORTT01002710.1-human-gut-metagenome-genome-assembly--contig:-NODE-2710-length-12964-cov-3.533039_pt1 | contig 12964 bp, 11 predicted proteins | sample MGYA00242074_ERZ509197 | MGnify/ENA primary metagenome ERZ509197 (study PRJEB26280, sample SAMEA2338789) | human gut metagenome | biome: human gut; feature: human-associated habitat; material: faeces...
TGAAATTTACAGAAAAATATGGAGAAAATAGGGAAATCAATTTGCTTGAGCTTATGGATGAACATATGGGATTAGGGAATCCATATAAATATTATGAAAATATTATAGAAAATTCATATAAAAAGACTGAAGCATTAAAAGATTATATAAAAAATCAAATATTTTGGGCAGTAAAAGAAAAGAAAAACAAAATATATCTTTCAAAAAGTGATATAGTTGCTATAAATGATCAGTATTCTGAGAAAACTATAGAATACTCGAAATCATTTGAAATTAATGCTAGTATTCTGGCAAAAACGGCTGAAGACATAGACAATGGCAATTATAAAATTAGAATTGCGCCATGTTGTGCTTCGGAAGGAGCTGGGAGAATGATTAATAGATTTTATAATACAATAAATGACGAAGGGAAAAATGAGCTTAAAAAAATTTATGAAGAATTAGAAGAAAAATTGTATGATGATGTAGATAATGCAGATATAACTTATTTGTCACATCAATTGAGAACAGGGAATATATGTAGTGGAAAAAGAAATTATAGGTACTCTGTTAGTATTGGCACAGCGGAGGAAGATAAAAATAAAGAATTAAAGTTATCACAAATATCGGTGGGGTATGATTCGATAACTAATCGACTTTATTTGAAAAATAAAATATCTGGGAAGAAACTGAGAATTGTGTCTGATAATATGCTTACAATGAATGTAGAACATTATGTTGTAAGATTTTTGAGAGAGGTTACATTTGCGAATGAAAAGCATCCAAGCTTTTTTTGGAGTCTTTTTTCGGAATTAGATTATAGGTATATTCCTGAGATAATGTATAATTGTATAATTATATATCCTGAAACTTGGAAAGTTTATAAACAAGACATTTTAAACTGGAATATATTTGACGATTTTAGAAAAGAATTCGACAAATATATGGGAAAATGGAAAATACCTAAAAAAATAAATCTTTTAGAAGGAGATCGTTACTTAGAATTTGATCTTGAGTTAATGGAATGCTGGAAAGATTTATATCAAGAGATGAAAAGAATTATCGAAAGAACAGGAGTTTGCATAATTCAGAAAAGTAATGTGGATAATGAATGTTGGGTGATAGATGAACATGGAGAAAAATATTATGCAGAGTTTGTTTTTGAATGTATGGGAAATGAAAAAAAGAATTTTAAGAACATAGTGGAGCATCCTGTTACTAAAAGTAATATTCATTTAAATAAGCAAAATTTAACAATATTGCCGGAAATGAGAAATTATCAGCCAGGGATGCAGGGATGGATTTATTTAAAAATATATATTTGTGAAGAAGTAGCAGATGAATTTATTTATTCTGAAATGTGTGGATTTATAAATAATTTAAAAGATAAAAAAATATTAAAACAATGGTTTTTTATTAGGTATTCAGATCCAGATTTTCATATCAGATTACGAATAAAAGCAATTGAAGCTGGAAAACTTTTTTTAGAAATTTCAGAGTGGATAGAAAAGATAAAAAAAGCTGAGAAAATAGGACGCATTATAATTGATACGTATGAACGCGAGATTGAAAGGTATGGTGGTATTAATTCTATTGAGTATGCAGAACAGGTATTTATGGCTGATAGTTGTTTGGTTATGAAAGGATTAGAGCAGGATTGGAATAAACAAGAATTAGGAATAATAGGTGTATATACTATATTTTATAATATTTTAGAAAGCAATGAAGAAATAGAAACATTTTTGAATCAAACAATAGATTATAAAAAATACCGAGAAATTTTTAGACGAGAGGATAAAAGATATATAAAATTGATTACAGACTATAAGGAGATTATAGGACAAAGAAAAATAGAAAGTTTATACGAAAATAGAAAACAACTTCTAGAGAATTATTACATGCAATTAAAAAAAGAAGACGAACAGGGAAAATTAACTAATTCATTGAAAAATATAATTTATTCCGTTTCGCATATGTTTTGTAATAGATTATAAGGAGATTTAAATTTTGAAGAACAAATATATGGAATAATTAGAAATTCTTTGCATGTAGTTAATCAAAGGGAAAAAAATTATGGCAAAAATAAAAAAGGAAAATAATAAAAAAAAAGATAATATGATAATTATATATGCTAAATGTATGAAACTTATTTTCAAATATAGTAAAACGTACATACCTGTATCTATAGTCAGTATGAGTATAAGTAGTATTATGCCTGCTATTTCGATGTTGATAATGCAAAATATGGTAAATGTCTTACAAACATTTGAAAAAATTTATTATTTAAAACAGTTATTGTTAGCATATATATTGTTGGATATATTTGAAGAGTTAGTAAACTCTATTTATTCAGTGTATAATTCAAAATTTAGTTTACAATTTGAAAAAAAAATAAAAATCAAGTTGTTTGAAAAATCTATGCTATTAAGTTTAGAAGATTATGAGAATAGTGAGATATATGATGTGATAGATAGAGCAAAACTAAAAAACGGGCAGGATGTGTTAACATTTTATAATACGGGAATTGAAATTTTGGGGACCATAATAAAAATTGTATCATCAGTGTTAATAGTTAGCCGATTTAATATATGGATTCTACCTATTATACTTATAATGCCAATATTACAATATTGCTATTTAGTTAAAGTTGGAAAAATGCAATATGATATTCAAATACATAGAACTGGTGAAGAAAGGAAGCTATGGTATATTGATTATTTGATTATGACTGGAAATGCTTATAAAGAATTAAAATTGTATAATTTTGGGCAGGAACTAATAAAACAATATGAAGAAAAAAAGGATTCTTTTAATAAAGTTGATATAAAAATAATAAAAAAAGTTTTTCAGGGGAAAACAATTATTATGCTATGTGATCAAATCGTAAATGGTAGCCTTTTTGCTTATTTGTTATTTTGTGGTATAAAAAAATATATAATGATAGGAGATGTAATAACATATAGTAGATGTATTTTTTTAGTGAAAAATGAAATGACGACGATTCTTACGACAATTAGTACCATAATAAAAGATTCTTTGTTTATTAATTTATTGTTTGAATTTTTGGATTTACCAGTGAACTCATATGGAGGAAAAAAGAAAATTGCAAGTATAGAAAGTATAGAATTAAAAAATGTATCATATTATTTCCAAAATTCAAAAGAACCAGTGCTGAAAAAAATAAATATGAAAATAGAAAGAGGGACAACAATTGGTATAGTTGGAAAAAATGGCGCTGGAAAATCAACACTTTTAAAAATACTTTTAGGATTTTATCATAATTATGAAGGTGAGATTTTGGTAAATGGGATTAATTTGAAAGAAATAGATTATAGCTCATATTGGGGGAAAATAGGATGTCTTTTTCAAGATTTTGTGAAATATGAATTGAGTTTAAAAGAAAATGTTGCATTAGAAAATTGGAAAAAAGAAAATGATGAAAAATTGATTAAAAATATTTTATATCAAGTGAATTTTCCATTAAATACACTCGAGAATAATTTAGACACTATATTGGGATTATGGTTTGGAGATAGACAATTATCAGCAGGAGAATGGCAAAAAGTTGCGCTGGCTAGAACAAGTTTTAGAAATGCAGATTTTTATGTATTTGATGAACCGGATTCAGCATTAGACATATATGCTAAAAAGGGTATGTTGAAGCAATATAAAAAGCTAGTTACTGGAAATATTGGAATTTTTGTTTCGCATAAAGTAGATTATATTTCAAGTGTTTCAGATGAGGTTATAGTCTTAGAACAAGGAGAAATTGTAGAAATAGGGAAGCCATTAGAGTTGAAAAATAGTAAAGGAAAGTATTATGAACTGTATATGGAGTGTCTAGAAAATTAAAATATGTATAATGAAAAGTAAATTTGTTGAAAGATACGGTAGTAGATGGAAAAAATAATAGATGGACAAGAATGATTGGGCAGTTGACAAGTTATAAAAAGTAAAATCTCTGAAAGAAAGATAAATTAACAATCCCAGTTATGGGGAGAGTGGAATGAAAAATTAGAATCCATTGTAAGGCGTTATTTACAATATAAATTCGATTTGAAGATAGAAATTAAATCGAAAAAACATCTGATAATATGGAGTGCAAGAAGAAAATGAATAATAGTTCTAAGAAAATAGTTGAATTCTTTTTTGGTAAGTTAGAAGAAAATATTATAAAAAATGAGGTGAAAGCTGAAGGGGTTAGTAGCTTTATTATGGTAGTAAGTGAATATTGGGATTTTTTGAATCAAGAAAAATGGCTGCACTATTTATATAATCTATTAGTATTGGTACGGGATAGAGTTGAAAAAAATTTTGAATATATAATGGATACAGGTATAGGGGAGTTACTGGAAATACTATATGCTACAAAAATGGTATGTAAGAAAACTGGAACATTTGAAAAGTTTTATAACTCTTTAAAGGAAATAGCATATCAGATATTTGTAGAATTTATGAATAGATGTGAAAAGGAATTAAAAATAAGAGAACTAAGAGTAGAACAGTATGATTTAATAAATGGTGCGTCAGGAATAGGAATGTATTATTTATCAAGGGATAATTTGAATACTAAAGAGAAGAAACTAGTGAAAAGAATATGCAAGTATTTGATACATATTCATTATAGCTATAGGCAAAAGGGTGAAGGGTGGGTAATTAAATGTAAAAACCAAATTAGAGAAGAGGATAAAGTAATATTTCCGGAAGGAAGTATAGATTTTGGAATGGCACATGGAATTATTGGAGTTGCTCTTTTTTTGTCTAAAGCATATTCAAGCGGGATAATAGAACAAAAACAAGAAGAGGTTATAAAAGAAATTCTGCAAATATATGAGAAAGTAAAAAAACAAGGGATAGATGGAAGATATATGTATCCATCTCAATTATCAAAACAACAGTTTGTTAATCGAGAGTGGGATTATGATATACGTAATAATCGTATGAGCTGGTGCTATGGAACAATTGGTATATTGAGAGCACAATTTTTAATTGGGGAATATATTAATAATTGTAAAATAACAAATTATTGTGTAAAAGAAATAATGAAAATTACTCATGTTGATATAAAAAATTATAAGCTAGAATCCCCCATTATATGCCATGGATATGCAGGCGTAGCAGTTATACTAGATGCATTTAATAGAAAATTGAAATGTAAACAAATAGAAAAAAGAGTTGAAGAGTTAATGAATATTGTATATGGATTTTTTAATCCCAAAACAAATTATGGGTATATGGATAGAGGAATAGTTAATGTAGGAGGAGAAACATATTATGAGGAAGTAGAACAGTTTGATTTATTTTCAGGTTCAGCTGGAATCATATTAGCGATAGCGGCAATAATGAACGTAGGAGTTATGTGGGAAGAAAGAATCTTTGTTATAAAATAAAAAATGATATTGAAGAGAGGAAAAGTGTGGAATTGAAGTAAATATCACACAGCACATTGATATGATAAATGTAGTTAATAATAATGAAATTAATATAGATAAGAGGTATATTGACAAGATAAATGATATAGTAAACGAATATTTTAACAAGATAGATAAAATGATAAATACGAATGTATCAGGAAAAGAAGATATGTTATTACCGATAGCTGAGTGTTTTGAATTATTTGATGATCAGAATAGGTGGTTGGAAAATACTTATTTAATATTACAAGAGTTAAAGAGTAATCTATATTCTGGAAATTATAATGACGGAATAGGATATTTAACAGGAATTTGTAATATTTCATTTGCATTGTCATTATTAAAGAACAAAAGTAATCATTTTAAAAAAATCAATATAACTATTGAAAAATATATATATGAAATACTTGAAATTACAATATATGAATATCAAAAAAAACGATATCAATTATTAACTACTCACTATGATTTGTTATATGGGTTAGCGGGAGCAGGGATGTATTTATTACAATGTGACAAGTGCGAAAAAAGAAATAAAATTTTAAGGCAAATAATAAATTATTTGGCTGGTATTATTTTAGAAGAACACGATTATAAGGGGGAGAAAGTACCTAATTGGTTTATTTTACCAGAAAATCATTATACAGATAATGATAAAAGATATTATAAAAATGGAAGTTTAGATTTTAGTGTATCACATGGAATAGCAAGTATTTATGTTTTTATGGGAAATGCATATTTACAGTTAATCGAACCGACAATATGTGCCGGCGTAATGGAAGCAATAGAAAACACGTATCAAATGTTCAGAGTATCAGAAAATGGGATATATTATTATCCAGGTAAATTAAGATGGGAAGAATATAAATTAAACAAAACAGATTTTATGAATTATAGACAAAGTTGGTGTTATGGGACGATCGGTATTGAAGGAACATTTTTTAAAATATCATGTCAACTAAAAAAGTATAAAAAATCAAATGAAATATATCAAAATATTATAAAAATATCAGAAAAAAATATTGAAGAATACGAATTAGAATCGCCAATTGTATGTCATGGATATGCTGGAATATTAGCTATCTTTTTGTTTACATATAAAGTAAAACCAAATATAAAATTAAAAAATCAAATCATAAAATTAACAGAAATTTTGATTGAGTTGTACGATAAAGATGCGAAATTTGGATATAAAGATATTTTTTATAGTGAGAAAAAAGGGAATTGGGAAAAAATATTTAGAGAAGATAATAGTTTTTTAGAAGGATCAAGCGGAATTATTTTAGTATTAGTGAGTTTATTAAAAAATGAAACTAACTTTCAGAAATTATTATTACTATAATATAAGAGTGGAGGGTGAATAAAACTCTGTAATGTATCCTCTATGATAACTGGGCTGAAGGCTCCTATGGGAGCATTCAGCCCTTGCTTTATATATAACAGTGTTGATTTAAGCATGTCAAGAGCAGGCAAAATTTCACCCGTAAAACACATACTTTTAAAGCTTCTATTCAGGTAGTCGTCCTTCGTACATGATGCTCAGCTTGCCATAAACCTGGCCCCAGTTCCGCAGTGGCATCGTCCATTTCTTGGTTGCTTCAAAAGTCGATAAATAGAGTGCCTTTAATAATGCAGTAGCACTAGGAAAGACACTTCTCTGGCGATTAAGTTAAAAATATACTAGGCGAGTTTTGTATACGGTAAACCATCCGTACTACTATATTAATTTTATGCCACTGCTTTCGGCGGCATGATTTTAAAGATTGCATGTTTTTACTTTACTCCGACATATATCAGGAAGTTTTTCCGACCATAGCAGAATGTCATTTATAAAACTGTATTTCTTGTCATCCTGATGCTCTTTTAATACTGTCAGGATATATTTCAGATATCTGAATGGATTTAGTTCATTCGCTTTTGTAGTTTCAATGATGCTACAAATAATGGCACTGGCATTGGCACCATCCAGACTATCAATCAGCTTCCATGCGTGTTTATGAAGACAAAAGCTGTGGAGAGCACTTCCTATTGCATTGTTGTCCATAGGAATCTCTCCGTCTTTGAGAAATGCTTTTAAAGATACCTCCTGATTGATGCAGTAGTTAATGCCGTCCAGTGTCTTCCCTCGTGAGAGCTGATTTTTAGACTGGATGTCTTTTGCCCACGTGAAGAAGGCCTCTACCAGAGGTTTGATGTTGGCTTGACGATACTTTTTTCTGACATTTGCAGGTTGTCCCTACATCTTGTTATCCAGATGATAGATTGCTGCAATACGGCTGACTGATTCATAAGCTACTGTCTCTTTTGCATTTTTCTGAGTTGCTTTCGGCAGGGATTTCAATGCTTCTGCAAACCTGCGTCTTGCAGGGGACCAGCAGCCTGCAATGATGATATCTGGATTTTCTCGATCCAGTTTCTTGTGTGCAGAGTTAACCGTCACAGATCACGATTCCCTTGTAGCCTTTCAGGAATTCTTCGAGATGGTCTGCCTTCCTGGTACGTTAGTACTCATACAGAAGTATATGGTATTTACTGGATACATAGAACATATGGAATTTCACAGTTCATGTATTCATAAACAGGTAATTTTTGATACAATCTTCGTCCGAAGTTCAAGAATACATTTCAATAATGTTTGCGAATATTATTAATATAAGAAAAATATTGTATGTTTTTACTGGAGTTTGGGTGATTTGTGAAAAAATTACATTGACTAGGGTGAATATTACAATAATCATGAATATAGTTTGGCTTGGTCTATAATTAATTTATCATAAAGGTGATCAGGGTGTATGAAAAGGAAGGAGTTAATTATGGGAAAATATGATGAGTTTGATCTCGATATAAAAGAAGTAAAAGCAAATAGTAGTAAAGGTACCGCACGTTCGACTTGGGGATGTGTTGAGAAATCTATTGAAATAAGTCAATTTGTTACAAATGCATTGAGTTGTCAATCATGTGGAGTGTGTTCAGCAGGAGGTCGATCTCAATGTGCTCCATGTACAGGGTCAAGTAAAGGATCGCAAGCAAGATGTTAAATGTTAACTAAATAAATATTAAGTAATAAATATAATCATACACCCTGAAATTATAAATGGTATTTCGTATAAATTTGATAATTGGAGCTGTGGCATTAAAGGAGAATTTAGTTTAATAAAACGTAATTGAGAAAATTGAAATAAGTTTGGTCGCAGATAAATTATTGGTAATTCAAATATGTAACTAGAAGAGGAAAATGATTTATGAAAAAAGCAATTGCTATAGTAGGAAGTCCTAGAAAGCAAAAAGCAGTTAGTTATCAAATATGCTATTCGTTATTGAAGGAAATAAAAAAACAAATTGATGAATTAGAATATAAAATATACTGCTTAAATAGTTTAAAAATAATTAGATGTAAAGGGTGTATGCAATGTTTTATGGATGGAAGTTGCCCTATAAAGGATGATATGAACAAAATTAAAAAAGAACTTTTGGCAGCAGATTTGATAATTTTAGCATCTCCAGTATATATGCATAATGTTACAGGAGACATGAAGAATTTTATTGATCGTTTGGCATATTGGTCGCACTTGTTAAGGTTAGTTGGAAAATATGGAATTATTATTTCAGTGTCAAGTACAAATGGGAACTTTTTTGTTAATCAATATTTAAATACTGTTTCAGATTATTGGGGAATAGATATTATAGGAAATATTGAATATAGAGAAAATGAAGATTTGAATATATTGGAGTATAGACAACTAATTAATAGAATAGTTGAATGTTTCCGTGAAAATAATATATTAATTAATATAGAAGCGAAAGAAAAAATATTTCAATATTATAAGAATAAATACATGGATTACTATAAAAAATATACTACTGATGAAGTACTATATATAACACAAGAAGCAAAATTCTGGCATGAAAATGGGTATTTTGAATATGATTCATTTAGTGAATTGTTTAAATCTAAGCATACTCTAAAATAAATATATAGCAACTCTAAATAGAGTAATAATTGTAATAGAATTAGATACACTTATACAAAAAGTATAAGAGGTATTAATTATGGAAAACCGTATAAAAGAATTGAGAGAACAGAAAAAAATTTCGCAGGTATGTTTAGCAACCTATGTAGGGTGTTCACAAAATATGATAAGTAAAATAGAATTGGGTATATCAGAACCTAAAGCAGGATTGTTACTGGAATTGTCAAAGTATTTTAATGTTTCTATTGATTATTTGTTGATGAATTCATCTTATAAACATATTCAAGAAGTTTATGGAATAATTAAAAATAAAGATAATGATTATTATGATTTTTATCAAATATTTAGTAAATTAACAAGCGAAGATAAGGAATTTGTTCTTGCTATGATGAACAAATTGTATAAAGAAAAAGAGGTATAGTATGGTAAACATAGGAATATGTGACGATGATAAATATACAGTGGCAGAATTAGAACGGTTAATATATGATATTGCTACCGAAAAGAGGTTAAAAGTGGAAGTGGAGGCATATTATGATGGCAGTAGCATAGAAAATGATATTGTGAAGGGTGTAAAATTTGATTTGGTTTTTTTGGACATTGAAATGAAACAAAATGGGATTACCACAGCAAAAAGAATACGTGAATTGAAAAATGATTTTCTTATAATTTATATTTCGAATTATGAAAAGTATTTTAGAGAATTGTTTGAAGTTGGTGCATTTAGATTTTTAGATAAACCCATTGATAAAATAAAATTTACGCAATATTTTCTAGAAGCTATAGATACAGTTAATAAAGAAGACAGTTATTTGCTGTATAAGTATAATAGACAAATAAATAAAGTGAAATTAAAAAATGTTATTTATTTTGAAAGCAACAGAAGAAAAGTATTAATACATAAAATTGATGGAACAGTTTTGGAATATTATGGGAAATTAAATGATTTAGAATCATATTTAAAAAAATCAGAGATTAAATTTATGCGAACGCATCAATCGTTTTTAGTAAACTGTGAATATATTATTGGGTGGAAATATACGAATTTAATTTTAGAAGGACAAATTTATATTCCAATAAGTGAAGATCAGCAAAAAAGAATACAAATACAGTATGGAGAATATATTCGAAAGGATATTTTAAAAATAATATGATTATAATGTTTTTTTTAGGAATAATTTCAGTAATAATTATTAGAAATTATTTGAGCATTTTTTTAGAAGAAAAAATAATGAAAAATCAGAAAATATTTGTGGGAATTTGTCTTGTGTGTTCTATACTTTTAGAAACCAATAGTAAAATTCCTTTTTTTAATTTATTGATAAATTTTTTTTGTATTTTGCTAATTAGTTTTATTGGATATAAAGGAAAGAAACAAGAAAAAATAGTGGTTGTAATATCTTTGTTGATTATATGGGCGATTGCTGAAATATTTATAGGATATTTCTCAATGATGACTCATACATATTTTGTATTACCGGAAATACAGGGATCAATATTATCAAAAATGCTTATGCTTTTTTTTATTGTTTTAATAAAGAGATTGACAGTAGAGAGAAAACAGATTGAAGAGGTTCCGGAATATTGGTGGATATTGATGATTTTTCCGTTATGTAGTATTGGAATTATATATTTTATATTTAAATTGGTAGAAAATCAGAGTAATAATCAAATAGTATTAGAAGCTATGATAGCGAGTGGTCTTTTTTTGCCTTTAAATATGTTGATTGTTAATATATACGATAGTTTACAAAAGCGATTTGTTTTAGAACAAGAAAATATTATTTATAAAGAAAATATTCGATTTTTTACTCAGGAAATAAAATCGAAGGAAGAATATGAAGAAACGAGAGCATTAATACATGATATGAAAAATCATTTTTTGGTAATTCAAAGAATGGCTCGCAATAATCAAAATATGGATATATTAGGATATTTAAAAGATTTAGATATTCATTATTCAGTTCCACGGCTAGTTAACAGTGGAAATTTCATAATAGATACAATGATTAACTCTCATTATACAGAAATAAAAGAAAATAAAATTAAATATAAAATAAATGTTATAGTTCCTGAAAAAATATATATAGATGATGCTGATTTATGTATTTTACTAGGAAATATATTAGATAATGCAGTTGTAGCGGCAAGCAAATCAGAAGAAAGAGAATTGATTATTTCAATAATTTATAAAAAACATAAATTACATATAGGAGTTAAAAATTCACATTCAGAAAAGATTATAAAAAATACGAAAAATTTATTTGTATCTACGAAAAAGAATAAGATGGGGCATGGTATAGGGCTAACTTTGGTGAAAAGAGTGTTAGAAAAGTATGATGGATTCGAAAATATAGAATATGATACTAATTATTTTGTGTTTATAGCAGAATTGAATGAAAAATGTGATGAAATGCATAATTATGAGTAAAAATTATTAATTCATGTTGAAATATAGTATGGATGTAAATGCTATGGTGAGATAAAGATGTCTGCTTTGTCCGGTGTAAAGTAAGAGCTATAGTTTCGGAGGAATAAAGTATTTTGATTTTGCCTGATTACTTAGAATCCTTATAGATTCATTGGGTGTCAAAATCAGAGGCTACTTTAGTGGGTCATTAGTGGTCTCTATAAAAAATATATAAAGCAAAGGCTGCATTTGTAGCTAGCAGCTTTCAAATTTACAGCCAGGTGCTTCAAAGTGCTGCTAGAACAATCATACATTTGTGGTGTATAGGGACAAAAAATATTAATTCGTGACAGGAGAAAATTATAACCTAAAAATAATTGTATTCGAATGGGATTTAGGAGAAATTAAAATAATACTTTAATTAATTTTGAGTAGTATTGGAAAAAATTACGTAAATTAACCTAATTGTTACATGAAGCTATAAAAGAAGAAAAAAAACTTATAATAATAACCAGATTGGAAAATTAATTGCAAACTTATGGAGGAAGAGCAATGAAAAACAAAATGAAAAAGAACATATCAAAAATATTGGCAATATGTGCAATGGTTATGAGTGTTACAATAGCTAATCAGAATTGTGTATTTATTTATCATCAAGAAGAAAAACCTGACGAATTAAGAAGGCTGAGAAGATTTTGATAAATAAAATGGCTGATATACTTGCTTGTTTTGTAATAAAAAATAGCGAAAAATATAATGGGAAAGATGAGTATGTCATACTTAAATATGGATTTCAAACAATACTGGAAGTTTTAATTTGCAGTGTATCATGTATTACAATTGCATATTTCTTAAATATGTTTTGGGAATGCATTATGCTTTTGGGAATATTTTTATTGCTTAGATCATATAGTGGAGGCATTCATTTAAAAAAGTTTTATCAGTGCTATATATGTTCTAATATAGTAATTATTACCATATTATTACTTTCTAAATCAAAAATTTTATCATGCAGAGTAAGCATGGCTATTGACACAATATTTTCAGTTTATATTTTGTATACAAAGCCAATTGGTGTATTAGATGAAGAGGAGCTTGCGTATTTCAAAAAGAAAATAGAAAAAAATTGGAGAAATGCGAATAAAAATTCTATTTTTGTCATAAACTGTGAAAAATTTCTGTATTGTGGG
>ENA-ORTT01002719-ORTT01002719.1-human-gut-metagenome-genome-assembly--contig:-NODE-2719-length-12906-cov-2.927399_pt1 | contig 12906 bp, 8 predicted proteins | sample MGYA00242074_ERZ509197 | MGnify/ENA primary metagenome ERZ509197 (study PRJEB26280, sample SAMEA2338789) | human gut metagenome | biome: human gut; feature: human-associated habitat; material: faeces...
TAGCAGAAGCATCTTTTAAAATAGTAATACTTTCAATTCTATTGACATCCATGTCATATACTTTTTGAATAGTTGTCTCAAAACCATCCAAAATAAACAATGGTGCCGAGGAACCTTCTTGAAAAGATCCTTTACCACGAATTGTAAATTCAGGCAATGTATTGGGGTTGGACCCCATCACATTATTCTCAGTAATTTTAAAACCTGCATCTAATGCACTCAATGTCGTAAAGATATTTGCTGTATGTACCTTCTGCAAATCTTCTTTCTTAATTGTCGTAACTGCTCCGGCAAATCCCTCTGTCTTACGAGTAAAATACCCATTAACTATCACCTCATCTATCTCTGCAATCTCCGCCTTCATCGTTACATTTATTTCATTGCGTTCGCCCACAGTAACTTGTTGTGTTTCCATACCAACAAAAGAGAATACCAAAGTTAATCCCTCCTGTTCCGGGCAATTCAAGACATAATTCCCATTCACATCTGTAACAGTACCGACCGTCGTACCTTCAATCATAACGGTCACTCCCGGCAATGATGTACCGCTCTCGTCCGTCACCTTGCCAGTCAACTTTCGTTCTTGCACACTGGGCTGTACAGTTTCAGGTTTTGGCTCTCTGACTCTCAAAATAATAGTCTCATCTTTAATCTGATAAGTCAAATTTGTGCCTTCAAGGCATTTTTCAAGCACCACACGCAAATCCTCATCCACAAAATGAAAAGTGAGATTTTTTACCTGCTCTACCTGTTCATCCTGATACAAAAAAGTGTAATTCGATAAATTTTCCAGAGTTGCAATAATCTCTGCCAGATTAACATTCTGCACCTCAAAAGAAACTTTCCTCAATTGAGCATATGCACTCGCCAACATCGGGAAAGTCAGGAAAAGTGTAAAAAACACAATTTTTCTACACTTTTCCAGCAATCTTCTTGGTATAAGAAGATCACATGTTCCATTTTTTTTCATAAATTTGTACAATTAAGTTAAACATTAAACGGCTTGTTTGCCGTTTTGAAAGGGCAGAGTACCCACATACTCTGTCCTGTTTATTTTTCGGTTATAAAGATCTTTCTCCCTTCCACCTTGAATCGGATTCCTCCTGTCATTTCCAGCATACTGACAATATGTTCAAAGTCATCATACCGTTTCAGATTCCCGGAAAACGACACTTTTTTCAAGGATTCATTTTGAAATACCGCCTCTACATTATACCAACGTGAAATAATATGCATAACCTCTTCCAGAGAGCGTTTCCGAAATACGAACTTTCCCTCTTTCCAAGCAATGTAAGGGAAAACATCTACTTTCTTTTTTTCCAAATTACCATCGGTTCCAACCATTCCCTGTTCACCCGGCATCAAAATAACCGTTTGATCGGCTACAGCAAAGCGGACAGCACCTTCGACAAGAGTCGTCTCGATCCGATTCTCCTCTTTATAAGAATAAACATTAAAACTAGTACCCAATGCTTCTATCTCCGCCTCGCCGGTGACCACAATAAAAGGATGTTCTTTATCTTTTGCTACCTGAAAATAAGCTTCTCCTGTCAAAAATACTTTCCGTTCAGTACCTGCAAATTGCACTGGATATCGCAATTCGGAAGCCGAATTCAGATTCACAACCGTACCATCCTGTAAAGTTACCGAATACTCTCCGCCTCTCGGAATTTGTAAAATATTATATTGAATTTTCCCGGTCTGTTGCCGGCCAATATAGCTCAAACGTTCTTTAGCAGTGTGTATTTCAGCTCCAGGTTGTACCAATATCGAATCCATGTCCGGGCCACCTAACAAAATCCGCTCTCCATCAGCAAGTATCAGTTCCGCTTTCGCATTTCCAGGTAAAATATTTTCAGTCATCAGCCCGACCGGATACCGATCATCTTTATCCTGCAGTACAAAATAAAAAAGCCCGCTTACCAATAGCAACAATACCGAAACAGCTACAGCAGTCACTTGAAACAATCGGACTCTCCTCGAACGATGTTCACATTTTTGCCGTATCTTTAGGTAGGCCATCACCAAATCCACCTGTTCCCATTGTTTACTTTTCGAAATGATAAACTCCGAAGTCAGAACCTGACGATACAGTAGTTCATTCTCCGGAAATTCCTGTCGCCACCTTCCAAGTGTTTCCTCCTCCTTTTCGGTCAACTGCCCCTGGACAGCTTTCGACAATAAAAAAGCAACTTCCTTATAATTTTCAAACTCTGCCATAGAAGCTTTATTTATTCATTACACTTATACGACACTTCAAAAACAAAAAGGAGGTAAAAGAAAATTGTTAAAAGTGAAAATAAATACTCTTACCGCTGGATAGATAAAAGTAAATAGCAGAAAACAAACGAATTAAGAAAACAGGACAGCAGGAAGAAAAAGAAATAATTTTCCAAATTTTTCCTTCAAAATTTTCCTGGCTATCTGCTTTTGCTTTTTTACGGTCTCTACTGCAATATCTAATTTTTCTGCAATTTCTTTAGCACTATAACCTTCTAATGTTAAAGAAAACACTGTCCGGCAAGCAGGAGGCAAATCCTCCATTGAATTCATTACCAAACGGAAAGTCTCTTCTGCTATATAATTATTGATTTCAGTAATATTTATCTCTTCTGTAAAAGAACGCGTTGCTTCATTTCTTATTTTTTCAGCCCGTAAATAATTAAAACACTTAAAACGGACCATCTGGTAGACATAAGCAGAAAAATCACCGACAACACTCCAACGTTCCCGGGTTTCCCAAAGCTTCACAAATACTTCCTGTACCAGATCTTCAGCTATAGTTTTGTCTCCCACATAATATAAAGCAAAAGAAATCAGAGATGGGTAGTAATCTATAAACAAATTACGGAAAATTTCATCTTCTTCTATTCCTTTGATTCTAAAATATTTAGACATAAAGCAGAAACGATTCTAATAAAAGAATTCATACAGCGGCACAGATCTATAACCCGCTCATGGCCAAACAAAATTAAAGATTAAAACAGTAGCTGCCAAATTTTTATCATCTATTATGAACCTTCATCTACGGCAGAGCTAACCGGTAAAGAAAAAATAAGCGGAAATTTGCAACAATAGGAAACCGGACTATCTGGATTATTTCCAGGAAGAATGCTATTTCTCAAATCAAGACTAGTCCGCAATTCAGTGAAATCCCGGAAGTATAATTTCCCAATAACCGACGGGCATTGTCCCGATCACGAATCATATTCAAAGCCCTGTTATATACTGCTTTGTAGAGCCAGCCAGCCAAAGATTTGACATTCGGAAATTGCAAGGAAGAATCCCATAACCCGATCATACACTCCTGAACAATATCCTCCACTCCGACATTTTCATGGGTCAGCTTGGCCACATAGGTACACAATGCCGGATAAAACTCCTCGTACAATTGCTGCCAGGCAGTTTCTCTTTTTTTGTTCAGGTCTACTATAAATCGTTCATTATCACGCATAGTTCTCCTCCGGTTGTGTGGCAAATATAAAGAAAAAAATAAAAAATAACTCTCCTCTAAACTAAAATCAGTCCAGACACCATTACCTAACGAAAACAGTAATAACGAATAAAAGAGATACTCACCGACGAGAACGTAGAAAAGGAAAATGAAACATTACCCCCGTCCCTTTGTTTCGTTCCATTTTTCTTTTTACTTTTGTAATGGGTTTCGAGATAACTTATGTTATAACCCTCAGGGCCAGAAAATGTTGGAGCAGGATCTGGTCCTTTTTATCTCAAGCGCCTGAGCGAAAAGAATGCAAATAACAGAGAAGCGGGAAACTCTTTTCTAAGAATTTTGAGTCCCAGCGAAATATGAGTCTTGACAGTATTCACGGAAACTCCCAGTATTTCAGCGATTTCTTTATATTTTTTACATTCGATAAAACACAGCCGCATAACTTCTCCACAACGATCCGGGAGCTGATTGATCCGATTCATAATTTGCCGGATCAATTCTTCATGTTCGGAATAGTCGGTCTCGGCATAGAGCAGATTTTTATACGATTCATTCTCTTCGTGCCGGGCCCTTACTTTCAAATGATCCAGGTAGTTCAGTGAACGGTTACGTGTAAGACTCAAATAGTAAGGTAACATCGGTTGAGTAAAATCTATTTTTTCACGCTGCGTCCATGTTGTCAGAAAAACATCATGTACAATATCTTTGGCAATATCCGCATCCTTCACAAAACTCATCGCATGAAAACACAATGGTTTGAAGAACTGCTTAAACGAATCTTCAAACTGTAACTTAAACTCACGTTCACTTACATATCCTAACATATTATCTTTGCCGGAATATTGATTTACGTACAAATATAATTTTTTTAAGGATATCAACAAAGTATTTATTCCGGAAGGTTTTTCGGTATAAAATATTGCTAAATCAATAACATACGACAATCCCGGAACCGGGATTGCCGTATGTTACCGATTTACCACCAGGGATTAGAATCGTATCCTTTAGCCACGACACATTTTCCCATCACATTCCGATGGACGGTCACCTCCCTGCTCATCAGATCCACAATCACAAAAGAACCCTTGTATTCTTTCGGACTACCGGCATCATAAGTAGCAATGATCAACTGAGTTTCTTTTGCCGAAACTGCAACTGCTACGGGTTTTCCGATATCGTCGGGCAATGTCACGAAATCGGTAAGCATGGGTTTTAATACCGGAGTCGTATAGACCTTATTGCCTACCACAAAATACCAGTCGTTTTCAGCAACCAATACGCCCTTGGTATTGGCATCGGCACCGGCCAAAGGAAGAGTTTCCATCTCCAACAAATGTCCGTCTTCATTCACTGCAGGTTCTTCTTCCGTCGCTTTTTTGAAATCGATGTACTCAAAAGAGATCAGATTGATTTTTCCTGTTTGTGCTGTTGCCATCGACATGACATGAGCTCTGGAAACATATTTGTAAATAATGGTCTGTCCTTCATAAGAGGGTTGATTTTTTATTTCCACAACTCTATCCAAAGCATACGGATCGCTCACTAATCCCAGGGCTGGATCGTCGATCTGGTTTTTCAAAATATAAAATTTCTTACTCAATTCATCGAAAACATATACATAAGTATAGGCAGAAGCCGGATTGCTCCAGTAATATTCTTTATCGTGCTTAGCTGCCCGATATAATAAACCACTATTATAAGAATAAATTTTACCATTAGAAACATAATAAACGGCATCCGTCAACATGTAAACGGCATCTGTCGGATTGAATGTATCTCCCTCATAGATAAAACTATGGTCGTTAATCAATCCACTCGGCATAAATGCTCCGTTATTCGTCATAATTACCGGGTTATCTCCTTGGCTGGTAATAATATTAAATGAATAAAAATAATCATTTAAAGAAGAAATATTTCCAAAATGATCGATTATCGCTTTCGGCTGTTTCCCCAATGCATAGTCTCCGATTTTAGTAGCATGCAAACACTCGGTAGTCCCTTCTTTCGATGAGAAATATGACAATACAGTGGACTGGTCGGGTTCTTCACACAAGAAATAATATCCCCAGGAAAAATTCGAAACCACATTCACATTAAAATCCACAAAATACTTCATGCCGTTTTTGGTGTCTGTAACGACATAACGGCAGTCGTATTTTCCAACATTTAATGTTTCAGGAACAGAATAAGCCAAATCTCGGCTTGTTCCGATCTCTTTCCCTGCCAGACTCCAACTATATTCCAATCCCTCCTCCGAAGCCTGCAATGAACGGCCGATCACCGGATGTATGTTCAACACCTCTCCTCTCATCACCGAAGTATCTTTTGTGACACCCGTTACTATCACCTCATTCACTGCTTTATAATCATAGTTTCCTTTGTCTTCTGAACAACTATAAAATAGCATAATCAGAACAATGATATATAATCCAATACTCTTTTCAAAAACTTGACATCTATTTTTCATAGCAAACAATTTTTAAATATTAAGGAAGCATAATTCTAGGTTTCGAGGTATCTCCATCCGGATAAACTTCGTGATCTATAAAATACTGCTTCAACTTACCGATAAACATAAAGGTAGAAGGATACCAACTGGGATAACCGGCATAATAGGGCATTTGGTCCCAATATAACAATTTACCAGTATTCGGTCCCCATTTTTCGACATTCGGGTCAGCTCCATAAAAATAAATCTCCTGCCATTTTGCATATTTCTCCCGAACGAATACACCGAAATATCTTTCCCAACTCGGCCACCAGGATGGAGCTTGTAAGATATCTGAAAAGACCAGTTTAGCTGCTAACAATTCAGAAGCTCCTACCTGGAAATTTTCATTATTTTCAATATAAAGGGTAATCGTCCGCGATTCTTTTTTCAGGACGGGAGTCCGGTTGACTTTCACTTCAAGGGTATCCCGTAAAGTACCGGATTGGATGACCGCCTTTTCTATAACCGACATATCCCAATCGGTTCCGGTTGCAGTAGTTTTCTTTTCATTTACAACAACCTTATAATGCCGGTCTGTTTCTGTCTTCAACCCAACCGAATTCACCGGAATTTTAAAAGTATAACTGGTCACCGAAGGATCGTCCATCGCAAAAGAATATACCAGACTATCTACTCTTTCGGTTGTCTTTCTTCCATATTGATCCAATTGGAAGGGTAGATCGAAGTATATATAATTCGTCGAATTATCGAATCCGTCGATATCCTGATCACAAGCTACTTGTACCATGCCTATCAGGCACAAAGCCATATATAATATTATTTTCTTCATAGATCTGTCATTTAGCATTATTTCTCTTCTTTCGGGCTCTCATTAGGTGAAAATTCGTATTCATCGTCCGGAATCGGGAAAATATATTTATCCTTTGTCGGAGCGATAATAACTCCTTGTTTTACATAAAACTCTTTATACAACCGTTTATAAATCATGAACATCCGTCCTTCTCCGATAAAGTCTTTCCGCATTTCACGCATCAGAAATTCCATGATTTCATCATTTCCATAGGAACCGTTTAAACGGGCCAGATTACGGGATTCCCGCACATCGTTCAAATAACCGAGTGCCTTGACATTATCTTTACCGATCATTGTCTCGCAAGCGACATAATATACTTCGGCCAAACGTAAAATCGGAATCTCCGGATAATAGGGCAAACGTATAGTTCCGGGGTAGGAAGTTTCCTCAAGTTTACTGAAAATATAATAACTTCCACCGTTCGACGGTTTCCCAAACCAGAAACGCAAGCGATTGTCCGTACCGGACCCATCCGGAGCACGTCCATAAAGATCGTTTAAGTATATACTATATTGATTGGCATTGATACAAAAGTTATCGGTCTGATTCCCTTTTTCAAAACCAAAGACTTCTTTGGTCACTTCCCAAAGATCGTTCTTATAGAACCCAAGGATCGTCTCTTCTCCCAGATTCTTATCATATAATTCATCTTCCCGGTTTGTCAAGACAAATAATTCATTTTGTTTACATAACTGAATCAGTTCATCGGCAATTTCGTAAGCTCCCGGTTTATTCAATAAGGCCAGCTCTAGCCGCATCAATAGTCCTTTTACTGCAAACAGATTCATCCGATCACCCCGACGTTCCAACACGGAATGATAATCGAGCATAGAAGTATTCCCATCGCCATATCGTTTATTCCCGACGATCGGATCTTCTTTCAACAAGTCCTGTGCTTTCAATAAGTCGGCTTTCGCTTTTGTCAGCACCGAGCGCATCGACTCAAATTTTTGAGCCTCGACATTAAATTGAGTACGATAAGAAATACAAGCCTGATCGAGGTCACCTTCTTTTTCAATTACAGGACCATACATAGCAGCTAATTCCATATGCATAAAAGCCCTCAAAGCATAAGCTTCCCCTTCGATCAATTCTGAATATTTTATAGAGCTTCTATTAGATTCCAAGGATTCCAGAATATAATTGGCCTGTGTGATTCCTTGATACATCGCCGACCAAATTGCATCGAAGCGGGATTTTGCACTCGCATCTTCATAATCGAATTGAGACTGTTTGTAATAGCTGTTCTTACTTTTGGAAGACAAATCCCAGTATTGTGCCAACACATCCATCATACCATAAGAAAGTTCCTTCCCATACAAGGTGGTAGAGGTCAAATTATAATAAATGCCGTTCAAAGCCGCATTATAGCCCTTCTCATTCGTGAGCAAATCTTCGCCCTCGACCTCCCCCTGAGGGGTTACGTCCAACCAGTTGTTGCAGGACGTGAAAGCCAGAGCTGTCATTAAAACAAGTATATATTTAAATTTCATAACCTGTATGTTTAATTAAAAGCCAATATTTAAACCAAAAACAAAACTACGCTGGAAAGGATAATCCAATCCGCGTTCATTTTTCACAGTAGATGCACGAAAGACATCGTTCATATAAAAACTAAGCCGCATGGTATTCAATCCGAATTTCCGTATCCATTCGCGGTTCAGGTCATAAGAAAGAGAAAGAGAAGTCAACTGTAATGTATTTTCTTTCTGAACAAAACGGCTGGAAATATAAGTTGTCGTATATTCCTTGATATTTTTATACAACGCATGCTGCCCCGGTTCTTTCCAGCGGTTGTTCAACACCCGTCGGTCGGCATTATAACGTGGATTCGCTCCTTCGACACGCTCGGCTAAAGTTGAATTATAGTAGTCCGCACCCAAATCGTATTTAAACACCATATTTAAGTTCCAACCTTTCCAATATAGGTTAGTACCGACATTCCCAAACACTTTGGGTTCGGAGTCCCCGCAAATCACTTTATCGGTAGCATCCCAGGTGTATGTAATCGTCCCGTCCTTTTTCATAAAAAGTTCTTGTCCGGTTGTCGGATCGATTCCCAATGAAGGCACTGCTTTAATGGCGCTCATGGATTCACCTTCTTCATACACAGCTGCCGGAGTCGTTTTATCCTGATTATTTTTCTCGTTGATATTCTTTAAAGCAGTCGAAATCTCCATGATTTTATTTTTATTATGAGCTGCTTGCAACATAACCGACCATTCGAAATCTTTACCCTGATCCCGGATAAGCACGGCATTTAAATTAACTTCGACCCCTTTGTTTTGAATTTTCCCTAAATTAGAAGTAAAAGTATTCGAAGGTAATCCTAAAGAAGGTGCGACAGACACAGAAGTCAACATCCCTTCGGTCTTTTTCTGATAATAGTTGAATTGCAAACGAATACGGTCTTTTGCATACCCGAAATCGAATCCATAATTCGATTGATATTGGTTCTGCCATTCCAAATCGGGATTACCGTACCCCATCAAAGCAGCAGAGATTCCGGAATTGTACAGACGATCGGTATTAAACTGAAACATCGTTTTTGCCTGATAGGCTGAGAACTCCTGATTACCGGTGACACCATAAGAATAACGTAATTTCAACATACTGATCTTCGTATGCTTAAAAAATTTTTCATTATGAACATTCCATCCTGCTCCGGCAGACCAGAAAGGAGCATATTTCTTATCGGCTCCGAACTTAGAAGAACCGTCGATACGTACAGAAACATCTGCAAAATAACGATCGTCATAGCTATAGTTACCATTAGCAAAGAAACCGATAGCACGCGACTTACTTTCCGAACTGGAAGGTTTTGTTTCTTTTTTATATTGGATAGCAAAAGCCGGATCGGAATAACGGTCATCCGGAAAACCGGTCATAATAAATCCATGTGAATTATTATCATTCTGGGTCACTTCCAAACCGACACCAGCATAAATAATGTGTTTTTCATTCACCAAAGTGTTATAATTCAAGGTCACATTACCATCATAACTAAAACTCGCCCCATCTGTCATAGACAAATAACCTCGTTCAGCAATAGGCAGATATTCCTGTACCCGGCTTTCACTATTGTAGGTCGTTTTCAAAAACTCGGCACTGAAGGGTGACTTATAAATTTCACCACTGGTTTCTCCTTTTACGATAGCCATCTGGCCTTTCAAACGTAATCCATCGCAGATAAACCAGTCGACGCTCAATTGTTCACGAAACTCCTGATCTTTGGTGAAATTCCGGTTCGGCAACAAGGCATCGTACAAGGGATTAGTATCTCCATCACTCAATTTCGGAATCAGTTCTCCGTTATCATTATATATTCTCTCGTAAGGATTCAGTTTGGCATATTGCGAGAAACTCCCATAAGGAGAATTATACGCATGGGTATGGGCATAAGAAATATAATTTTTAATGGTAATTTTATCTTTAATCCGATAGATCAATGAGAATCCCAGTCCGAAACGGTCACGACCGGATTCTTTCATAACCCCCTTATTCTGGTTATAAGAAGCGTCTATTCCATAACGTACATTATCTGCCCCTCCCTCGACAAACAATGAATGTGCATGGGAAAAAGCATTTTTTACCGGTTGGGAAAGCCAATAGGTATTTACCCCTTCTACAATATTTTTATAGCGGTTGTAATAGGCTTTGTCCAATTCTACCTGTTCACGGCGATCGTTGTCTTCATAACCCGGTGTGATCTCTTGAGTATATAATCCGGCTTCCTTTTCATATTGCAATTTTTCCCGGGCATTCATCAGATCGTAGTCAGTCAGATCCACGATGGCAATCGTAGGTTTAAAATCATAAGTCACCCTCAATTTTCCGGCTTTCGGTGCTGTCGTTTCGATCACAATGACACCATTCGAAGCCCGCGAACCGTACAAAATAGTGGCGGAAGCATCTTTCAGCAAGGTAATGCTCTCGATCCGGTTGATATCCATATCGAAAACTTTCTGTGACGTTACCTCAAAACCATCCAAAATAAAGATCGGAGCGGTAGAACCGTTTTGAAAAGATCCTTTACCCCGAATCGTAAAGTCGGGCAATTTATTAGGATTGGATCCGTCCAGATTGTTTTCTTCGATTTTAAAACCGGCATCCAGTGTAGAGATCGTAGTAAAAATATTTCCGGTAGATACCTTTGCCAGTTCTTGTTTAGATATCACGGTCGTCGTACCTGCAAAACCACTTTTCCTACGGTTTAGCAAACCGGTGACAACCACTTCGTCCATTTCCTGGCTATCGCTTTCCAAAGTAACATCGACTACTGTCTTATTGCCCACCACAACCGACTTCGGTTTCATACCGATATAGGAAAATTTCAATACGATATCTTTCATTTCAGGACAAGTTAAATCGTATTTTCCATCCATATCAGTAGCCACCCCGATAGTCGTACCTTCGATCAATACAGCAACTCCGGGTAACGGATTGCCATCTTCATCGATGACCTTTCCCGTAATTTTACGGCTTTGTACCTGAGGAACAGCTGTCTTGCCATTTGCCTGCCGGATGATAATAGCATTGTTTTCTTTCACAAACTGCAAATCGGTACCTTCAAGGCATTTTTTCAGGATAGCATCGATCTGGCTATTCTGCATATCGATATCGATTCCTTTTACAGTAGCTATATCCGCACTACTATACAGAAATACAAATTTTGTTTGTTCTTTCAATTCCCAGATAATCTCTTCCAAAGAGGCATTTTGCTTTTTCAAGGTGACTGTCTGGGCATTTACTGCATCAAACGTTTGTACCAACATACAGAAAACTAAAACGAACGTCAGTTTCATACGTAACAGAATTTGCGACCATCTTCCCCGATGAGGAAAATCATCTAACCGTTTTTTCTTCATACTTTTGTAATAGGTTAAGTTTAACTTATGTTATTATAGAGGACCGGAAAATGTTGGAGCAGGATCCGTTCCTTTATTTCTTATTTCCAACCAATAGTTATCGTATTCTTTTTCCGCACGATTTCAACCTTATCGGTCGCCTGAATCATTTTCAGAATAGCGTCTATATGTTCATAGCGTCCTAAATTGGCGGACAATCGCCAATTTTTCACCGAAGGAGTTGCATAAAATACCTCAACCGAATACCAGCGTGCCAATGTACCCATCACTTCTTCCAACCGTTGATCTTTAAAGACAAATCGTCCTTCGATCCAATCGGTAAAAAGACCGGTATCTACCTGTTTCACCTGGGCTTGTCCCGATCGTTTATCGAGATAATATTGTTGTAAAGGTACAAGCTCTTCAGCCTCGGCCCAGTCTTCTGTTGTATTCACTTTTACAGTCCCTTGCACCAGAGTGGTATGTACAACTTCTTCAGAACGATAAGATTTCACATTGAATTTGGTTCCGGTCACCCGGACATGCATCCGATCAGTTTCTACGATAAAAGGCCAGCCTTTGGCTTTTTCTACCTCAAAGAAAGCTTCTCCATCGAGATAAACACGTCGTTCGCCTGCAGCAAATTTCACCGGATAGCGAAATTCCGTTTCACAATTGAGATGTACCCGCGTACCGTCGGATAATTTCACCAGATAATCGGCACCGGAAGGAATTTTCAAAATGTTATACCTGAGTTTTGCCGTATCCGCAAAACTCCGGGTCGTATCGTGCAGATATACCAGCTGAAGATTCGTATCGTTAACGATCAAAGTACCGTCCCCCTCCTGCAATTCAATCTCATTATTTTCCAACTTGATACGTTGCCCGTCTGCCAATATCAATTCAGCACATTTTTTCCCGGTTAAATCGGTTACTTCTTCGCTTAAAAAAGGAGAACTTTCGTCGTTTTTCATCACAATCCCTACCACCATCGCTAAAACCATGCAAGCAGCCACAGCAACCCAACCACCTTTTCGCCACAAACTCTTTCGGGATGAAATTTTAGATTCAAAACACCGAAATTCAACATTTATATCTATATTCCCTTCTTGTTGAAGACGTAAAAAAGCTTCCCGTTGATTCCGGATTTTCTCGAAAAGGGCCAAATGTTCTTTTTTCTCCAGCCATTCGACAAATTCACCATCCATCAGTCTTTCAGGATCTTGCAAATGTTCGAGAATGTATTCTATTTCATTTTCACACCACATAAACGTCCGATTCTTTTTGCAAGAATCCGCCA
>ENA-ORTT01002723-ORTT01002723.1-human-gut-metagenome-genome-assembly--contig:-NODE-2723-length-12896-cov-7.262986_pt1 | contig 12896 bp, 9 predicted proteins | sample MGYA00242074_ERZ509197 | MGnify/ENA primary metagenome ERZ509197 (study PRJEB26280, sample SAMEA2338789) | human gut metagenome | biome: human gut; feature: human-associated habitat; material: faeces...
GAGCCGGTCGCCGAGCATGTGGCCGAGCACACCGAGGCCGGCGAGGCCGAAACCGCCGAATAGCAGTCGGCCGGGATTCCGAAGCGTCGGATGCCGGGCTTCGCCGTCCGGCCCGCAGGCGGCTGTAGAAGTCGCCGAGCTCCTGCCGAATCAAGGTATTGAACCGGTTCGATGGCGGGAATCCGCTGTCGCCGCTACACTCATTAGAGACCCGTCGTGGCATCCGGTCAAACGCTGGATGCCACGTTTCATTGCGGCCACAAAACCGGCCGCGCACGTCCCAAGTCAAAGGAGCAGCATGACCGAGAACACGTCATCGTCTGAAATCACACCGCTGTCCGGCGAGCAGCTGAACGATCTGGTCACATCATTCGATGCCAGCCAGTCCAACCGTCTGGCCATGAACGCCGTCACCGCCGCCGGTATCGACAAGGTCGCGCTGAACTATGACCGTTCCCGTCTGCTGCAGCGCCGCTTCTCCGTCACCGTCGACAACGGCGAGGTCACCCATCAGGACCGTTCCGGTCGCTGCTGGCTGTTCAGCTCGCTGAATGTGGCCCGTTTCGTCGCCAAGAAGAACCTCGGCGTCAAGGAGTTCGAGTTCTCCCAGAACTACGCGATGTACTTCGACAAGCTGGAGCGTGTCAACTATTTCCTGCAGGACGTCGCCGCGCTGGTTCGTGCCGGAGAGCCGTCCGACTCGCGCCTGATCCAGCACCTGCTCGCCGACGTGATGGGTGACGGAGGCCAGTGGACGATGGCGCTGAACGTGTACAAGAAGTACGGTGCCGTGCCGAAGGACCTGTTCCCGGAGACCGAATCCTCGAAGAACACGGGCGCTATGAACACGCAGCTGCGCCACCTGCTGCACACTGCCGTGGCACACATGTACGCCGACCCCGCGTCGATCGACGACGAGGTCGCCAAGACCGTCGCTGCCGGCCACCGCATCCTGACGATTCACCTGGGCGAGCCGCCGAAGAGCTTCGACTGGGAGTGGACCGACTCCGAGGGCATGTTCCACCGCGACGGCGAAATCACGCCCGTCGAGTTCTGGAAGAAGTACGTGGGCACCGCCGACCTTGAGGATTACGTGTGCCTCGTGGACGATCCGCGCCGCGAGCACGCCAAGGGCAAGAAGATCGGCATCGAGCACCTGGGCAACGTAGCCGGCGGCAACCCGACCGAGTACCTGAACGTGCCGAACCAGTTCATGAAGGATTGTGTGCGCGCGATCCTGACCGAAAAGGGCATCCCGGTGTGGTTCGGCGCGGACTGCGGTCCGTTCATGGATCGCGAGCGCGGCGCGTGGGCGACTGACCTGTTCGAGTACGGCAACGTCTACGATGTGGACTTCGACATGGACAAGGAGTCGCGCGTACGCTTCGGCGACTCCGCGATGAACCATGCGATGGCGTTCGTCGGCGTGGACGTGGCCGATGACGGCACCACGACCCGTCGCTGGCGCGTGGAGAACTCCTGGGGCGACAAGATTGCCGACAAGGGCTACTTCACGATGAGCGACGACTGGTTCACCGAGTACGTGTACGAGGTGGCCGTGCCCAAGGCGATGCTCCCGGCCGAGTATCAGGCCGCGCTCGCCGAGCCCGCCACCATGCTCCCCGCATGGGATCCGATGGGTGCGCTGGCCTGAGCGAGGTATCGGCCCGTGCGTCGAGCACGAGACTGAATGACCGATTTCGTCGATTCCCCGTGTCGGATGGACATTTTACGAAAGGAATGTGCCGTTCGATGTGGGGAATCGTCATTGACGGCGGTCTTCCGCTATTGTTGGATGACAATGATGTTTCTAGCCAGAGGACCGCGCATCGGTTGCGGCATAGCGGAATAAGCCCAGAGAAAGCTTCATGATGAAGAAAGCGTCGGCCGGAAGCCGCACATCATTCAATACATTCAATCGAATACTGACGTGTCTTATCCCGATCGCGTTCGTGTTGACCGTCGGCGCATGCGGAACTCCCGGCTCCGATGCGGGGTCGGCTGAGCGTCAGTCGTCCGGACAATCCGAATCGGCTGAGTCGTCCGAACCGTCAAGCTCGGCTTCCGCGTCCGGCGGACAGCTCGCCACGAGCGTGCTGGAGACGCTGCCGGTCAAGGGACGTGCACCGAAAACCGGCTATTCGCGCGACCAGTTCGGCGAGGCATGGGCCGACGTCGACCACAACGGGTGCGACACACGCAACGACATCCTCAACCGTGACCTCACCAACAAGACTCACAAGGCCGGTACGCACAATTGCGTGGTGACCAGCGGTCGGCTCGTCGACCCGTACACCGCCGCGGTGATTGATTTCGTGCGCGGGCAAAGCACCTCGGCGGCCGTGCAGATCGATCATGTGGTGGCGCTGTCGGACGCATGGCAGAAGGGCGCGCAGCAGCTGAGCGCCGACCGGCGCAAGCAGCTGGCGAATGACCCGTACAACCTGCTCGCGGTGGACGGCCCGTCGAACCAGCGCAAGTCCGACGGCGACGCGGCGACCTGGCTGCCTGCCAACAAATCGTTCCGCTGCTCATACGTGGCTCGGCAGATCGGCGTGAAGGCGAAGTACTCGCTGTGGGTGACGCAGGCCGAGCATGATGCGATGTCGCGCGTGCTGTCGTCCTGCCCGGCCCAGACCGTTCCGACCGGCGACGGCGCGGAATCAGTGGCGCCGCAGGAGGACGTGTCGCAAGGCAGCTCATCGCAGGACGGTTCATCGGGCGAACAGTCCGAGTCGAGCACGGTGGTGGAGCCGGCCGCTCCGCCTGACGGCGACAGTTCCGATGTCTACTACAAGAACTGCGCCGCGGTGCGTGCAGCCGGCAAAGCTCCGCTATACAAAGGGCAGCCCGGCTACTCGGCCAAACTCGATCGCGACGGCGACGGCGTCGCCTGCGAATAGCGCCCCATCTCCATCCCGCGAAAGTCCCATTCGCAGCCGCCGGAATGGGACTTTTGCCGGGTGACGGCTTCGCAGCTCCGCCGTGCCCGCATTGCAGCCGTTGTTTTCCGTATTCCGACGGCACCTACTATTGTGTGTTCGGTATTGGTATGCGACGTGAGGGCGCGGGTCGAAAGACGCCGGGCTGCGGTGCGGAAGGAGAGCAGAGCGATGGCAGGGCTTCGTGGTCCGGACAGTTCCGAGGACGAGCGGCATTTGAGCGGGAATGCCGTGTTCCCTGAAACGGTGGACGTGAACATTCGCCAGCTCGACCCGATTCCGGCACCGCGGTATTTTCTCAGGGAACTGCCGCTCACCGATGATATGAGCGACCTGGTGCTGCAATCGCGTCAGGAGATCCGCGACATCCTGCACGGTCGCGATGATCGTCTGCTGGTCATCGTCGGCCCGTGCTCGATTCACGATCCGAAAGCGGCGCACGAGTACGCGCAGCGTCTTGCGGCGCTCAAGGGCGAGCTTGAGGACCGACTGATGATCGTGATGCGCGTGTATTTCGAGAAGCCGCGCACGACGATCGGCTGGAAGGGTCTGATCAACGACCCGGATCTGGATGGCCGCTTCGATATCCGCAAGGGCATGTGGCTGGCACGCAAGGTGCTGACCGACGTGCTTGGCCTGGGGCTGCCGACGGCGACCGAATGGCTGGATCCGATTACACCGCAGTACATCTGCGATCTGATCAGCTGGGGGGCGATCGGCGCGCGCAACACGGAGTCGCAGGTGCATCGTGAGCTGGCGAGCGGCATGTCGATGCCGATCGGCTTCAAGAACGCGACCGACGGTTCGATCAAGCCGGCCGCCGACTCGTGTTTCGCGGCCGGGTTCGAGCACCATTTCCTGTCGATCAACCTGGATGGCCGCGTGATCTCCGCCGAGACGAAGGGCAACCCGGACTGCCATCTGATCCTGCGCGGGTCGAACACCGGCCCGAACTACGATGCGGCTTCCGTGGCGGCCGCGCTTGAGGCGTTGCGCGCGTCGAAGGCGAGCGGCCCGAGCGAACGCGGTCTGGTCATCGATGCGGCGCACGGCAATTGCGGCAAGGACGAGAACGTCGAGGCCGAGGTCATTGAGAACATCGCCTCACGTATCGCCGATGGAGAGCCGGGCATCCTCGGCGTCATGATGGAGAGCTTCCTCAAGGGCGGGCATCAGAAACCGGCACCGCTCGACCAGCTGGTGTATGGCCAGTCGGTCACCGACTCCTGCGTGCCGTGGGAGCGCACCGAGGAGCTGCTGCACACGCTCGCCGACGCCATCGACGCGCGTCGCGCGCTCTGATCCGGTGCCCGGCCTAGGCCGCTAGGTGGGGCATGCCACAATACATGGCTGTTAGCATATACGTAGGTTCGGCGTGGCCTTGTCTGTTCGAGAGGCCGCGCCGAACCGTTTTCTTTTGCATTGGGGCTGCTTCAGTGATGCATCGTCACAGCGACGCGTCGTCCCAGTGGTCGGCGGCGGGGAGCGAGCGGATCGACGGCATCAGCAGCGCGATGACCACATTGACCGCAAGCACGGCCAGGAACAGGCCAATCGTGGCGCCGAACCCGATGCGTGGCAGCAGGGAGCCGGCGAGCGCTGAGCAGAACAGCGTGGGTATCATCGACAGCATGCCGCTCGCCGACTCGACACGTCCCTGCATCTCGCTCGGCACTTTGGCGAACACGAATCCCATCAGCAGCGAGTTGATGGTGGGGATGGGCAGCCCGACGATCAGCGATGACGCCAGTATCACCAGGTAATCGCTGCTGAACAGCATCGGCAGCAATGTCAGCAGCGACGTCACCGACAGGACGACCAGACCGGTGCCCATGTGCACTCGCTCGCATACCCGTGCGGCGATCACCGCGCCGATCAGCATGCCGACTCCCATGACGGTGTTGACGAAACCGAGTCGCACGGAGTCCACGTGGGTGCTCACCAGTTGCAGGTTCACCGCGGCGAACACGCCGTTGAGCCCGAAATTCACCAGCGCGGCGATTACGCAGATCGCCAGCAGCGTGTGCCTGCGCAGCGTCCAGCGCCATCCTTCGATGAAATCCTCGAAGAACGAGGTGTGCGCCGACTCTGCTGTCGCATCGGCGTCGGGCGCGACGGCGGCATCGGACGTGCAGTCCGCTTGCGACGCGGTGTCGGGGCGCTTGCTCTTGCGATCTGTCGTCACCATGTCGCGGACATGTTCGTCGACGCGCAGCTGGGCGGCACTGACACCGCTGATCGCGTACATCAGCGAGGCGACCGCGAACGGCAGCCACGGCGCGACCGCGTACAGCACACCGCCGAGCGGGGATCCCGCGATGCTGACCACGGAATCGCGCCCCTGATTGAGGCTTTGCGCCTTCGGATATTCGCGGGTCGGTATGATCGTGCGCAGCATCGCGTTGGTCGCGTTGGCGAGTAGTCCGTTGACCGCTGACGCCGCGACCGTCACGATGGCGAATATCGGGAATGCGATCGCATGCAGGGCGATCAGCACGAACACCGTTCCCCACAGCAGCGTGCCGAACACGGCGTTGGCGATGATGAGCCCTTTGCGGTTGTGCCGGTCCACGACCGTGCCGCCGAACACGTCGCTGACATGCGTGGCAATTTGGCTGAACGTGGCGAGCCATCCGGCGAGCACCACCGATTGGGTGAGCGAGAAGGCGATCAGCGAGATCGCGAAGCCTCTCATCGCGGCTCCGATCGTCGAGGCGGTGTCTGCAGTGAACCATTGACGATATGTGGGGTTGCCCCACAGCGATTCACTGCGTTGCGGGGAAGTGCGTTCGCGGTGTGGCGCGGTTTGCGCCTGCGATGATTCGGGCATGATGTTTCCTTTGAATAAGTTGAGGGGTGTTGTGCGTCGAGGGGTGAAATTGCGTATGCTTGCGCTCGCCCATTGCATTGTGGGCGCAGGGCGTGGGGTGAGAGGGTATGTCAGGCCGCCGTTATGGCAGCCATCTGAAGGCGTCGATGTTGAGCATGACGGGTTGCGAGCCGTCCCCTTCCTCGTGTGCGAGGTCGCGTGATGTCCATGTGTTGAAGAGCTCGCGCAACTCCTGTGACATGCGCGCGTATTCCTCGCTTGTCAGCCGCAGCACGCTGCTGCTCGTCACCGTTGGGTCCGTCCACTGTTTGGGCAGGTTGTCAGAGGCCGACCTGTATCGCTGCCATGCCTCTTGCCGAAGCGTGGAGCTGACCTGATCCATTGTCGTCGCCATTGCCGAATCGACGGCCGCGTCCGCGTTGATTTCCAGTCTGCGTTGGGCGGCCAGCCAGCAGCTTCTGCGGTTGTCTCCGTCGGGTGATGGCGTTTGCGTGACGAATCCGGCCTTTTCGAGCTGTTTCAGGTGATAGCTGACCGTTCCGGCCGATTCGCCGAGCTGTTCGGCGATCTGGCCGACCGTGACGGGTTTGGTGTCGCTCATCACGGTCAGTATGCGCAGTCGTGTGGGGTGCGACAGCGCCTTCAGGCGGTTCGTGTCGGTGACTGTCGCGGGGTTGTCGCGGCGGGGCGGCGTCTGCGGTTGCGCCGTGTCGGAAGCCTGTGCCATGTCCGTTCCTTCCGTGCCTCATGACACCTGTCGCGTGTGATGCTGCGCTCATGTTATGAAGCAATATCCAATTGACAAGAAATATTGTACAACAACTCTTGTATAAATCAAGTGCCCCCGTTTTCCCCCGTTTCATGTTAGGCTCGCATAAGAGTTCAAGCGGTGGTTCCTCTCCTTCGAGAAACACCGCGGATACCGGCGCGTGTTGGCATAGGTGCCAGCGCGGGCAGGGGGGTATTAGTGCGCGACCGCAGCGTGGCGCAAGTCAGAGAAGACTGAAAGGGCATGGCTCATCATGATGAATGCACGGCAACTGTGGGCGAAGGCGTGACGTTGTTCGCGTCGGTGAAGGAGGGCGCGTGATGGCGGAATCGGCACGGCACTCAGGGCGCAAAACTCCCTGGAAGACGATCCTGGCGGTGTTGTCGGTGGTCGCGATCGCGGCCGGCGACTACAAGGACGCCGCGGCCGGCGAGACGGCAGCGCTCCAGAACATCGTAATGTCCCCGTGCCCGTTCGACGCGGGGCATGGGGACGTTCGTCATGCGCGGCGGATACGGGCTGGCGCGGCCCGTGTATGGCCAAGTACAGGGCCGTGCCTTATCCTTGGGGGAGAGAACAAGGCAAGGAGACATCACGTCATGCAGCAGCAGAACATGGGAGAGCGTACGCCGCAGGGCACGCCGCGTCACGCCGGCCCGAAGCCGCTGAACACGCCGGAGGAGCTGCGGGCCATCCGGCAGGCCATGGACGAGGGCAAGAACCCGCTGCTCGCCACGGGCGTGCCGCGCTGGGAGGATCAGGTGGGCGTCAGCCGTATCATCAACCGCCGTGTGCTGGAGCTCGAACCGCTGCCCACCCCGGCCCAGGTGTTGGCGGAACTGCCTCTTGACTCCGCCGCGCAGGAGATCGTCGCCTACTCGCGCGACGAGATACGCGCCTGCCTGTATGGGCAGGACGACCGTCTGCTCGTCATCGTCGGCCCCTGCTCGGTGCACGACCCGAACGCCGCGCTCGACTACGCGCACCGGCTGTCGAAGGTGATGAAGGAGACCGAAGGTGAACTGCTCATCGTGATGCGCGTGTACTTCGAGAAGCCGCGAACGACGGTTGGCTGGAAGGGGCTGATCAACGACCCCGACATCGACGGCAGCCACAACATCCGCAAGGGCCTGCTGCTCGCGCGCAAGACGCTGATCGGCGTGCTGGGCGAAGGACTCGCCGCCGCCACGGAATTCCTGGAGCCCACCAGCCCCCAGTTCATCTCCGACGCGGTCAGCTGGGGCGCGATCGGCGCCCGCAACACCGAATCACAGGTCCACCGCCAGCTCGCCAGCGGCATGTCGATGCCGATCGGATTCAAGAACGCGACCGACGGGTCCGTCAAGGCCGCCGTCAACGGCTGCTACGCCTCCGCGCAGCAGCACACGTTCTTCGGCATCGACCACATGGGCCGGGCCTGCGCGGTGGAGACGCTCGGCAACCCGGACTGCCACGTGGTGCTGCGCGGCTCGATCCACGGGCCGAACTACGACACCGCATCCGTGCGCCGTGCGATGGACGACGTGCGCGCGATGATGCCGGCGGAATCCGCCGCCACCCACGGGCTCATCATCGACTGCTCGCACGGCAACTCCGGCAAGGACGAGCACCGGCAGGCAGAGGTCGTGCGAGACATCGCCCGGCGCATAGCCGATGGCGAGGAAGGCATCACCGGCATCATGATGGAAAGCTTCATCGAAAGCGGCAACCAGCCGGCGGCCCCGCTCGACCAACTGGTCTACGGCAAGTCGATCACCGACCGCTGCATCGGCTGGGACGAGACGGAACGGCTGCTGCACGAGCTCGCCGACGCGGTGTCCGCCCGGCGCTGGCGCTGAAACGGCGTCCATCACTCTTCACGAACAACAACATGGAAAGGATTCCCATGACCACCATCGCCATCATCGGCGCATTGGACGACGAAGTCGCACTCATCGCCGCATCACTGAACGACGTCACCCACGACCGCCAAGCCGGCCTCGACGTGACGCGCGGCACGCTGGGAACCAACGACGGAGGCACCGTCACCGCCGTCGCGACCGTCGGTGGCATGGGACTGGTCAACGCCGCCGCCACCACCCAGCACCTGATCGACGCATACCATCCCGACGCGGTGATCTTCTCCGGCATCGCCGGCAACCTCAACCGGAACCTGCACATCAACGACGTGGTGCTCGGCGGCACACTGCGCTACCTCGACACCGACATGCGACTCGTCGGCCAATGGAAGCCCGGCACCGAGCAGCAGCCCGTCGAGGAATTCCACTCCGACGACCGTCTGCTGTCCCTCGCCGACCAGGCGCTCTCGGCCATGGGCGTCACGCACATCATCGGCATCATCGCGTCCGGCAACTACTTCGTCGATACGCCGGCGCAGATCGCCAAGGTCATCCACGACACCGGCGCCGACGCCGTCGAGATGGAAGGCGCATCCGTGGCACACGTCGCCGCCCGAAACGAAGTACCCGCGCTGGTGATCCGCGCGCTGAGCGACAACGCCGACACCGACTACGAGGAGTTCAAGGGCTTCGACATCTCCGAATACGCGGATACCGCGGCCCGCATCGTGCTCGACATCCTGCGGCGCATGTGACGCCGGGCGCGGCTCGCTTCGACGGGCTGCGCCGCGGAAGGACACGGCAAGTTGAACAACTGGCAAACTTACGTAGTCGCGCTGGCGGCGGGACGTGCGGAGCCGTTACGCTGAAACCATCCGCATCCGCATCATCGGTGCGGGTGGATGAGAGCGGTGCAGGGCCGAGGAAAGGCGGGGCGGGTCCGATGACATGGGTGCATGTGGCGTTGGCGGTGCTGGTGACGATTATCGTGTTGGTGATTGCCGTATCGAGGTCGTACGCGTTGGGGCGCGAGTCCGGCGAACGCGACACGCTGGCGGGACAGGGGAGCGATTCCGGCTCGCTGTTCGGCACCGACGTGCCGGTGCGCGAGGCGGAACAGGGGCTCATCGACGTCATGCCGTCCGAGGTGATCGTCTGCGACGGCAACGGTTCCGTGCGGTGCTCCAGCAAAAGCTCGGTGAACGTCGATGTCATCGAGAACGGCTGGATCGTCAAGGACGAGATCCTCGACATCCTGCACGTCGTGGTGGAGAACGGGGGCGTGCGGGAACGCGAGATGTGCGTCTCGCTCGACCTGACCCGCATGTCGAGCGCGATTTCCGGACGAGGTGTCACCGCCGGCAGCTCCGCGCCCTCCGACAGCTACCTGCGCGTACGCGTCGGCCATATCTGCGACGGTCTGTACGCGGTGTTCATCAACGACGTGACCGAGCAGCGTCGGTTCGAGCGGATGCGCCGCGACTTCGTCACCAACGTCTCCCACGAGCTGAAGACCCCCGCAGGCGCGATCTCGCTGCTCGCCGAAACCGTCTCCGACGCGGCGGATGACCCTGGCGCCGTGCGGTATTTCGCCGGCCGCATCACCAAGGAATCGCAGCGGCTGACCGAGCTGGTGCACAAGCTGATCGAGCTGCAGCGCGCGCAGGATGCGCCTGCGATGTCCGATGCCAAGCCGATGTCCGTGGTGGCGATGACGCGCGAGTCCATCGCCGCGAACGAGGTGCAGGCCGACGCCAAGCGGATCGGCATCGTGCTCTCGCTGAACGGCCGCGTGATTCCTGTGGAGGTGCCCGAGGGCGAGCCGGAGACGCTTGACGACGACGTACTGGTGCGGGTCGGTCGCGAACCGTTCATCACCGCCGTCAAGAACCTGGTGGAGAACGCCATCCATTATTCGCCGGCCCACACCACCGTGAGCGTGGGCGTCGGCGTGGTCGGCGATCGGGTGCGTATCCGCGTGGTCGATCAGGGCATCGGCATCCCCAAGGAGTCGTTGGGCCGTATCTTCGAACGGTTCTACCGCGTGGATCCGGCGCGCTCCCGCGAAACGGGCGGTTCGGGCCTCGGATTGGCGATCACCAAGCACTGCGTGCAGGAGTGCGGCGGTACGATCTCCGTCTGGTCGCGCGAGGGCGAAGGGTCCACGTTCACCATCGAGCTGCCGGTCGCGTAGCCGTTGCCGAGTGCTACGTAGTTGATCCGTCGGAAGGCAGGAAGGCTGCCGAACCGGTACGATTACAGATAACGCATGTCGAATCCATCCCCGTTGAAAGGCAATCATGACGCGCATTCTTATCGTGGAAGACGAGGAATCCTACCGCGAGCCGCTGGTCTATCAGCTCACGCGTGAAGGATACGACGTCTCGTCCGCGGCCACCGGCGAGGAGGGGCTGGAGCTGTTCACCAAGGGCGGCATCGACCTGGTGCTGCTCGACCTGATGCTGCCGGGCATCGACGGCACGGCACTGTGCCGGCGCATCCGCGAGCAGAGCCGCGTGCCGATCATCATGCTCACCGCCAAAAGCGCCGAGATCGACAAAGTCGTCGGTCTGGAGATCGGCGCGGACGATTACGTGACCAAGCCCTACTCGTTCCGCGAGCTGCTCGCGCGCATCCGCGCGGTCCTGCGGCGCAATCAGGGCGCGGTCGATGCCAGCGGTGTGGTCGACGACGACATCCCGCTGGTGTGCGGCGACATCTCCATGCAGGTCGGCCAGCATCAGGTCACCGTGCGCGGCGAAAGCGTGTTCTTCCCGCTCAAGGAATTCGAACTGCTCGAATACCTCATGCAGAACAAGGGGCGCGTGATGACCCGACACCAGCTCATCGACCGCATCTGGGGCTCCGATTACGTCGGCGACACGAAGACCCTCGACGTGCACGTCAAGCGCGTGCGCTCCAAGATCGAGGAGGATCCGGCCCATCCCCAGTACCTGACCACCGTGCGCGGTCTGGGATACAAGATCGCCGATCCCGAATAATTCACGGCACCGATCGTGTTCGACGGCCCCCATCGTTGGTGGGGGTCGTCGTGGTATATACGGGGAGGCGTAGCCACGGGTGTGGAAGGCGTGGCGCAGCGGCGTCATTGCAAGCATTCGCGTGTAGCTTTGCTGGACGGCTACGTCGTTATCGAGTCCTGAGTTTGTCTAACTGTTCATCTTCCGTTTACCGATTTCGGTCGTAACCCCTCCAAAACGCTCATAGGCTGGATAGTGCCATGAAGAAATAGCCGCCGCGGCTGCGAGGCGCAGGCAAGATTTGATAAGAGGGAAAACCATCATGCGCAAGAATCTTCTCACCCGTTCCATCGCCGTGCTGTCCGGCGTGGCCATGCTGACCGCGCTCGCCGCCTGCGGCGACAACACCGCCGCCCCGACCGGTGACAACACGGGCAACTCCAACACCTCCTCGGCCGAGACCATCTCCGGCGAGTTCAAGGGTGCGGGCGCCTCTTCGCAGCAGGCCGCCGTTGAGGCCTGGGTCGCCGGCTTCCAGGGCACCAATCCGGATGCCAAGATCGGCTATGATCCGTCCGGCTCCGGCGCGGGCGTGAGCACCTTCCTGACCGGTGCCACCGCGTGGGCCGGCTCCGACGCCGCGTTGAGCGCCGACCAGATCGAGCAGTCCAAGAGCGTGTGCGCCAGTGGCACCGCGTTCGACATCCCGGTTTACATCTCCCCGATCGCCGTGGTGTTCAACCTGAAGGGCGTTTCGGATGAGGGCAAGCACGTGAACATGGACGCCGAGACGATCGCCAAGATCTTCGACGGCAAGATCACCACCTGGAACGATCCGGCCATCCAGGACCAGAACCCGGATCTCGAACTGCCGGCCACTCCGATCACCGTGGTGCACCGCTCCGACAAGTCCGGCACCACCCAGAACTTCGTCAGCTACTTCATCGACACCGTGCCGGACGCTTGGCCGTATGAGCTGAGCGAGAACTGGCCGAACGAGGTCGGCCAGGGTGCCAAGGGCACCTCGGGCGTGATCTCCACCGTGCAGCAGGCCGACGGCACCATCGGCTACGCCGATTTCTCCCAGGTCGGCGATCTGGGTACCGTGGCCGTCAAGGTCGGCGAGGAATATGTGGAGATCTCCGCCGAGGCCGGTTCCAAGGTCATCGACGACTCCGAGCTTGATTCCTCCGCCGAGGGCGAGAACCGCGTCGTGGTCAAGCTGAACCACAACACCTCCGCCGAAGGCGCCTACCCGATTGTGCTGGTCTCCTATGACATCGCTTGCCCGGCCTACAAGGATGCCGACACCGCCAAGTTCGTGAAGTCCTGGCTGACCTATGTGGTCAGCGAGGAAGGCCAGCAGACCGCCTCTCAGAACGCCGGCTCCGCGCCGCTGCCGGACTCGCTGCGCGAGACCGTGATGCAGTCCATCGACGCGATCGAAACCGAGTGACCCACGAATGGTCGCCGCTTCGGCTGAAACCGGACGGTGGCCATCCGCTTCAGACCAAGAGCCGCAGTCGCTTTCGGCGG
>ENA-ORTT01002726-ORTT01002726.1-human-gut-metagenome-genome-assembly--contig:-NODE-2726-length-12888-cov-2.784929_pt1 | contig 12888 bp, 9 predicted proteins | sample MGYA00242074_ERZ509197 | MGnify/ENA primary metagenome ERZ509197 (study PRJEB26280, sample SAMEA2338789) | human gut metagenome | biome: human gut; feature: human-associated habitat; material: faeces...
TGAAAAAGCTCGCTCCGGGCAAGTTCTTCAACGACTTGTGCGGTTTCAACAAGAAAAACAAACTCGGCCTGAAGGCACCCTCGATCGAAGAGGTCAAAAAATTGCTCATAATTTGTTTTATTTATTAATAACTGGTTTAATACCCTTTAATCCTGCAAAAGTATCCTTTTTCTTTAACTTTACCCTATTTTAATACATTAGAATGATTCTAAATTCGGAATTTTTTCTGTAATAAAAACGGGGGCTGAAATACTTTGAAAACTAATTGTACCTGATTTTACTTTCTTCCAAAGCCTGATATATAATATCCTGTATTTGGGTCCGTATATTCATTTCAGATAATTTTGTGTTAAATTCGTCGGGATAAGTCCGGTTGGATAAAAATAGGTATAACAGCTTGTTATCCGGATCGCACCAGGCCATAATCCCCGTGAAACCGGTATGTCCGAAGCTGGTCAAAGGGAGACACTTACTGACCGGATTGATCTTGGTTTGATCCGGTTCGGGTTTGTCGAAACCCAGGCCTCTGCGGTTTTTAGGAAACAGATTGTTTTTACAGCTGAAGGTGGCCATTGTTTCGGGTGAAAAATAATATTCTCCTCCATAGGTTCCTCCGTTCAGATACAATTGCATCATTTTGGCCAGGTCTTCGGCTGTTGAAAAAAGACCGGCATGTCCTGCAATGCCACCGAGCAGCGCTGCGACAGGGTCGTGTACATAGCCCTTGAGTTCCGTTTTGCGGTAAAGTTTATCGACACACGAAGGAACCAGATTATTTTTATTCAGGCGTTTGTGAGCAAGAAAATCGGTATGGTGCATACCTAATTTCCGATAAAATTCTTCCTGACAGTATTGGTCTAACGATTTTTCAGTTACATGTTCCACTGCGAATTTCAGAAGAATAAACCCCAAATCGCTGTAGGCATATTCTTTTTTAGGATTTAGCGGTGAATGAAGTATACAGGACCGGATCGTGTCCTGGTAGGCCGGGAACATATAAAGTCCGGGTTCCATGTATTTATAGCCCGGTTTCGGGGAATTGGAGACCGTGCTGTCTTTAAACCGATAATTGAGATTTACATATAACCTGTCTTTCAGGCGGGTGGTGTTGTGCGCTGTCCGTTTGCTGGTAAATAAAGGTCCGGGGAGCGATTTCGGATCGATAGCATCCGTAAATAAAGGCAGAAAGGTTTTCAAACCTGCATTGTGGCATAGTACTTCCTGTACGGTGATGTCTTTTTTATCGGTCTCTTTTAATGGAGGATAATAGTCCGACAACGGAGCCGCCAGATTGATTTTCCGGGAATCGTACAGTTTGATTATGGCCGGTAGGGTGGCTGTGATTTTGGTTACGGAGGCCAAATCGTAAATGTCGGATGTTTTGTTGGGAGTCGTTTGTTTGTAGGTATGATGACCGAAGGCCTTATTGTAAAAGATATTACCGTCTTTGGCAATCAGCACCTGACAGCCGGGGGTGGCATGTGCCTGGACCGCCAGTTGGCAGATGGAGTCGATTTTGGCTAATTTTTCAGAATCCAGGCGGCACATCTCCGGACTGGTATAACTCAGTCTGGTTTTGGGCGTTTGAATACCTGTACCGGCCGGATAATCCGGATTTACACAAACCGGGAGCCGGGCAGTCATGGCTATGCCTCCGAAAATGGCTTGTGCCGCATACTGTTGGGCATAAAGATGATTTTCGTAGCTGAGCAATAAAGCATCGGTCGGGAGGGAAGCGTAGGAAGCGAGACCGTATGGGATGCCCGGATGGCATAAAATGATTCGCTTGCCGGTTTGCTGCCGGATCAGGGTATCTAAGACTGTCGAATAACCGAAATCTTTTTGAGCCGAATTCGTACTCAGATTATTATAAATAATGATACAATTAAACGGTTGGAGCTTTTTTTGCAAATTCCGGAGTTCTTCGTCCGATAATTTTTTGTTTGCTACGAAGTGAGTGACTTGAGTATAACGTTCCAGTGTCGTTTGAAAATTGTTTACTGCTCTGGCTCCGAAATTCAGACTGGCGATACGGAGGGTATCCAGGCGTTTGAGGGGAAGTAAAGAGTCTGTATTTTTAATCAGGGTGATGGCTGCCTGGTAAAGTTGTTGCTTCAGAGCTATGTCGGTAGGAGAGTTGAGACGTGACCATAGACCCGGAGTTTCGGCCGGATAAACATTCGGTAATACATATTTTTGCTTTGCTTCCAGTATCTTCCGGCATTTTTCATCGATCGTCCGCTCGTCCAACAGGCTATCGGCCAGGGCTTTTTTGATCGCTTCCACTGCTTTCCCCAGATTGGCCGGAAAAAGGAGCATGTCGTTACCTGCTAGCAGCGCTTTTACTTCTGCTTCGCCGGGCTGGGAATTTTGGGTTACCCCCTTCATATTCATGGCATCGGTGAAGCACAGGCCGGAGAAGTTCAGATCCCGGCGTAACAATTCCTGAATGACCGGGCTGGAGAGAGAAGCCGGAATGCCTGTCGAATCTATCGATTTAACCGCCAGATGGGAGACCATAACCGCCGGAATGCCGGCTTCGATCAGATGCTGGTAAGGATAGAGTTCGACAGAGTCGAGGCGTTGGCGGGAATGTGGGATGACAGGCAGGGTATGGTGAGAATCGGTATCGGTATCTCCATGCCCCGGAAAGTGTTTGATGACGGGAAGCACGTTTTGACTCAAAGAGCCATAAGCATATAAGATCGCTTTTTGGGTAACCTCCTCCGGGTCTTCGCCGAAAGAACGCATTCCGATGATCGGGTTCCGGGGATTGCTATTGATATCTACTACCGGGGCGAAATTTACGTGAACCCCTAGTTCCTGGCAATGCCGGGCGATAGTTGCTCCCAAAGCATAAATCAGACTATCTTTCCGGATAGCCCCGTTGGTCAGCATTTTGGGGAATTCCATCGCAGTTTCCAGGCGCCAGCCTACTCCGTGTTCCGCATCCATCCCGATCATTAAAGGATATTTCGCTGCTTTTTGATACCGGTTGGTTAGTTTGATTTGCTGAGTCGGTTTCCCCTGGAAAAAAATGAGCCCTCCGACGTGATATTGCCGGATTTGTTTTTCCAGTTCGTTTTCGTAATTTTCGTTCTTGTTGCTGTAGGCCGCAATCATGAAGAGTTGGCCTATTTTTTCATCCAGACTCATTTGGTGGAGGACCGAATCGGCCCAGGAATGCCGGGATGCTTCGGCCGGTTGGGAATAACTCCCCTGAAATACCAGAAGACCTATAAACAGTAAAATGATTTTTTCTTTCATATCCGGAATGCGTACTTGCTAACTAGAAATATTCCCGCAAATGTACGAAAAAACAGAGGGTACCGTGTTGACGATACCCTCTGTTGTATGCTAATGAATGTTAAATTATTTCAACAATTCAGCTACTTTATTTTGTAATTCTTCTCCTCTCAAATCTTTGGCAACAATAACATTGTTTTCGTCCAATACAACCAAGTGAGGAATTCCATTTACACAATAAAGTTGTGCAGCTGCATTTTGCCATCCTTTCAAGTCGGAAACGTGATTCCAGGTCAATTTATCATCTTCGATCGCTTTCAACCAGGCATCTTTATCCTCATCCAGAGATACACTCAGAATTTCGAGTCCTTTCGGATGGAATTTCTCATACATTTTCACTACGTTGGGATTTTCTCCACGGCAAGGGCCACACCAGGATGCCCAGAAATCGATCACTTTTACTTTACCTTTGATAGAGTGCATAGACAGCGGTTTTCCGTCGGGAGTATTCAAAGTAAAATCAGGAGCAACCTGGCCAACAGCTACTGCAGATAATTTTTGGATTCTGTCGGCGATTGTTTTTCCCGGTTCTGTTGCTTTGGCATTTTCACCCAGGGTATTGAATTTTTCGACTAGTTTTTCATAATCATATTCGTAGAGTTTGCCGGCTAAAAAATAAGCAGCGACATAGCTGTCTGCATTCGCTTTGTTTATAGCATCTTCTTTAGCTTCATAATCTTTCATTAAGTTCTCATACTGCTCTTGCAATTCTTTCATTTTAGCTTCATTCTTTTCCTGGTAGGCAGTCCTGTAACTTTGGTTCAGCTCATTAGCCATTTTACCCATTTCGTTTGAGATTGCGGTATACTGATTGGCTATTCCTTGGGTGGCAGTTCCTTCGATTTTAGAAGCTGTCGGATTTTCCAGATTTAAGTTTGCAGTAAAATCGGCATTCTCTACAAAAATAAGATCCCGTCCCCGTTGTCCTTCAACGACGATAAAAGCTGGGGTCAGCCCGGCAACGCTACCTGTCAGTTTGAATTTACCTTCGGCTACAGGAGCTGTGGCCAGTGTGTCGATCGTACGTCCCTGACGTTGTAATAAATAGACGTTATTCGCTTCGCCTCCTGTGATAGTCCCGTTGATATTGTATTTCGGTGTTGTGTCACAGGCTGATAGTGATACGGCTATAACAGCTAAAGATAATAAACTTTTCTTCATGATTTTAGAGTTTGTGATAAAAATTAACAAATACAAAGATAGGGATAAAAATAACAAAACGATGCTTCGGGCATCGTCTTGTCATGTTAATGTTTAGTTAATCTTTCGCTTCATAAACCAGAATTCATTGAAGCCGACATTAATACGGACCTTTGCAAATTTTTCCTGAATCAAACCGTTTTGTTCTGTTCCACGGATGCCCAGATCGAATGCCACGCCAAGGAGAAGGATTCCGTTACGGGCCGTGTAAAAAGGAATTTGAGAACCGAAGGTGATGGCGTAAGTATTGATATCTACATTTTTGACATCGATGCCGGAATGAATAAAATAGCCTCCTAACATATAACTGTTGCGCTGCCACCAATAACGTCCCAGCCGTTCCGGTGTCCAGGACAACCCTAAGGCTGCTTTATGGTAATCTTTCAGTTCCTGATTTTTACCGAACTCTTCATAAACAGACATCTTTTGGAACGTATAGTCTCCGGCAATATCCCATTTCCGGTTGTATCTGAAATCGAATCCGCTCAAAATACGGAATGGATATTTGATATATCCCCGCTTTAAAGTCAGATCATTGAGCATCTCGGTCGTGTTGGTACTGGAATTGACGCTATAAGCCATATAATCGGTTTTGGACCTTAGTTTTTGTGTAAAATTGAAAGCCGATCCCAATGTCAGAATGGATTTGGGAGACAGATTCAAAGTATATTGGATACCGGGGGTAAACAAAACATCGTGAATACGATTGTTTTCACTGGTTTTGATAATTTTACTACCTTCGATCATCGTGGTCAGGGTTTGACGTTTTTCGATCTTACCGAAAATTAAAGACGTGTTCAAACCGATCGATAAGTTTTTATATCTCCAGCCTAATCCGAGGTAAACGTCATTCAGTCCGCCTTCTCCCTGAATATTTTGTTGGAAGTAAGAATCCGAACTTCCAGGGATCACGTTTGTATAAGACAGGTCGTAGCCGATATCCGATTTTTCTGTGAATCCCAGAGACATATACATGTTTTTATGGAGACGGAACGCTATGTTGAATGCCGTGTTTTGTGCCACCCGGTAACTTGCATTTTCTTTGTAGGTAGACAAATGGGCATACTCGCCCGTGACACCGAATTGGAAATAGAGCCGGGTTGTATCCAGGGCCGTATAAGATGCCGGATTCAGATAATTGATATTGCCGTTGTCGCGCATAGCTGCCGCAACTCCACCCATAGCGTTGTAAGGACCGGCATTTTCTGTCTGTAAACCGATTCCATATACAGAGTATGGGGTTCCGATGTTATCCTGTCCGTACACCTTAAAAATGAATATAGACAAAAACGTTATAAGGAATATTCTTTTCATAATTGTTCGATATCGGAGAATGATTCTTGTTTAGTCTTTATAACTTGCATAATATACCCTCAATACAGGCACGTCTTTTATAATCATACGATTAAAAGAAGAAGTTAAATTAGGTATGGTCAATAACAGCTGTCTGACATCCTTGGAGTCGGAATACCGGGAAATTGTTTGGTAATAATCGGTAATGTCGAAAATATACCTGTCTTCTTCATTATTTTCAGTTTTTACATATTTCCCGGTAATGGGATTATTGGTACTGTTATAAGCCACACCTTTTATTTCATTAATCTTGTTCGTATAATAAACACTGATCGTTGATGGATAAGCAATTTCCGGCGAAGCCCATACCCGGGGTTTTATTTCAATTTCAGCTTTTACCACGGTTTTATAAGTCGATTGAACATCGGGTTCTGGAAGGACCATTTTTACCATGTATCCACTAAGCCCTTGAACGATAGCCATGTCATGTTCTGTGAATTTCACTTCTTTTGTCTGTTCAGTCAGAGCTTCGAAACCATAAGTTGTCGAAGGTATATTTTTTACATTAAAATATTGGTATTCATTTCTCTGACTCAATAGCTTCAAATCGTAAGTATACTTTTGGTCTGCATTATGATAATGAAACCGCATATACAGGCTGTCCGGGATCATTTCCAGGCTTAACAAACAATTATTGTCTTTTCCACTTTGAATAGCCAGACCTTTAAAGTAATTGATAAATTTATAATAGCTGATCTCACTATTGCTGTTCGGCCTGAAAATAGGATCGTCGTTTTGCATCATAGCAAACATTCCTTCGGTCAGCGTATCCTTCTCGAGTTTGAAATATACCTGATTCATAATCATCCTTTTGGGAATAAAACTGACTGTTGCCAATTTATCTCCCCATGGAATAGAATCCCGGTTATAAAAGTAGTCGTTTTGGTCTGTCCTGAATTCCGGCAAGCGGGCCAAACGATAAAGTGAAAGTGTTTGAGGAGTAGCTGTTTCTGTTGTATCTCCCCAAATATTTTTCCCTACTTTGAAATGGAAGGTGACCGAATCCAGCAAATACCGGAAATTGATGGACGGTTGGGAAACCGGAACAATCTGAAAACAGGGGGATGCCGTCGTGACACCACTATATTGATCTGCATAGCGGCCCATGAACATTTCCGTAATAGCCGAACCGTATCTTCCGCTGGAGGTGATAAAGGAGTCTATTTTTATTGTACCTGTTTCCTTCAACAAGGTAGTTTGTACTTCAATATGGTTTCCGTTATTAATCAAATCCTGACCTATGGTAGTTAGGTCATTATTACAGGAATATAGTCCTAACGTAGCTATAAGTAGAAAAAATATCAATCGCATATAATAGGATTTTTTATTATTTACGACGCGAAGGTAAAACTATTTTCTAAAAATATGGCATGAGCTCTGTTATTTTATTGCAATTCGTTTAATGCTTAACGAATGAAAATATTCTTTATCATTCGTACACACCGCCCGGGAATGTTTGCGGAAGTGTGTTAAAAAACTGAAATCTTTATCGATTCGAAAGATTATCTCATGATTTGAGTGGAATTATATGCAAAAAATGTTTAGTTTTGCCGGATGATTTTTGAAGTGTAATAATAGAATTATAAATTTGAATCAGATAAAAAAGTAATTTATGAAAAAAGTAAATTTTTTATGCCTGATAATGCTGGGGTTATTTTTTGTTGCTTGTCATTCAAATGACGATACGTGGGGAGACTGGTCCCGGGGTTATTCGTTTAGTGGAAGACCCAGAACAGGTGCTGTGACTTTTACCTTGAATGGTGAAGTTTATGTGGGTCTTGGTAGAAATGAAGATGTTGAAGAAAAGGATAAATATTTGACGGATTTCTGGAAGTTTAACGGTAAATCGTGGGTTTCTGTCGCCAGTTTCCCTGCTGTTGGACGTGCCGGTGCTGTGGCATTCGTCGTCGGTGAAGAAGGTCATCAGGTGGCTTATGTCGGAACCGGATACCGTGAATTTTTGGGTGTCGAACATATTATGACGATTTTTATACTTTCGATGGAGTTAGTTGGAGTTCGGCTCCTGCCACTAAATTACCGAAGCCTAAGGATCGTGTAGATGGTGGACGTAGAGACGGTATCGCCTTTTCTTTAAATGGTAAAGGTTATGTCGGGACCGGACTGGTTAGCGGTGCAATGGTGGTGAACGATATTTATTGTTTCGATCCCTCTAAATCAGGAGATGATGCCTGGAGTAACGTTAACTTCCCTGGCGATCCCCGTTGTGGTGCCGTTGCTTTTGTGATCAAAGACAAAGCTGTGGTATGTCTTGGTGCTGCTTCTTCTTCCGGCTCCAATTTCCGCCGGGATGTATATACCTTCGACGGTACGACCTGGGATGATAAAGAGCCTTTGGTTGATCAGGACGGACGTGGTTTCGACAATGATTACAATCAGATTCCCCGCGCATATGCCGTTGCTTTTGTGTCTTCAAGAGATGGAGGTGTATTGAAAGGATATGTGGCTACAGGTAACGGTAGTTATCCGGGTACTTGCTGGGAATATAATATCGACACTGACCGTTGGGATGAAGTGACCGAGTTGCCTGCTGCAATGAACAGACGTGCCTATGCCGTAGGATTTACCTTTAATGATTACGGGTATGTGACTACCGGAGGATCGACAATGAATGCTCCGATAGATGTCGATACCTGGAAATTCACTCCTGGAATCGACGAAGACGATGATAACGACTATGCACCTCGTGAATAGTACGTTGCCGGATCGATTCGGATTTTGAAAGCGGAATGATATAAAGATGGGGCTCTTCTTGGGCTCCATCTTTTTTGATCCGTCTGTTTTTGAAGTTATGTTATACCAACGATCCATTTGGGCTTTATTTGTATCCGATATCTTTTTTATTTATCTTTAGCGCATAAACTTTAGAGAAAAATGAGGAGAACGTTTATTTTATTTGCTTTTTTGTTCCTGTGTTCTTGGAGGGGATATGCTCAGTGGAATACCAATAACATCCTCCGGATGGGACAAAATGCCATTTATTTCGATGATTATATTTCTGCTATAGATAACTTTAATAACATTATTCGGGTAAAGCCCTATTTGTCGGAGCCTTATTTCTTTCGGGGGCTGGCCAAATTGAATCTGGATGATTATGAAGGGGCGATACAGGATTATTCGAAGGCTATCGAGTTGAATCCCAATTATTTTCATGCTTATATGTATCGTGGAGTGGCTTGGCATAACTTACGTAAATATGAGGAGGCGATGGCCGACTATGCTCAGGCGATCGCTTTAGAGCCCAGGGATGCTTATGTGTATGCCAACCGGGGGATTACCGAAGCTGAAATGGGGGATTTTAAGGCTGCTGAAAAAGACTACTCGAAAGCGTTGATGATCGATAGTAAACTGGTAGCCGCTTATTTAAACCGGGCTGTGGTCCGGGAAAAACTGGACGATTGGGAGGGAGCGATGGCCGATTGTACTTCTGCTATCCGGTTGAATATGTTTTCGGACGATGCTTTCGGTTTGAGAGGATATTTGTGGTTTCAGCATAAAGAGTATCACAATGCCATCGAAGATTTTAACCGGGCTTTAAAAGCTAATCCCGAGAATAAGCGTATATTGATGAGCCGGGCGATGGTTTGGTATGAAATGAAGAAATATCCGGAAGTATTGAACGATTATAGTGAAGTGATCCGGATCGATAGCAATTATATTTATGCTTATTACAACCGGGCTATGTTGCGGGCAGAGGTTGGCGAGAAAAATGCGGCTATCCGGGATTTGGATAAAGTGGTGGAAATGAATCCCGATAATCCTGATTTATTTCAACCGGGGATTGCTGAAAATGGATATCCGGGATTGGTATGGGGCTTACGATGATTTCACTGAGAGTATTCATTTGTATCCGGATTTTGTGAAAGCTTATCTGGCACGGGCGGCCGTTAATCAGGAGTTAAAGGATTTCGAGGCTGCCGATAAGGATCATTATTTGGCGATGCAGATCATGGATCGCTATAAGCGGATGAAAGAAGGAGATAAGAATGCTTTGGTAGATACTACGGCCAATTTCCAGAAGTTGATCGATATCAATGCCCGGCATGACGAAGTGCGGGATGTGATCAACGGACGGGTGCAGGATAAGAAAGTGATCATCGAATTGCAGGATGTATTTTATGTGCAATACCTGAGCCTGGATTCCTTGAGAAGTGGTAAAGTACAATATTATAACCGGCATATTATGGATTATAATCAGGCACATAATTATAATCCGGCTATTACGCTATGTAATAAAGATTTGGTATATCCGGCCGATTTTGCAGAATCTTATGTCGAAGAGCTGACCGGGCGGATAATGCAGACAGGGGATGCGGATGCTTATTTGATCCGGGGAAGTATTTATCTCAATCAAAAGGAGTATGCCAAAGCCATCGAAGACTTTTCGGCGATATTGGAGAAAGAACCTGATAATCTTTTGGCACTGTTTAATTTAGCTAATGCCAGAATGTTAATGTTCGATTATATCGAATCTGTGGATGATAAGACTCCCCGTATTGTCGGTGAACAACAGCAAATGCAACGCAAGATAGATTATTCTCAGGTCATAGAAGGGTATAATGAATGTCTCCGGATAGACTCTGATTTTGTTTTTGCCTTATTCAATATGGCCAATGTATATGCCAAAAATGGCGAGATCGAGAGGGCTATCGAAACTTTTAATCAGGTATTGAGACTCGATAAGGATATTGCCGAAGCCTATTTCAACCGGGGACTATTGTATATCTATACCGGCCAAAAAGCTTTGGCAAATGCCGATTTGAGTAAAGCCGGTGAGTTGGGTATCGTGAGCGCCTATAATGTTATCAAGCGCTATTGTAAGGAAAACTGAAAGGCGGGAAAGCTATAAGCAAAAAGCAAAAAGCTAAAGGCAAAAAGCTAAAGGCGAGTGGGGTTAGCCTATCGCTTTTAGCTTATAGCCTTTTAGCTTTTAAATAATTTTCTCCAAATCTTTCAGTGAGCAGGTTATTTCACTGTCGGGGATGGTATAATTTTGCAGGTTACCGGCGAAGTATTGTTCGTAGGCATACAGATCGATCATACCGTGACCCGAAAGATTGAATAAGATCGTCTTTTCTTTTCCTTCTTCTTTGGCCTTTTGGGCTTCCCGGATCGCCTGGGCGATGGCGTGGGTCGATTCGGGTGCAGGGATAATCCCTTCGGTACGGGCGAATAGTACTCCGGCTTCAAAAGTTTCTAGCTGAGGCATATCTACAGCTTCGATCAACCGGTCTTTTAATAATTGGCTGACGATCGCTCCTGCTCCATGGTAGCGAAGTCCTCCGGCATGAATATTGGCCGGTTCGAAATTATGGCCTAAGGTATACATGGGAATGAGAGGAGTCAGCCCTACGGTATCGCCGAAATCATATTGGAAGGTTCCCCGGGTTAGTTTCGGACAGGATTGAGGTTCTACCGCAACGACCCGGATCTGTTTCCCTTCGGTTAGTTTTTTGCGTAAATAAGGAAAGCCGATACCGGCGAAGTTCGAGCCACCGCCAAAACAACCGATCACCACATCGGGTTCCGCTCCTGCCTTTTCCATTTGAAGAATAGCTTCTTCTCCGATGACGGTTTGGTGCATCAATACATGGTTCAATACACTGCCGATGGTATAGTTGGTTTGAGGATCTTTGGCTGCCATTTCAACAGCCTCCGATACTGCGATACCTAAACTACCCGAAGAATTGGGATGTTCGCTCAGGATTTTTCTTCCGGCTTCCGTCAGTTCGCTCGGCGAGGGAATGACGTCGGCTCCCCAGGTGTTCATCATCAGTTTACGGTAAGGTTTTTGATTATAGCTGACCTTCACCATGAATACTTTTAAATCTATTCCGAAGTAACGGGCTGCGAAGCTCAGGGCAGATCCCCATTGCCCTCCGCCTGTTTCGGTGGTCAGGCGTTTGATGCCTTGTTTATAGTTATAATAAGCCTGTGGGATGGCGGTGTTGGGTTTATGTGATCCTGCCATACTGGTACTTTCGTTTTTGAAATAAATCCTGGTCGGGGTATCCAGGGCTTTTTCCAGTCCATAAGCTCTGACTAGCGGAGTCGGACGCCAGATTTTGTACAAATCTTGTACCTGTTCAGGAATTTCGATAAAACGTTCTTGCGAAAATTCCTGATTGACTAACTCTTCGGCAAAAATAGGCAAAAAGTCCTCTTTACTGGCTGCTTGTTTGGTTACAGGGTTCAGAGGAGGTAACGGTTTGTTGGTCATATCCGCCACGATGTTGTACCAGTGGGTCGGTAATTCTTTTTCTGTCAGGGTAATTTTCTTGTCTCCTTTCATGTTGTTTGCGTTTTAGTGTGTTTATTTGATTTTAATGATTAAGCAAAAGAAAAACGCCTGATGTTCGTAATAAACATCAGGCGTTTCAGTTCTTTTATACAATAGAATCACATTACCTCATCGTTTATTACGAAGTTCAACCGGCGCCACCACCAATTCTGAGTCATGTGATTTTGTTTTGTCATCTCTTCTATTCTCTTTTGATGCAACAAATATAGAAATGATTTTTTTTTAATTCCAAATAATAATGGATTTTTATTCTAATGGGTACATTCTTTTTGTGCTAATACTTTTTCGAATTGGGATAGACGTTCTTCCATTTTCCCTAATTCCCGGCAAGATTCTCGCATCTCTTTTTCTTTTTTCTCGATTTCTTCTTCTTTCTTGAGTAGTAGGGTTTTCAGGGTTTCTATTTCTTTGTCTTTTTCCAAACATTCCTCGCAGAAACCGAATTCGTTCCGATTGATTTGCCGGAGAGATTTTTGGTCTATAAGCGGACTTCCTATTTCACGGATGAGCCAATTGGCATTTAGTTCCGGGAATAGACGGATAATTCCCATCAGATGCTTGTCTGGTATGTGATCCCGGCAATTTAACCAGTTACTCACTTGTTGACGTGTCTTCAGACCAAGTTTAATTCGTAATTCTTCTTGTGAAATTTTTTTCTCATAGAGAAAATTAGCAAGCCTTTGATTTATTGACATATCCATGGTTGACGC
>ENA-ORTT01002737-ORTT01002737.1-human-gut-metagenome-genome-assembly--contig:-NODE-2737-length-12834-cov-3.772987_pt1 | contig 12834 bp, 8 predicted proteins | sample MGYA00242074_ERZ509197 | MGnify/ENA primary metagenome ERZ509197 (study PRJEB26280, sample SAMEA2338789) | human gut metagenome | biome: human gut; feature: human-associated habitat; material: faeces...
ACATTGCGGGTAGAATTTAATGCCTCCAGCCGTGCGATCCGTATTTTGGAAACATCCGGAATGTTATATCCGGAAGAATTAAGTCAGACAAAGGCAGTGCTGCGGGCGGCAGCGATGACGTATGTGGCAAGTGCCGCATCTATGATTCTGCAGCTGCTTCGTCTGTTGATCATAAGCGGAGGAAGAAGAGATGACTAAACAGGTGACAGAGAGAGAACTGGTGCTGGCGATCCTGATGGAGGTGACACAGCAAAATGTCTACAGCCATCTTGCATTGAATGCCGTCCTGGAAAAATATCAGTATCTGGAGAAAAAGGAACGCGCATTTATCACGAGAGTGACTGAAGGAACACTGGAGCACATGATCGAACTGGATTATATTTTGAATCAGTTTTCCAAAGTGAAGGTCAACAAGATGAAGCCGGTTATCCGCAATATTTTGAGAAGTGCTGTATATCAGCTGAAGTATATGGACAGCGTGCCGGATTCGGCAGTGTGCAACGAGGCAGTAAAGCTGGCAGTGAAAAAAGGATTCGGCACCCTGCGTGGATTTGTAAACGGAGTGCTCCGCAATGTGGCGCGAGGTCTGGATCAGGTAGAGTATCCCGCAGAGGGGATCGAACGGCTGTCTGTTGTGTATTCCATGCCGGAGTGGATTTTAAAATTGTGGAAGAAGACTTATGATCTGGATGTGATCGAATCCATGCTGCAGGCCTTCCAGGAAGAGACACCGGTGACGATCCGGTGTAATCTGGCAAAGACAACGCCGGAAAATCTGAAAGAAAGCCTGCAAAAGGAAGGGGTTACGGTAACGCCGCATCCATATCTGTCCTACGCGTTCAGGATTCAGGACTATGATCATCTTTCAGAGCTGGAAAGTTTTCAAAAGGGAGAGTTTTATGTCCAGGATATCAGTTCCATGCTGGTGGGAGAACTCGCAGATCCAAAGAAAGGGGATCGGGTGATCGATGTCTGTGCGGCACCGGGCGGAAAAGCGCTTCATGTTGCAGAAAAACTGCGGGGAACAGGAAGTGTAGAAGCCAGAGATCTAAGCCTGTATAAAGTAGGATTGATCACAGAAAATATCGAGAGAAGCGGTCTTATGAACATTCACGCAGTACAAAAAGATGCGACTGTCTGTGATGCGGATGTAAAAGATGCGGCGGATCTTGTGATTGCAGATCTGCCCTGTTCCGGATTAGGGGTTCTTGCAAAAAAGACAGATTTAAAATATAAAGCAACCGAACAGGGCACCAAAGAGCTGGCAGGACTGCAGAGGGAGATTCTGAAAAATGCCGCGTCCTATGTCCGGCCGGGAGGAACGCTGATCTACAGCACCTGTACGATCAATCCGGCAGAAAATATAGAAAATGTACACTGGTTTTTAAAAGAATTTCCGGAATTTGTACTGGATCCGATCGCGGACAGACTGTGCAGTACTCTTCAGGATAGTGTGGAAGAAGCAGGATGTCTGCAGCTGCTTCCGGGAATTCATAAAAGTGACGGCTTTTTTATTGCCAGATTCGGAAAGAAATAAAAGGATAGAAAAAGGATGAAGAAAGATATTCGCGCATATACATATGAACAATTGGCCGCAGAGATGGAACAGATCGGAGAAAAGAAATTTCGTGCAAAGCAGATTTATGAATGGCTGCATGTAAAGCTTGCTGACAGTTTTGAAGAGATGACGAATCTCTCCAAAGCGCTCCGGGAAAAACTGGAGGCGGAATATGAGATCCTTCCGGTAAAAATGCTGGAGCGTCAGATTTCGAAGATTGATGCAACGAATAAGTTTTTATTTCAGCTTTCTGACGGAAATGTGGTGGAAAGTGTGCTGATGCGCTACAAGCACGGAAATTCCGTCTGCATTTCTTCTCAGGTGGGTTGCCGGATGGGATGCAGATTCTGTGCTTCTACCATCGGTGGGCTGGAGAGAAATCTGTCGCCGTCTGAGATGCTGGGGCAGATTTATCAAATCCAGAAGATCACAGGAGAAAGAGTCTCCAATGTTGTTGTGATGGGAACCGGAGAACCCATGGATAATTATGAGAATTTCCTGACATTTGTCCGTATGCTTACAGATGAACACGGACTGCATATCAGCCAGAGAAATCTCACGGTTTCCACCTGTGGGATCGTGCCGAAGATCCGCGAGCTTGCCATGGAGCATCTGCAGATCACACTGGCACTTTCTCTGCACGGCTCTACTCAGGAAAAGAGAAAGCAGCTCATGCCGGTGGCAAATAAATATGACTTGCAGGAAGTGCTCAAAGCATGTGATTTTTATTTTCAGGAGACAGGAAGAAGGGTGACTTTTGAATACAGCCTTGTTCACGGAGTGAATGACACACAGGAAGATGCAGAGGAACTGATCGGAATCTTAAAATCCCGCAACTGTCATTTGAATCTGATTCCGGTCAATCCGATCAAAGAGCGTGATTTTCAGCAGCCTTCCCGCAAAAATGCGTTGAATTTCAAAAATAAACTTGAAAAAAGCGGAATAAATGTTACTATAAGAAGAGAAATGGGCGCAGATATTGACGGTGCCTGTGGTCAGCTCAGAAGACGCTATGTAAAAACAGAGAATGAGTAAAGGAGAGAGCGTATGAAGACATTTTCCATTACAGATGTTGGGATGGTAAGACAAGTGAATCAAGACTATGTCTATATGACAGACAATCCTCTGGGACCTCTTCCGAATCTGTTTGTTGTAGCAGACGGAATGGGCGGTCATCAGGCAGGTGATTATGCTTCCAAGTATACAGTGGAAGTTTTAAAACGAGAGCTGGAGAATACCAGTGAGCAGGACGTAGAGAGAGCGCTTGTTTCGGCGATCAAGACAGCCAACAGAGAGATCATCAAAAAAGCTTCCGAGGATCCTCATTTAAAGGGGATGGGGACTACGGTAGTGCTGGCAACGATCGTCAACCAGATGATGTATTTTGCAAACGTGGGAGACAGCAGGCTGTATCTGATCAATCAGGGAATCGTACAGCTTACAAAAGATCATTCTCTGGTGGAAGAGATGGTACGCCTTGGCGGGATCAAGCCGGAGGAAGCAAAGCATCATCCGGATAAAAATATCATTACGAGAGCAATCGGTGCAAAAGACAGCGTAGAGGTTGATTTTTATGAGCACCGTCTGAAAAAGGGAGACATCATTCTGATGTGTACAGACGGACTCAGCAATATGGTGGAGGATGAAGAGCTGTTCCATATTGTACAGGGGGGCAGAGATATTGTGGAATCCGCACAGTCTCTGGTAGAAACGGCAAAAGAGAACGGCGGTACGGATAATATCGGGATCGTACTGGTAGAGCCGTTCGCAGATGAGGTGAGTATATGTTAAAAGAAGGTATCTTTTTAGGAAAGCGCTATGAGATCCTGGATCGTATCGGTTCCGGCGGTATGGCGGATGTGTATAAGGGCAAAGATCATAAGCTGAACCGGTATGTGGCGATCAAGGTGCTGAAGAGCGATTTTCGCTCAGATGAGACTTTTATCAAAAAGTTCTTAAGCGAAGCCCAGGCAGCAGCAGGTCTGATGCATCCGAACGTAGTTAACGTATATGATGTGGGGCAGGACCGCGGAGTTTATTATATGGTGATGGAGCTTGTGGAAGGCATCACATTAAAAGAATATATCGAGAAAAAAGGCAGACTCTCTGCAAAAGAGACGATCAGCATTTCCATTCAGATGGTGACGGGAATTCAGGCAGCCCACAACCAGCATATCATACATCGGGATATCAAACCGCAGAATATCATTATTTCAAAAGACGGAAAAGTAAAGGTTACAGATTTTGGAATTGCAAGAGCAACGACTTCGTCCAATACGATCAGCACCAGCGTGATGGGATCGGTTCATTACACATCGCCGGAGCAGGCAAGGGGCGGCGTGGTAGATGAAAAAAGTGATATTTATTCTGCCGGTATCAGTATGTATGAAATGGTGACAGGGCATGTTCCGTTTGATGGCGAGTCTACGGTCACTGTGGCGATCAAGCACTTGCAGGAGGAAATCATTTCTCCAATTGTGGAAGTGCCGGATACGCCAAAGAGCCTGGAGAAGATTATTTTAAAATGTACACAGAAGAGTCCTATGTATCGGTATCAGAACTGCGAAGAACTTTTGCTTGATCTGAAACGGGCATTGGTAGATCCGCAGGGAGGATTTATTTCAAACGGACCAAAAGTGAACAATGTGGATGAGACTGTGGTCATGGATACGCAGGAGATCGCAAGAGTTCAGAATCGGGATTATGACGGTGAGGACTATGATGATCCGGATGAATCCTATGACGACGAGGAGTATGATGAGGATTCATACGATCGAAGAAATCGTCGGGAAGATGGCAGAAAAGGCAAAAAAGAAGAAGTCGATCCACAGATGAAAAAGGTCACAAAGATTTTGATGATCGTTGTGGCAGTTATTGTTGCGATCGGAGTGATCTTTGGAATCAGTAAGGCAGTCGGTGGATTCATGCCTGACAAGGTAGTGACCGAAGAGAAGGAAAAGAAGGTTTCTGTACCGGATATTCGGGGAATGACGGAAGAAGAGGCAAGAAAAGCACTCACAAAGAAGAACATCGGATATCAGTCAGCAGGTCAGGTCGCTTCAGACAAATATGAAAAAGGCGAGATTGCGGAACAGGATCCAAAACCAGGAGAAAAAGTAAAAGAGAATTCGACGGTCACTGTGAAGATCAGCAGCGGACCGGCAGAAAAAACTGCCAAGGTACCGGATGTAACAGGAAAATCTGAGGCGGATGCACAAAAGCAGCTGGAAGACAAAGGATTTGTTGTGGCATCTGAGACAGATTACAGCGACAGTGTACCGCAGGGCTATGTGATTTCCACAAATCCGACAGCCGGAACAGAGTGGGCAGAGGGCAATACAGTGACAATGGTTGTCAGCATGGGTAAAGAGAAGATCAGTGTACCGAATGTATCCGGTGCGGATCCGGACAGTGCCCAGACTACGCTGCAGGGAGTGGGACTGACACTTGGAAGTGAAAGCTCCAGTGAGTATAGTGATGAGTATGAGGAAGGCACCATTATCCGGACAGTGCCGGCAGCCGGTGAACAGGTGGAAAAAGGAACGACTGTCAATTATGTTCTGAGCAAAGGCAAGAAGACAGAGACTGTAGAAGTACCGACTCTCTCCGGTCTGACAAGAAGTCAGGCAGAAGCAAAGCTTTCCGGATTAGGTCTGACAGCGAATGTGACAGAATCTTATGATTCTACTGTTACAAAAGGATATGTAATCAGTCAGTCTGTGACACCTGGAAGTCAGATCGAAAAAGGGGCAACAGTTGATATTGTGGTCAGTCTCGGACCGGAAAATGTGACACCGGATCCGCCGACAGACGGAGATAACAATAACGGAAATGACAGCGGATCAAACGGTGGTTCATCGTCAGGAGCGAACCACTGACAGCAGAGGAAATTATGCAGGGAAAAATAATCAAGGGAATTGCCGGATTCTACTACGTAAACGTAGTAGAATCCGGTGTTTATGAGTGTAAGGCAAAAGGCGTGTTCCGAAAAGAGAAGATCAAGCCTTTAGTAGGGGACAATGTCCGAATAGAAATACTGGATGAAGAAAATAAGACAGGGAATATTGTGGAGATTTTTCCCAGAAAGAATGAGCTGATCCGTCCGGCAGTGGCAAACATCGATCAGGCACTGGTGGTGTTCGCAGTGACAAAGCCGACGCCGCATTTCAATCTTCTGGACCGGTTTCTGGTCATGATGGAGCGAAAAGAGATACCGGTAGTTTTGTGTTTTAATAAGAAAGACATTGCGACCAGTCCGGAAATTGCAGAATTAGAAGCAATCTATGAGAAATGTGGATATCCGATCGTATTTACCAGCGCACTGGAGCAGGAGAATATAGAAGAAATCCGTCGTCTTCTGCTGAAAAAGACAACGGCGATCGCAGGACCTTCCGGAGTCGGGAAATCGTCTCTGATCAATCTGCTTCAGAATCAGGTGCAGATGGAAACCGGAACGATCAGCAGAAAGATTGAACGTGGAAAGCATACCACAAGGCATTCTGAGCTGATCGCAGTAGATGCGGATTCCTACATTATGGATACGCCGGGATTCAGCTCACTTTATGTCAATGATTTTGAAAAAGAAGAATTGAAGTACTATTTTCGGGAATTTGCTTCTTATGAAGGGCAGTGCCGGTTTCAGGGATGCGATCACGTGCATGAACCGGGATGTGCGGTAAAAGAGGCGCTGGAAGAAGGAAAAATCCATCCGGTCCGATATAAAAATTATCTGGAGATGTATACAGAATTGAAAGAAAAGAAGAGGTATTGATTTATGAAAAACAGAATTGCACCATCGATTTTGTCGGCAGACTTTAAAAGACTTGGCGAGCAGTTAAAAGAGACAGAAGCAGCAGGAGCGGAGTATATCCATTTTGATGTGATGGATGGAATGTTTGAGCCGAGTATTTCATTCGGAATGCCGGTTCTTGCATCCATCAAAGGGCATACACAGCAGGTGATGGATGTGCATCTGATGGTTACAGAGCCGATTCGTTATGTGGAAGATTTTGCAAAAGCAGGAGCTGATATTCTGACGGTTCATGTAGAAGCATGTGAGAATCTGGTGGAAACTGTGGATAAGATCCATGCATGCGGAATGAAGGCGGGAGTATCGATTAAACCGAATACACCGGTATCTGCACTGGAACCGGTACTGGATAAAACGGAGATGTTTCTGATCATGTCTGTAGAACCGGGATTTGGCGGACAGGCATTTATTCCGGAATCACTGGAGCGTATCAGTGAATTGAGAAACCTTCTGAATGAAAAAGGACTTACAACTGATATTGAAGTAGATGGTGGAATATATCATAAAAACGTGGCAGAAGTACTTGCAGCCGGAGCGAATGTAATGGTCTCAGGTTCAGGCGTTTTTAAAGGTGATATCAAAGATAATACAGCAAAGTTTATGGAGATTTTAAACGGCAATGTGTAAGAGAACAGTTATTGTGAGCGGGGGAATGCTGGAAGAAGATTTTGTCCTTCCGATTCTTGAGGCAGAAGAGACAGAATTTATTATCGGAGTAGATAAAGGACTCGCATTTCTTTATGAACATAAGATCAAGCCGGATTACATTGTAGGAGATTTTGACAGTGTACCGGAAGAAGTAATCGATTATTATAGAAAAGAAGCAAGTGTACCGATCCGGGAGTTCAATCCGGTAAAGGATGCGTCTGATACGGAGATTGCACTTCGTATGTGTCTTGGACTCAGAAGAAAAGAAATCTGGATTCTTGGAGGAACAGGAAATCGTCTGGATCATTTCTGGGCTAATGTTCAGTGCCTGAATATTGCACTTGAAGCAGGATCTCAGGCGATGATCTTAGACAGTCATAATAGAATTCGTCTGCTTGATCATGGAATCGCAATTCGCAGAGAAGAAGCTTTCGGAAAGTATTTTTCAGTATTTCCGATGCAACTTCCGGTTGAGGATTTCTGTATCAGCGGTGCAAAATATCCATTGCAGAATCATTTGCTCTCATCAGGAGACAGCTTATGTGTGAGTAATGAGTTTGCAGAAGGTGAAGATGAAGTGAAGATCTCTTTCGTGTTTGGAAAAGTGATTTTGATGGAGACGAGAGATTGAAATTCAAGCCCCATTATAGTATAATATTAGATGCTATTTTGGGGCTTCTTTTTGTGAAAGAGTCACATAACAGAAAATAAGAGAAATAGACCTTGTGGATTTAGCTTTAGAAATCAAGGCTTTAAGGAGGAAATAGAGAAAATGAAACTTGGAATTGTGGGATTACCGAACGTAGGAAAAAGTACACTGTTCAATTCACTGACAAAGGCCGGTGCAGAATCTGCAAACTATCCATTCTGTACAATTGACCCAAATGTCGGTGTCGTAACAGTTCCGGATAAGAGACTGGATGTGCTTGGAGAGATGTATCATACAAAGAAGATCATTCCGGCAGCAATCGAGTTTGTTGATATTGCAGGACTTGTGAAGGGAGCATCAAAAGGAGAAGGACTTGGAAACCAGTTTCTTGCCAACATCCGTGAGGTTGATGCAATCGTTCATGTAGTAAGATGCTTTGAGAATACGAATATTGTCCACGTAGACGGAAGCATTGATCCGCTGCGTGACATTGAGACAATCAACCTTGAGCTGATCTTCTCAGATCTTGAGGTTCTTGAAAGAAGAATCTCCAAGACAGTGAAGCTTTCAAGAAACGATAAGATGGCGGCGAAAGAGCTGGATCTTCAGAACCGTCTGAAAGCGCATCTGGAAGAGAATAAGATGGCGAAGAGCTTTGTGACAGAGGATGAGGATGAGCAGGCATGGCTTGCAGAGTATAATCTTCTGACAGCAAAACCGGTAATCTTTGCAGCAAATGTATCTGAGGATGATCTTGCGGATGATGGTGTGAACAACGCAGGGGTTCAGGCAGTCCGTGAGTATGCAAAAGCGGAAGACTGCGAAGTGTTCGTAGTATGCGCAGAGATTGAAGAAGAGATTTCTCAGTTAGATGACGATGAAAAATCAATGTTCCTTGAAGATCTTGGATTGGAAGAATCCGGACTTGAGAAGCTGATCAAGGCAAGCTATCATCTTCTTGGACTGATCAGTTATTTGACAGCAGGTGAGCCGGAAGTTCGTGCATGGACAATCAAGAAGGGAACTAAGGCACCACAGGCAGCTGGTAAGATCCATACAGACTTTGAACGTGGATTTATCCGTGCGGAAGTAGTAAGTTATGATGATCTGATGGCATGTGGAACTCATGCGGCAGCGAAAGAAAAAGGATTAGTTCGTCTGGAAGGAAAAGACTATGTCGTTCAGGACGGAGATATCATGCTGTTCAGATTTAACGTTTAACAGATATAGGGAATATGCTTAGAAAACGGTTAGATTCATTGTTTTCTAATTGGAAAAGCAGTAAAAACAGGAATCAGGGACAACTAGATTTGTTCCTGATTTCTGTGGATATGAAAGGAAATAACATAATATGCATTACAATATCAGCTTTCCGAATTTAGGGATTTATCTGGATCATGTAGGAAAAAGCATCAGCATCTTTGGTTTTTCCATTGCTTACTACGGCATGATCATCGGTGCAGCAATTTTGATTGGATTTCTGATTGCCACAGCGGAGGCAAAAAGAACAGGACAAAATCCGGAAGACTATCTGGATATGGGAATTGTCGGAGTGATCGCAGGAATTGCGGGTGCAAGAATCTATTACGTGATTTTCTCCTGGGATTTATATAAAGATAATCTTTTGTCTATCTTTAATCTCAGAGAAGGTGGTCTGGCAATTTATGGCGGCGTGATCGGAGCAGTGAGCGCAGTTTTTGTGATGGCTGCTGTTAAGAAAAAATCACCATTTCAGATTTTGGATACAATTGCACTGGCGCTTCTGAATGGTCAGATGCTTGGACGTTGGGGGAATTTCTTTAACAGGGAAGCATTTGGAGAATATACGGATTGTCTGTTTGCGATGAGGCTTCCGGTTGATGCAGTAAGGCCGGGAGATATCACAGAACTTATGCGCGAGAACATGCAGAGAATTGACGGAGTCAGTTATATTCAGGTACATCCGACATTTTTATACGAGTCATTATGGTGTGCCGGACTTCTTATCATATTGTTTTTGTATAGGAAGCATAAGAAATATGAAGGTGAACTTTTTCTCATGTACCTGTTTGGATATGGGGCAGGACGTGTATGGATTGAGCGGCTTAGAACGGATCAGCTTGTTCTTCCGGGAATCGGATTTCCGGTGTCAGAACTTCTGGCAGGTTGCCTGGTGATTGTGACAGGAATTATGCTGATCTATTGCAGAAGGCATTGCAGAAAAAGAAATGAGAAGAAAAAAGTGGATCAGTATGAGCCGGTGCCAACAAAGATCAAAGGGAAAAAACCACCGAAGTGGGATGACCGGTTGTTTAAAAACAGATAGAATGATAAGAAAAAAGTATAGTGATTCATAAGCCAGAAGAGTTAATGTTCAACAGAAAGTACTCTTCTGGCTTTTTCTATTTCTGCCTGTTTTAGTTAATAATCCCCAATAACAGCACTGATAACTATTCTCAAAACACTGCTCTGCACACGAAAATATACAAAAGAGGATATTTATAACTCTAGACTTTTGTGACTTTTGGAGATATAATAAAATTACATGTGAATTAATTATACTTAACTCAGTGTAAAACCTATGTAACACCTAAGGAGGAATAAAAATGGCAAGAAAAATGAAGACCATGGACGGTAATCAGGCAGCAGCTCACGTTTCTTATGCATATACAGAAGTAGCAGCTATTTACCCGATTACGCCTTCATCCGTTATGCCGGAGCATATCGATGAGTGGGCTACTGAAGGAAGGAAGAACATTTTCGGACAGACTGTACAGGTTACAGAGATGCAGTCCGAGGCCGGAGCAGCAGGTGCTGTTCACGGATCATTAGCAGCAGGTGCTCTTACAACAACATTTACTGCTTCTCAGGGACTCCTTCTTATGATTCCTAACTTATATAAGGTTGCTGGTGAGCAGCTTCCGGGAGTATTCAACGTATCTGCCCGTGCACTTGCAAGCCACGCACTGTCAATTTTTGGAGATCATTCTGACGTTTATGCATGTCGTCAGACAGGAGCAGCTATGCTCTGTGAATCCAGCGTACAGGAAGTAATGGACCTTACTCCGGTTGCTCATTGTGCAGCACTTGAAGGAAAGATTCCATTCATCAACTTCTTTGATGGATTCAGAACATCACACGAGATTCAGAAAATCGAGACATGGGATTATGAAGATCTGAAAGACATGGTAAGCATGGAAGCAATCGACGAGTTCCGCGCACATGCACTTAACCCGAACCACCCATGCCAGAGAGGTTCAGCTCAGAACCCGGATATCTTCTTCCAGGCTAGAGAGGCTTGTAACCCATTCTATGATGCACTTCCGGGAATCGTTCAGAAGTACATGGATAAGGTTAATGAGAAGATCGGAACAGACTACAAACTGTTCAACTACTATGGAGCAGCAGATGCAGAGCACGTGATCGTAGCTATGGGATCTGTTTGTGACACAATCGAGGAGACAATCGATTACCTGACAGCTGCAGGAGAGAAAGTCGGAGTTGTTAAAGTTCGTCTTTACAGACCATTCAGCGCAGAAGCTCTGATCGACGCTATCCCGGATACAGTTAAGAAGATTTCTGTTCTTGACAGAACAAAAGAGCCAGGAGCACTTGGCGAGCCACTGTACCTGGATGTTGTTGCAGCACTTAAAGGATCTAAGTTCGATGCAGTTCCGGTTTACACAGGACGTTATGGACTTGGTTCTAAAGATACAACACCTGCTCAGATCGTTGCTGTATACCACAACGATGAGAAAGCTAAATTCACAATCGGTATTGAAGATGATGTTACACATCTTTCACTTGATGCTGGTAAGCCACTTGTTACAACACCAGAAGGAACAATCAACTGTAAGTTCTGGGGACTTGGAGCAGATGGTACTGTTGGAGCAAACAAGAACTCCATCAAGATCATTGGTGATAACACAGACATGTATGCACAGGCTTACTTTGATTATGACTCTAAGAAGTCTGGTGGTGTTACAATGTCTCACCTTCGTTTTGGTAAGAAGCCAATTAAATCAACATACCTGATCCATCAGGCTAACTTTGTTGCATGTCATAACCCGTCTTATGTTAACAAATACAACATGGTTCAGGAACTTGTTGATGGAGGAACATTCCTTCTGAACTGCCCATGGGATATGGAAGGACTTGAGGAGCATCTTCCAGGACAGGTAAAAGCTTATATCGCTAACCACGGAATTAAATTCTACACAATCGATGGTATCAAGATTGGTAAAGAGATCGGACTTGGCGGACGTATCAATACAGTTCTTCAGTCTGCATTCTTCAAACTTGCAGCTATCATTCCGGAAGAAGAGGCTATTGACCTTATGAAAGCAGCTGCTAAGGCTACTTACGGAAGAAAAGGTGACAAGATTGTTCAGATGAACTACGATGCAATCGATGCTGGTGCAAAACAGGTCGTAGAAGTAGAAGTTCCGGAAAGCTGGAAAGATGCAGCTGATGAAGGACTTGCTACACCACATATCGCAGACGGCGGAAGAACTGATGCAATTGCATTTGCTAAGAATATCCAGGCAAAAGTTAACGCTCAGGAAGGAAATACACTCCCTGTATCTGCATTCAATGATTATGTTGATGGATCTACACCGTCAGGAACATCTGCATATGAGAAACGTGGTATCGCAGTAGATATTCCGGTTTGGAATCCAGATCAGTGTATCCAGTGTAACCGTTGTGCATATGTATGTCCGCACGCAGTTATCCGTCCGGTAGCTCTGACAGAGGAAGAAGTTGCTCAGGCTCCAGAAGGACTTAAGACACTTGATATGATCGGAATGCCGGGAATGAAGTTCACAATGACAGTATCCGCTTACGACTGTACAGGATGTGGATCTTGTGTGAATGTCTGCCCAGGAAAGAAGAACAAAGAGACAGGCGAAGTTGAGAAGGCTCTTACAATGGCTAACATGGAAGCTAATGCAGGAGAGCAGACATTCTTCGACTTTGGTAGAGAGATTCCGGTTAAACCAGAAGTTGTTGCTAAATTCAAAGAGACAACAGTTAAGGGAAGCCAGTTCAAACAGCCACTCCTTGAGTTCTCAGGAGCTTGTGCAGGATGTGGTGAGACACCATACGCTAAGCTGATCACACAGCTGTTTGGTGATAGAATGTATATTGCAAATGCAACAGGATGTTCTTCTATCTGGGGTAACTCTTCAC
>ENA-ORTT01002742-ORTT01002742.1-human-gut-metagenome-genome-assembly--contig:-NODE-2742-length-12819-cov-2.664917_pt1 | contig 12819 bp, 10 predicted proteins | sample MGYA00242074_ERZ509197 | MGnify/ENA primary metagenome ERZ509197 (study PRJEB26280, sample SAMEA2338789) | human gut metagenome | biome: human gut; feature: human-associated habitat; material: faeces...
CGCATAATATAAAAATCCGGGAGATGCTTCTGTAACTTTTTAATATATCAGTTCATTATAAAAATATCAAATTTTTGTCTTGACAACTGAGCCATTATATGTGTAGTATGTTATATAGAGTCATCTGTTTGGTAATTATAATCTTTACTAGAAGATGACTCTATTTTGAAAAGAAACGTAATAAAATAATTGGTTAAAGGAGATAGGCGTATGAAAAAAATTTTAGTATTTATGTTTATATGTATGTCGTTTTTTATATTTTGTCCATCTAAAGTAAATGCGGCAGTGAGCAATATTGAGGAAAATAAAACATGGTCAGGCGAAATTGAGGATAGTAAATATTTTTATTTTACCCCAAAGGAAACAGGATTCTATTCAGTGAACAAAATTGCTGATAATGCCGATATTTACAGCATCGGTTATGACATAACATATGATGGTCGCGAATTATTGGATATATCAGATGATATATCAGATATATATTTAGTTGAAAATAATAAATATTTAATACAATTTGGCTTGTATCACTGGGATGCTGATAGTAATGATTCTGCATTTGGCGGAACAAGTAATGTTTCTATTACAATTGAAAAAAGTTCGAAAGAAATAACACAATTATCAACTAATGAAACAAAAGTAGTTGAATCTGACGTAAATGAAGAAAATTGTTTTGTAATTAGTCCTAATGAAACAGGTACATATACTTTGAAATTAGGTTCAGAAGAATATTATACGATTTATGAAATTGAGGAATTTGGTGTTGTTAATGAACTACAGGGGACTTTTACTGAATTTAATAATGACAGTTATAAAATTAATCTAGAAAAAGAGAAAAAATATTTGATTTTAATTGGCCCAACATATGGAAAATCAATTTCTATTTCAATAAACAAAGACAATAAAGATATTGTAGGATTAAATATACTAGATTATGAGTATTGTCCGTTGTATTCTGATAATAAAACTATCCATACAGGGTTGTTTTATAATGATATTACATACACAGGGAAATTTTTCCCTAACATTGATTTCAGAGATGCGAATATCAAATTTCAAATATTATATTCGGATGGTACTTTTTCGGAGCACTTTGTAGAGGAGCACTTTGTAGAATCAATAGGTTACGATGAAATATCAATTATGTATCAACTAGAAGTACAGTATAGTGGTGAAGAGGATTATGGTAAAATGAAAGCAGGATTACAATCTATACAAGTAACAATTTTAGGAAGTATTTCTGCTTCATATAACATTGATGTTAAGAAAAAAATAGATGCTAATTTCCCTAAATTAAAAATTGATGAGAAAAAGACAGAAATAATTGGTATAACATCAAAGAACTTTTATGTTATAACACCATTAGAAAGTGGCTATTATACTTTGTGGTATAATACTGAACCTGATTCAATAGACAATATTTATAAAGAATGGTTTTGGTGTGTATATGATGACCAAGATAATGAGTTAGAATTTACGAAGAATAAAGGGTATAAGTTGAAAGCAGGAAAGAATTATGTGTTTTTCATATCGCTAGATGGGGATGTTAAAAAAGATGAAGGTGAAGAATTTACTTATTGGTTTGGAAAAAATACTTCTCATGAACACATATTTTCAGATTGGGAGGTTATTAAGAAGGAAACAGAAGATGAAACTGGAGAAAAAAGGAGAATTTGTACAGATTGTGGTTATGAGGAAACGATGGTTATTAATAAATTAGAAAAGCAAAAAGATAATAAAACTTCAACCCCAAATAATAAAATAAATGTAATACCATCTACTAGTAACAAAAAAGATGAGGTTTGTGTTGCAGTTTTAGGTGTGAATAAACCTAATAAAATAACCATAAGAAAAATATCAAACAAAAAAAAGAATAAAGTTGTAGTTAATTGGAAAAAAGATAAATATGCAAAGGGCTATCAGGTTCAATATAGTATATCAAGAAAATTTGTTAAAGCAAAAAAGGTAGAAAAAAAGACTTGTTCTGTAACTTTAAGAAAACTTAGCAAGAAAAAAACATACTATATAAGAGTTAGAGCATATAATATTTACAACGGAAAAAAAGTATATGGTAAATGGAGTAAAGTAAAAAAAGTTAAGATAAAGAAGTAAACAAATAACTACTTCCCCCCCCTTTGCCCCTTCCCCAAACCTATGTTATACTTGAGGAAGAAGACAAAGGGGGCTTTTTATGTCTAAAAAAATTGCGCTTACAAACATGGACATTGTCTGGGAAGACAAAGAAGCAAATAAGTTTCAATGTGAGGAAATGATAAAGGAAGCAGCGGATGAACACGCTGACATCATTTTGTTTCCGGAGATGACATTGACCGGATTTTCTCTCCGGGTTAAAGAGATGGCAGATTATCATGAGGAGACAATTGCATATTTTTCGGCTCTTGCTGCAAAATATTCTATAATGATTGGCTTTGGTTATATTACCATGCCGGATGAGTTTGGGCGAAATCATTTTTGTTTTGTTGATGAAAACGGAAGTGTGCTTGCCGACTATGAGAAAATCCATCCATTTACGCATGGTGGTGAGACAAAGGCGTATCGAGGGGGCGGTGAAATCTGTCATATTTCCGTGGATGAAATGCACCTTGGTATGGCAGTCTGCTACGATTTGCGTTTTCCTGAAATGTTTCAGCAGATGCCGCTTGATACAAATGTTATCTTTTTGATTGCAAACTGGCCGGAGAGCCGCATCAGGCAGTGGTATTCTCTGCTTACGGCGAGAGCGATTGAAATGTCCTCGTATGTGGTAGGCGTAAATCGAACGGGAGAGGGAGATGGAATCCAATATACAAAAAGTTCGGCTGCCTATGCACCGGATGGAAGCATGATTTCGCCGGACTCTAAAAAATGGAATGACTATGTAACGCTTGACTTTTCAAAAGAGGTATTTCAAAAAACGATTTTTTCAAGAAGTGACAGACGACCGGAAATTTATCAGGGATAAAAGCATATAGAAATCTAACTACAAATCAGAAATAATCTGTCTGTTCGTTCTTTATTATTGACATTATATCGGCTTGTGTTTATAATAATGAACATAAAAATAAAGAGGTGAGGTGTATATAAATGAGAAAAGCAGTTTATAATATATTGCCAGCAACAGAAAATATTTTGGAGACAATGGGAGAACAAATAAAGTTAGCAAGATTAAGACGGGATTTGTCTGCTGAATTAGTGGCAGAACGAGCCGGAATTAGCAGAACATCGTTATGGAAGGTTGAGTCAGGAAGTCCTGCCGTAGCAATTGGCATTTATGCTGCTGTTTTACATGCATTAGGGGGAATGGATACAGATTTACTTCTTATAGCCAAGGATGATGAGCTGGGAAGACAAATGCAGGACCTTAATTTATTGACTGGAAAGCGTGCATCAAGGAGGAAAAAATGATATTTCACGCGGTCAAATAGAAGTTATGAGGCCTGCATTTGATGAATGCTATCATGGTATAAAATAGACGACCGGAAATTTATCAGGGATAAAATTTTATGATTTAGGAAATACTGTTTCGTATCAAATGGAAGTCATAAAAATGACAGGAAAGATGAGGACGAAACAGATGGAACAGGATGCAGTAAAAGAATATGGCATGGTAATGAATGAAGGAATCTTGACGTTATCTATTATTGGGGAGATTGAGGGACATGACTGCTTATCACAAAATGCCAAAACAACCAAATATGAGCACATTCTGCCGATTTTAGCAAGAGCAGAGCAGGACGAAAATGTAAAGGGAATTTTATTTCTTATGAATACCGTCGGTGGTGATGTTTCATGCGGACTTGCATTGGCGGAAATGGTTCACTCCTTAAGTATGCCGACAGTTTCTTTAGTCATTGGAGACAGTCATTCGATAGCTGTTCCACTTACCGTAGCGGCAGATTATTCTTTTATTGTTCCGTCGGCGACGATGATTATCCACCCGGTTCGGATGAATGGCATGGTACTGGGAACGCCGCAGACATATCGGCAGTTTCAACAGATTCAGGATCGAATTATTTGTTTCGTGGCAGAGCATAGCCGCATTTCCAAAGAAAATTTAGAAAAATTAATGATGAATACGAGTATGTTGTCCAAAGACTTAGGTACTGTTTTGGTTGGAGAGGATGCGGTGACGGCTGGACTTGTTAATGAGGTTGGAGGAATTGATAAGGCTTATCAGAAGCTGCGGGGGTTGATGAGCTATTAAAAATATTGAAAAAAAATTATACTTTGTTATACAAATAAAGTTATAATTGACACGTGTAATATATGGTGTTATACTCGTATCAATTAATTTTTATTGATTAGAACTATATAGAGGGGGAATTGAATATGGATAACACTCAAAGTACGAGAAACGTGTCTGTAATCAAAGATGCAGATAATAATAGTATTGTTATGATTAATGATATCCGTTTTAAGGGAAAACGGTCTATAAATTGGGATGAAGTAAAGGCGTATATTGAAGAATTTGTTGGTGATGAGTACATAATTGCAGAGACGAGTGATGTTGTGTATATAGGTTCCGACTTGCCAGATGAATATACAGGTTCCAAATATACGGAACACTTACATGGGACAAATGCAAAGGCGAAGGCAAATGCGTCACAAGGAATTCCAGAGTTAATTCGTATAGCAAAAGGAAAACATTTTAGAGCAAACAATGCAGCCAAACACAAAAGAAATGCGAAATTCGGATGGTATCGTTATGATTCTAGATTTGCGTTGCCGGTATACGGAGATGATGGTGAGATTGAAAGATATAATGTTTTTCATGCATCAATGTTAATAAGGTGTGCAAGCGATGAAAAAATGTACTTGTATGATATAATAGACATAAAAAAAGAAACGAGCAACTCTTTCGACTAAAAGTCTACCAGACAAAAAACCCATTTCTTAAATCCGATTATAACAAGTGAATTAATAAATGTCAACAAAAAATTAGCGATGATGATACAGAACAAATGCAAGAACTTGCGTTCGATAAAACACTTGCGGGAAAAAGCGATTCAGTGTATAATATAATTTCAGTACGCTGCGAATCAATTAGCAGATATCGTACATGTTAGTTGTGTCTGGGGAGGATTTTATGGCTACAAAGAAAACAACAAAAAATACGAAGAAGCGTGGACGTCCGGCATCGAAATCAAATACGAAACGGACGGCTTCTTCGAGAAAGAATACATCGAAAAAGACAAAGCAGGCAAGCCCATTGGCAAGAGAGATTGTGTTTCTTGCTCTTTTTGTGTTTGCTATTTTGTCACTGCTTAGTTTGTTCCAAATGTGCGGCGTGTTTGGCAAAGGGTTAAGTGCCTTGCTGTTTGGACTGCTGGGAGCACTGGCGTATGTTTTCCCGGTTTATCTGGTTGTGACTGCAGGTTTGTATCTGGCAAATGCGAAGAATCAAAGATTGCGCCACAAGGTCTGGTATAGTGCCGGCATTTACTGGAGTGTGTGCGGATTATTTCAATGGGTGGTAAATGACCCTGTACAGAATGTATGGGAAGTTTATACCGTCTGTGCTGAAAATCACGGTGGTGGTGGTTTCTTCGGCGGCATTTTATCTTTTGAACTGGCACGTGTGCTCGGAAGAGCAGGTTCTTTTATTGTAATTCTTGCACTGTTTTTACTGTTCTTTATGCTGTTAAGCAAGAAACTCATTTTTTCTTCGATTCAGCAGATGTATAAAGAGCGTGAGACGGATGAAGATTATTATTATGAGGAACCGGAACCGGTGTATTCTCGTGGAAGACAGATGAGTACCTATACATTTGATAAAGAAGAAACTGCAAAAGCAAAGCCAAAGAAAGAGACGAGAAAGAAACGGGCAAAGAAAGCAGAGACAGAAATTCCGGAAAACAAGAATACGGTTTCGCAAAAAGAAATCAAACCGGAAGCCCAGATGGAAGAAGTGGTGCTGGAAGTACAGGATTTGTCGGAAATCAATATTATCCGTGGCGGAGAAGAGCCGGTTAGAGAATCGAGTGTCTACGAAAAAGAATTAGAAGAAAAATTTGGCGCATCAAAGAAAACACAGAGCGAACCAAAAACACCGACAAAAACAGATACGGTGGATGAGCCGGTGAAACAAAAGAAAGAACCGGTTAAGATAACCAAAGAAGATAAAAAAGAAATGGATGCGGTACATAAGGATTTATCAAAGGCTGCGACGGAACAGATTCCGTATCGTTTTCCTTCGCTTGATTTGCTGAACAAGCCAAAGAGCAATGGCAAACGTATGGACAATTCCGAACTTCGCGCGACGGCGGCTAAATTGCAGTCAACGTTAGATAGTTTTGGTGTGCGTGTCAAGATGGGCGACATCAGCCTTGGACCAAGTGTAACCCGTTATGAACTGATTCCGGAACAGGGGGTTAAAGTCAGCCGTATTACCGGATTGAGTGATGATATTAAACTGAGTCTGGCGGCATCGGATATTCGTATTGAAGCACCGATTCCCGGAAAAGCGGCAGTTGGTATCGAGGTGCCGAATCCGGCGAGAGAAATGATTACGCTGCGTGAGTTGTTAGAGAGCAGTGAGTTTACGAAAGCAAAATCCAAAGTTACATTTGCCGTTGGTAAAGATATCAGCGGAAAAACAATTGTTACGGATATTGCAAAAATGCCGCATTTATTGATTGCCGGTGCGACTGGTTCCGGTAAATCGGTTTTGATTAATACGCTGATTATGAGTATTATTTATAAAGCAGACCCGAATGAAGTAAAAATGATTATGGTTGATCCGAAGATGGTGGAACTGACTGCATACGAAGATATTCCGCATCTGATGATTCCGGTCGTGAAAGATCCGAAGAAGGCATCGGCAGCACTTGGCTGGGCGGTGGCAGAGATGACCGGAAGATATCAGAAATTTGCCGATGCAGGTGTTCGTGATATCAAATCCTATAATGCAAAAATGGACAAACTGACGAATAAAGATGACCCGGACTATCAAAAGATGCCGCAGATTGTTATTATCGTAGATGAACTTGCGGATCTGATGATGGTATGTCCCGGCGAGGTAGAAGAATCCATCTGTCGTCTGGCACAGCTTGCCAGAGCGGCAGGGATCCATCTGATCATTGCTACCCAGCGACCCAGCGTGGATGTCATCACCGGTCTGATCAAGGCGAACATGCCCAGCCGTGTGGCGTTCTCCGTATCCAGTGGCGTGGATTCCCGTACAATCCTGGATATGAACGGAGCCGAAAAACTTTTGGGAAAAGGAGATATGCTGTTCTACCCTCAGGGCTATTCGAAGCCGGCCCGTGTACAGGGAGCTTTCGTATCGGATAAGGAAGTATCCGATGTGGTGGATTATCTGAAAAATCAGAGCCTTGGCAATGTCTATAACAGCTATGCCGAGGATATAGAAGAAAAGATTAAAAATATCGGCTCATCGGGAGGCTCTTCCGGAAGCGGATCCGGCGGTGGCAACGACAGAGACGAATATTTTGAGGAAGCCGCGCGTTTTATTATAGACAAGGATAAGGCATCCATCGGAATGCTGCAGCGTGTGCTTAAGATCGGCTTTAACCGTGCCGCCAGGATCATGGATCAATTGTGTGAGTACGGCGTGGTCGGCGAAGAAGAAGGCACAAAGCCCAGAAAGGTACTTATGAGTATGGAACAGTTTGAACAGTTGTTAGAGGAAATCTGACATGGAGAACTGTCTGAATAAACGGAGGGAAAATATGAAAACAGATATTGAAATCGCACAGGAAGCGGTCATGGAACCGATCACGAACGTTGCGGCAGGTATTGGCATCGATGCAGATGACCTGGAGCTTTACGGCAAGTACAAAGCAAAACTTTCTGAGGAATTTCTGGAAAAAATACAAGCTCGTCCCAACGGAAAATTGATTCTGGTAACAGCAATCAACCCGACTCCCGCCGGAGAGGGCAAGACGACCACCACGGTAGGATTGGGAGAAGCTTTCGGACGAATGGGGAAAAAAGCAGTGATCGCTCTCAGAGAGCCATCTCTTGGTCCCTGTTTCGGTATCAAAGGCGGTGCAGCCGGCGGTGGATATGCTCAGGTAGTACCTATGGAGGAACTGAATCTTCATTTTACCGGAGATTTTCATGCAATTACTTCTGCAAACAATCTGCTGGCAGCACTTTTGGACAACCATATCCAGCAGGGCAATGAACTTGGCATTGATACCAGACAGATTGTCTGGAATCGCTGTGAAGACATGAATGATCGTGTCCTGCGTAATATCGTAGTGGGGCTGGGCAATAAGACAGACGGCTATGTCAGAGAGGATCATTTTGTCATCACTGTGGCCAGTGAAATTATGGCAATTCTGTGCCTGGCTGACGATATGAAGGATCTGAAGGATCGTCTGTCCCGTATCGTGGTGGCCTATAACTATCAGGGAGAACCGGTAACGGCAGGTCAGCTGAAGGCAGTAGGCGCTATGGCAGCTTTGTTAAAGGATGCTATAAAACCGAATCTGATCCAGACACTGGAGCATACCCCTGCTCTGGTACACGGCGGACCGTTTGCCAATATTGCACATGGATGTAATTCTGTCAGAGCGACCAAAGCTGCCATGAAGATGGCGGATTATTGTATTACGGAAGCCGGTTTCGGCGCCGATCTGGGTGCGGAGAAGTTCTTTGATATCAAGTGCCGTAAAGCCGGACTTACCCCTGATGCGGTTGTACTGGTAGCAACGATCCGCGCATTGAAATACAATGGCGGTGTAGCAAAAGCGGATCTGGGTGCAGAGAATCTGGATGCCCTGAAAAAGGGTATTGTCAACCTGGAGAAACATATTGAGAATCTGCAGAAATATGGTGTACCCGTAGTTGTGACCCTGAATTCCTTCATCACGGACAGTGCGGCAGAGACTGCTTATGTCAGAGATTTCTGTGAAGCAAGAGGTTGTGAGTTTGCACTCTCGGAAGTATGGGAGAAGGGTGGCGAAGGCGGAATCGCTCTGGCTGAAAAAGTATTAAAGGCAATGGAAGAGAAAGAGAATGATTTCCATGTCCTCTATGAGGATGAAATGCCTCTTGCGGATAAGATCACAAAAATTGCGAAGGAAATCTACGGTGCATCCGGCGTAAACTTTGCACCTGCTGCTGTAAAGCAGTTAAAACGACTGACGGAGCTGGGCTTCGGTAATCTGCCGGTATGTATGGCGAAGAATCAATATTCCCTGTCGGATGATCCCACACTGTTAGGAAGACCATCCGGATTTGAATTAAACGTAAGAGAGGCTTATGTATCTGCCGGCGCCGGTTTTGTCGTAGTACTCACCGGTGCGGTCATGACCATGCCGGGACTGCCCAAGGCACCTGCTGCCTACAATATTGATGTGGATAACAATGGGAAGATCACAGGATTATTCTAGTAAGGAGGACTGGTGTCCCATGGCACAGTTGATAGATGGAAAAGCTATTTCCGCACAGATCAAAGAGGAAGTAAAAGAAAAAGTTGCAGCTTTAAAAGAGCAGGGGCGTGAAGTGACTCTGGCTGTGATTCAGGTAGGAGCCGATCCGGCTTCTTCCGTATATGTTCGAAATAAGAAAAAAGCATGTGAATACGTGGGTGTTCGTTCTCTGGCGTATGAACTTCCGGAGGAGACCACAGAAGAAAAGCTTCTGGAGCTGATCCGAGAAATGAATGACAGAACGGATGTGAACGGCATTCTGGTGCAACTGCCGTTACCCAAACACATTGATGAGGAAAAGGTATTGGATGCCATTTCTCCTTTAAAGGATGTGGACGGATTCCATCCGCAGAATGTCGGTGCGCTCTGTATCGGCAAACCGGGATTTGTATCCTGTACACCTGCCGGTGTGATCCAGCTCCTTAAGAGATCCGGCATTGAGATTGCCGGTAAGGAATGTGTTGTTGTTGGCAGAAGCAACATTGTAGGCAAACCGATGGCACTTTTATTGTTACGGGAGAACGGTACGGTTACCGTGGCTCACAGTCGCACAAAGGATCTGAAGGAAGTGACAAAGCGGGCGGATATTCTGGTAGTTGCTGTAGGCAGACCGAAAATGATCACCGCTGATTATGTCAAAGAGGGTGCCGTTGTGATCGATGTCGGCATTCACCGGAACGAACAGAATAAATTATGTGGCGATGTGGATTTCGACAGTGTGGAGCCTGTATGCGGAGCGATCACCCCGGTTCCCGGTGGCGTAGGCCCCATGACCATAGCCATGTTGATGAATAATTGTCTGGAATCCGTTTCTTTGCAGGCAATAAGAGGATAATCGTATGAAGTGTCCGAATTGTGGGGCAGAGATGGAGGAAGGAAAGCTTTACTGTGAGCATTGCGGTGAAGATATTCATATTGTCCCTGATTTTGAACCGGAAGTAGAATACAATATGGAACAGACGCTGAGTGACATTGCGAAGGAAATGGAGCCGAAACCTGCGGAGGAGGAAGAACCTGTTCATTCCGAATCACAGGATTGGGATGAACTCCCGGAAAGCCATGTTTCACAGCACCCATTTCGATGGAAATTTATAGTCCTTGTGCTGGTTCTGCTGGTGGTTGCTGTGGTATGTACCGGTTTTGGGATTTCTTATTCCCATTATCATTCCGCAGACTATCAGGCAAAATGCGCCAAAGATTATGTTTCATTAGAGGAATATGATCAGGCGGTCGCCTGTTATGAAAGAGCACTGGAACTGGAACCCGAAAACATTACTTTTAAATTTGAACTGGCAGATATTTACTTCCGGAAAAACAATAAGATAGAGTACGAATATTTACTCAGGGAAATCGTGGCAGATCCCGAGGCTAATTCCGAACAGCTGGAGACTGCTTACGGAAAACTGATTGCCATATATGCGGCCAGAGAAGATTATAAAACCATAAATGATCTTCTGCAAAGCTGCGGTAATGTAAACATTATGAGTAAGTACCAGAGTTATATGGCCATGGAACCGGAATTCAATCTTCAGGAGGGATATTATACCAGTATTCAGCCGCTGAAATTGACTACTTTCGGAAGCGGGAAAATTTATTATACCATGGACGGAAGCAAACCCGGAGAGAACAGTTCCCTGTATACCGCACCTATTTTGCTGGAAAATGGGGATTATTGTATTAAAGCAATATACATCAATGAGAACGGAATTGAAAGTCCGGTGGTGACCAAAAATTATCATATTGAAATTGATGAATTGAGCGCACCGGAGGTCACGACTGTCAGCGGTGACTATGAGTTTCCGATCAACATTGAAGTGACAGATGGAAATGATGTCTATTATACGACGGACGGTTCCGATCCTACGCAGAATTCTGCCGTATATTCCGGACCGATTCCCATGCCTTTGGGAAAATCGACTTTTCGTTTCATACGGATCGCAGAAGGAAGAAAAAGCGATATCGTTGAAAAAAGTTATAATCTGGTTATGAATACAGACTTCATGCCGGAAGATGCCGTTAAAAAAGTTGTGAACCATGCAATACAGAGTGGTAAAATATCAGAGGAGTCCGGCAGCTTTGATGAGTCCGGAGCAGCATATCTGTATCAATATCAGTATGTGACCAACATAAATAAAATAGATGATTTTTATGTCATCGCAGAAATCTACAGAGGTGAAGACGGAACCGACACAAAGACAGGAAATCTGTTTGCCGTAAATGCCTATAATCAGGAACTGTATAAACTGCAGGTGGACGAAAGTGGTCGCCGTTATACTCTGGTGGCTGTTTCAGATATATAAAATCCTATATAAATCCTAACAGAAGGGACGGAAAAGAGAAATGTATAAGATCGTAAAAAAACAGGAGCTGACAACCAACATCTATCTGATGGAGGTAGAGGCAAAAAGAGTGGCGAAGACCTGTGAACCCGGTCAGTTTGTCATCGTAAGAATGGACAGTGAAGGAGAGAGAATCCCTCTGACTATCTGTGATTACAACAGAGAAAAAGGAACCATCACAATTGTGTTCCAGACGGTAGGCGCGGGAACCAAAATGATGGCACAGTTAGAAGAAGGGGAATATTTCCATGATTTTGTAGGCCCTTTAGGACGTCCTTCCGAACTTGTGGAGCAGCCTCTGGAAGAAGTAAAATCCAAAAAGATCCTCTTCGTTGCAGGTGGTGTAGGAGCAGCACCGGTATATCCCCAGGTGAAATGGCTGCATGAGCATGGAATCGCTGCAGATGTTATCGTAGGAAGCAAGACCAAGGATCTTCTGATCCTGGAAAAGGAAATGGAATCTGTAGCCGGAAATCTTTATGTGACCACGGATGACGGTTCCTACGGAAGAAGTGGTATGGTAACCCAGACGATAAAAGATCTGGTAGCAGAAGGCAAAAAATACGATCTGTGTATTGCTATTGGCCCCATGATCATGATGAAGTTTGTATGTTTATTAACCAAAGAACTGGAGATTCCGACCGTTGTCAGCCTGAACCCCATTATGGTAGATGGAACGGGAATGTGTGGTGCCTGTCGTGTAACGGTCGGTGGCAAGGTGAAATTTGCCTGCGTGGACGGCCCCGAGTTTGACGGACATGAAGTGAACTTCGACGAGGCAATGAGACGTCAGCAGATCTACAAGACCGCAGAGGGACGTGCAATGCTGGCCCTGGAAGAGGGCGAGACCCATCACGGCGGCTGTGGCAACTGCCAGTAAGCTTTTAGACGGAAAGTCTGAACACGATAAAACAGAAAGGCATGGTTAAATAAAATGGATGTATTAAAGAGAATTCCTGTCAGAGAACAGGATGCAAAGGAACGTGCTACCAACTTCAAGGAGGTATGTCTCGGATATAATAAAGAGGAAGCAATGGAAGAGGCTTCCCGCTGCATTAACTGTAAAAATGCACAGTGTGTAA
>ENA-ORTT01002750-ORTT01002750.1-human-gut-metagenome-genome-assembly--contig:-NODE-2750-length-12778-cov-3.941759_pt1 | contig 12778 bp, 12 predicted proteins | sample MGYA00242074_ERZ509197 | MGnify/ENA primary metagenome ERZ509197 (study PRJEB26280, sample SAMEA2338789) | human gut metagenome | biome: human gut; feature: human-associated habitat; material: faeces...
CATATGCCAAGTATTGAATCTTATTTATCATTTTATCCAAATTCAAGTCGTACATTTATGTTATTTGCTAAAAATATTTTAGCTTCATTAAATGTTGTTGTTTTTATTCTTTATCTTATTTGCCAAGTTTTAGTTCAACAAGAAGAAACAAAGAAAATCAGTAAAGAACTTCAACTTGCTTCAAAAGTCAATGATGAATTAAAAACGTATTCTGCTTTATCTGAAAAAATGGCAGAAGATAAAGAAAGAAAAAGAATTTCAAGAGAGATACATGATACTTTAGGGCATGCCTTAACAGGTATTTCGGCGGGAATTGATGCTTGTATTGCTTTGATTGATATTGACCCACAAAAGTCAAAAGAACAACTTTTGGTAATTAGTAATGTTGTTCGTGAAAGTATTAAAGATGTTCGCCGTTCTTTATATAAGTTAAGACCGGGAGCACTTGATCAAAGAACTTTAAAAGATGGTTTGATTAAAATGATTGAGGAATTTCAAAGTGTTTCTCATTTAAATGTTGACTAGTATTATGAATGGGAAAATGTTGATTTTGAAAATACGAAAGAAGATATTATTTTTAGAATTATTCAAGAAACGATGACAAACGCTTTAAGACATGGACATGCTTCTCATATTGAAATTCATCTTTTTGACGAAGAGGAAAAATATATGATTATTATGCAAGATAATGGAAGTTGCTGTAAGGAAATTCATTATGGATATGGCTTGAAACAAATGCATGAACGTGTTGCCATATTAAATGGAACGATATATTTTTATAGTGAAGAAGGATTTAGAACAGTTATTCCTATTTTACTTGGTATTGCTTTAGGTATGTCTACAGGAGGTTCTCCTCTTGGAGCTATCATGTACATCATTGTATGGAACTTATTTGCTTACTTTGGAATGAAATTCTTATATTTCAAAGGATATGAATTAGGTGGAAAAGCGGTTGATTTCTTAGTTGGTCCTCAAGGGGAAGCTTTAAGAGAATCAGTCACAATGTTAGGTGGTATTGTTATTGGTGCTGTATCAGCAACATGGATTTCCGTAACAACTTCATTTACGATGACAGCAGCTGGAGCTAAAAAACCTTTCTTAGATTTACAAAAAACATTAGATGGTGTTTATCCAGGATTATTAACAGCTGTCTTTGTTGTTGGATGTTGGTATTTATTATCTAAAAAGAAAATGTCACCAATTAAAGTAATGTTATTATTAGTTGTTGTTGCCTTTATTGGTGTATTTGTTGGATTCTTCAATCCAGGATTATCTTATTAAAAGAAAAAAGATGAATAGTCAAGAAAAACAAGGATATATAGATGAAATTAACTATCAAAAGAAAATGATTCATAATCTTATAAAATGGTTACGCAATTTGTTCTTCCTTTCCTCTCTGAGAGTCTTATTGATGTATTATTTTTCAAATATCCTATTTGTAAAAATCTTTGCAATCATATTAATAATAATATCTATATTAGCGATTATCCTTGTTGGAAAGGCTATTTACAGTGGTAAGAAAAACATAAATAAAATTGTTGATCAGTTTTCCTTCAAATATAAAAACTCTCTATAACTCATACAAAAAACCGCTTAGGCGGTTTTTATGTTATACTTTATCTGGTGATATTATGATAACAAATAAAATCAATACAATTTTAAATAACAGTCAACAAGGTGATATCGATTATACGATCTGTAACTATATTAAAATGAATTTAAAAGAAGTTGCTTTTATGTCCATTGAAGAACTTGCAAGAAAAAGCTATGTTTCAAAAGCAAAGATCTCTAAATTTATCAAAAAAGTAGGTTATGATAATTATATTGCCTTTAAAGATGATTGTTTATTAGAATTAGAAATTAGAAAACAAGTAACAAATACCAACTATTTTCTTACAAAGAAGCATCTTCATGATTCATTATCTTGGATTGAAAAGAATTTAATGAAGATTGAACAAAGTCAAATCGATTACTTTGTAAGAAAGATAAAAGAAGCTAAGCATATTTATCTTTATGGAGTTGCTTATTCACATTTACTTTGTCAATATGTTCAATACGAAGGAGATCTTTTTCAAAAAAATATTCTTGTTTTAGATGAAAATGAGGTAGCTATTGATCGGTTAAAAGAGGATGATTTATTGATTGTTATTGGTGTAGAAGAAGATGCTTTAAGTAAACAATCTTCACGTTGTTTACGAAAGCTTTTAAGAAATCAAGGAAATAAACTTTTGTTTTCAACCCAATTGATTGATCAAACAATGTTGAAATCTTTTGAAGGAATTTTGCTTGTATCTATCGATCATTTAGAAATGAAAGAAAGAAGACTTCTTTTTCGTTATTTAATAGATATGTTGGTATCACGTTACTTTGAGTTAGAATGTGCTTAAGGCACATTTTTTTTATCTTGTCAAGAAAGTTTATGAAATATAAAAAAGAAAAGAAATTTATTTATTTTAAAGTAAAGTAATCCATAAGGAGGGCTTATGGAAGAAAAATTAACTATTAAACAATTATTCGCTATTTTAGCCGCAGGTTTGTTTTCTTTTTGTGGTGTTTTGATTGAAACAGCGACAAATATTACTTTTCCTACATTGATGAATGAGTTTCATATTTCAACATCACTTGTTCAATGGATGACAACGGGAAATTTATTGATGATGGGTATTATGATTCCTATTTCATCTTATTTAAAAAGAAGATTTCAGACAAAAAAATTATTTTTGATAGCAGGGTTCTTATTTTCAATAGGATTGATTGTTGATGTCTTTGCACAACAGTTTACTTTATTGCTTATAGGAAGATTTATACAAGGAGCGGGGGTAGGAATTGCACTTCCTATGATGTATAACATCATTTTAGAAGAATCACCGGAAAGACTTCTTGGTTTAATGATGGGATGTGGTTCTTTTGTGACGGCTGCAGCACCCGCTATTGGACCAACTTTTGGGGGAATTATGACACAATATTTTACTTGGCGCTATATTTTTATTTGCGTTTTACCAGTTATTGTTCTGGCAAGTTTTATAGGTTATTTTTGTATGAGTGAACAAATAATTAATAAACATGAAAAATTTGATCTTTTAAGTTTTATAGCGGTAGCGTTAGCTTTTGTTTCTTTAATTATGGGGTTTTCTAATTTAAATCAGATAGTTGATGATTTAGTATTTGTTTTGGGTTGCTTTATTATTGGGATAATCAGTTTATATTATTTTACTAAAAGACAACTGCATATTAAAAATTCCTTAATTCGTATAGAAATATTTAATCATAAAGGTTTTACGTTTCATACTTTAGCTATTATGTTTCTACAAATGACAACACTTGGATATGGTTTATTGTTACCGACATTTGTTCAAATTGTTTTAAAACAACCAGCAACAGATGCAGGGGTCGTTTTACTTCCAGGAGCCATTGTTGGTGCTGTGTTTGCGCCAATAGGTGGATTGATACTTGATCGACTTGGTGCTAAAAAGCCAATTGTTCTAGGGTTATGCTGTAGCTTTATTGCCACATTTTGTTTCTTGTTCTTTTTTAAAAATCTTACATACCAATCATGTATCTTATTCTATTTTATTTATAGTTTAGGCATTGGTTTAATTGTTGGTAATACCATGACATCTGCGATGTCTCATTTACCAAAAAATCTACAGGCAGATGGGAATGCTACGTTACAAACATTGATGCAACTTTCAGGGGGAATAGGAACATCCATTACAGCAACTATTTTAGCGTTTGTACAACAAGGAACAAACTTATATGATGGGACAAATAGAGGTGCATTGTTTGTTTTGATTTTTTTAATGTTTAATATTAATATTGTTATTTTAAGTCAATATTTTGCTTTTAAAGGAGGAAAGAAAAATGAATTTTAAAGATAAAGTGGTTGTAATTACCGGAGGAACAAGTGGTATTGGAAAGCAAGCAGCTATTGAGTTTTCAAGAAAAGGAGCCCATGTTGTTGCTTTTACTGTAGATAAAGAAGAAGTATGTAAGGAAGCTATTAAAGAAATAGGAAATGATGCATCTTATATTCATTGTGATGTTTCTAAAGAAGAAGATGTAAAAAAAGCTATTGAAGAAGTTGTTTTAAAATATGGACGTCTTGATTGTGCATTTAATAATGCGGGTATTGGACCAGATGGTGTACGTATGCCTTATGAATCATTAACAGAAATTTCTGAAAAAACATGGGATTTAGTAGTTGATGTGGATATGAAGGGTGTTTTTCTTTGTTTAAAATACGAATTATTACAAATGCAAAAACAAGGATTTGGTACAATTGTTAATACGGCTTCTATTGGTGGGTATAAAATGGCACCTGGATTTGCTGCTTATGGTCCAGCTAAAGCAGCAGTTATTGCTTTAACAGAAATGGCAGCTTTAGAAAATGCGGCATTTGGTATTCGTGTCAATGCCATTTGTCCAGGTCCAACCATGGGAACAGAACTTACCAAAAATTCACTTTCAACTAATCCTCATGAAGAAGCAATGTTGAAAGAACATGTGATTCCTATGAAAAAACTAGCGACGACTCAAGAAGTCGTGAACGCTGTCTTATGGTTAAGTAGTGAAGAAGCAAGTCATACAACAGGACAAAAACTATTTATTGATGGTGGAATGCATATTGCATAGGAGGAAAAAAGATGATTAAACATGTGTCAGTATTTACTTTAAAAGATAAAATGAAAATAGATCATTTTATTACTTTATTAGAAGAAGTAGGAAATGATTGTTCACTTATTGTAAACAGTGAAGTTGGGTGCAATATCAGTAAACAACCAGCGATAGGACCTCATTTTGGGGATATTATTCAAATTATTGAATTTAAAGATGAAGCTGATTTGAAAGCTTATCCAACTTCTAAAGAACATCAAAGATTATTAAAAGAAGGTCCAGAGATGAAAACTGTTACTGCTATCGATTATTACATTTAAAAGCCTCGTTTAAGAGGCTTTTAAATGTTTATGATAAAGTAAACTACAAAGAAGTGCACCAATCGGAACGGTTAAAATAATACCTAATGTTCCTGTAATTCCTTGAGCTATTTCAATTGCAATAAAATCAGAATTCATTAATTGAGGATATTGAATTTGATAAGCAAAAAATGCAAGTAAAATTGTCATTGAACTTCCAGTAAAAGCTAGAATCAATGTATTACACATCGTTCCAATCATATCTTTTCCAATATTAATACCAGATTTAAATAATTGTGATTTAGTAATTTGTGGATTAAGTGCCTTAACTTCATATAAAGAAGAAGCGATTGACATACCTACATCCATGACTGCTCCTAATCCAGAAATTAAGATTCCAGAAAATAAAACTTCATTAATTTTTAGTCCTGTTTGTTGAGAAATAATAATCAAGGCTTCAGCTTGATCAGTATTAAATCCTGAAATATGAATAAGCTGACTTAATACTAAAAAAGAAAGTCCACTAATAATAACACCTAGCGATGTGGCGATTACAGCTACCCAAGTTTTTATAGAAGCTCCATTAAGCATGAATAATGAATATCCGGTTGTTAAAATAACAATAAAGATAGTTGAAATAATTGGTGAAAAGCCACTAAAAATCATTGGCAGCAATAAACCTACAATGGCATAGAGAGTAAAGGCTAAACTGATAATCGTTCGCATTCCTTTTGATTTGCCAATCATTAAAATAATGATTAAAAGTAAACCTACAAAACCATAAATATATGGAGTACGATAATAATTATAAGCTGTAATTAAAGTATTATCAGATTCGGGATTATCAATACAAGCAATAAATGTTTCTCCATTTTTAAGACGTACATTATGTGTTGTTGAAAGATAATTATCGATATAAACTTTTTTATTTTTATAAGATCCATCCAGTATCTCAACATATAAACTTTGTACACCATAATATCTATTTGTTGTTTCATCTTTTTTTGATTGATCATCAATTACACGCAGTACTTTAGCTTTACTATAACTTAAAGATGACGAATTTTGAATTGCAACAGGACTATAAACCTGACTATGAAAAAAATAGACACCAAGTGTAAAAATAAAAGTAATGATGAGAAGGATAAGATCACATTTATGAATTTTTTTTAACATGATATCTCCTTATGAAAGAACCTGTTTATGATAAACAGGTCCTGTTTTAATATATATTATTTTAAATAATTAGTTTTCTTTTTTCTTTGTTTTAATAACAATGATAGCTCCAGCAATAATGGACATTGTTGAGGCGATTTCTAAAGCAAGAAGTGGAGTATCATCACCAGTTTTTACTTTAGAAGATGTTGAGTTATCTTTTTTATTTGTAGATGAAGTATTATCTTTTTTATCAGTTGTCGAAGAAACAGATTGATTTGTTTCTTTTTTAACTAATTGATCTTTAGCTTCTTTTAAAGTGTTATAAGCTGTTTCAACATCTTGATTTGTAGCATCATTCTTATTAAGAACTGTTTTAGCAGCTACTAAAGCATCTTGTAATTTAGTAAATGATTCTTTTGTATAAGTTGAATCATCGATTTGACTACATTCATTAATTAATTTTCCTAATTCTGTTTTATCAACAGTTTCAGTTGATGTTTTATTGATTGTAAAATCATCAACAACAGATAAATCAGAAGTACGATAAGTTACAATCTTTAATTGATTATCTTTAACATCTAATTTTGTAATATTTGGTGTATGTTCTTGATTTTTAACAGCAATATAATCACCACTTAAATTAGAAGTAAATTCATAATACTTACTACCACTTGCTGAGTTAGCAGTAATATAAGTAAGACCTTTAGGATCAGTGACTTCATGAATTGGATTACCATTTTGATCAAATGATTCATCTTTTAAAGCAGTTGTACCATCCATTAACATACTACGTGTATAAACGTGGTCATGTCCCATTAAAACTAAGTCAATACCATTTTGACTAAACATAGGAGCAAGAGTATCTCTTCTTGCTAAAATATCATTATCACTTGCATGAGATGCTGATGAATAAATTGAGTGATGGAAGACAACGATTTTCCATTTGATATCTTGATTATCTTTTGTTTTAGCAAGAGTATTTTTAATGAATTCTTCATGTTCAGCAGTACTTCTGTTATTTGAGTTTAAAACAAGCATTAATGCATTGTTATAAATATAATAGTAATCCCCTTGGGCATTTCCTTGACCACTGCTTCCTAAGTTGCTGACATTTGGTAAGTTAAAGTGATCATTATAAGCAGTACCTGCATGATCATGGTTTCCTACAGCATTTGCAAATGGTGTAGAGTAAACCACACTTCCTTGATAGTTAGATAGATAAGCATCGTATTGAGATTCATTTTTACCAGCTTCTACGTGGTCACCAGCATTTTGAATAAAGTGTACATCTTTAAATAATGGATTTGTATTGACTAAATCTAAAGTGTTTTTCCATCCATCTTTATCAGAGGCTAAATCACCAGAAGAACCTAATTGTGGATCTCCCGCAAATAAGAAACTAAAATCACCTTTAGATTTCGTTGTTGTTGTATAAGTATCTGACCAATGACCATTATTTCCAACACGATAAACATAAGCAGTATTTTCTTCTAAATCACTCATTGTTGCTTTATTAGCGTAATATCCATCAGCTTGTGCTTTTTTAATTTTAGAGTTTACTGTTTTCGCTTTAGCTTTAGGAAATTCATTTCCAGTCATATCTGCTTTTTTAGCAAATTGAATTTGTCCATTTGTACTATCTGTTGAAAACCAGTTTAAATTAAGTTCAGTTGGTGTACTTCCTACAGATAAAGAAATAGCTTTTAGACTTTCTCTTTCAGGTAATAAGCTTTCATCAGGATTGATTCCTAATTCATTAAGTTTAAAATATCCTTCACTGGTTTCATTACTTTTATGAATTTCAAAGGCAATAACATTTTTACCATTTGTAAGCATATCTTTAATATCTCTAAAATAGAGATCTGCAGTTTTTACACTTGAAGAAGTTTCTTTACTTCCATATCCCATGTTATCTTTATGATTACCATTTCCACCATCTTGGCTGCGGTAACCTTCATCAGGTACATTTAAGGCAGTTAATTGTTGACCGTTGATATAAACAATCACAGCATCTTTATAATTAAAACTTAAATGAATACCATTGACAGCACTTGCTTGATCAACATTAAAATAACCTCTAAAGAAATAAGCACGAGATGTTTTATTTAATGTTCCTTTTTCTGTAGAAAATTCTCCTGTTTGTTTTTTCCATTCATTGTCATTGTATTGACCATTTAAAGAAGCGTTATCGCCATCTTTATAAGTACGTGTCCATCCTGTATATTGTCCCCATTTATCTTTGGCTTGTGTACCATCGGCTGGATCAGTGTTTGTATCTAAATATTTAATTGTTGTGTCTTGATTCATGACAACAGTTCCTTTGTTGACTGTTTGATCACCTTGAAGTGCTATAACATTTGAAAAACTGTTAATAGCTAATGGTGAAACGGATGTCAATGACATCGCTGATAATACAGATAATGCAATTAATTTGTTTTTTTTGTTCATAAATTTTCTCCTTTTTCTATCGAAATTATAAGGAGATCAGAATAATCAAAAATCAAAATAGAGTAAAAGATTGTTTAAGAAAATGTAAATTAAATTATCATTCAGTCAAAATATATGACCAAACATTCAAAATGCGATTGACATAATGAATGAACGGTCATATAATGAACACGTAAGAGGTGATCAGTATGGATAATCAGCGCCATCAAATTATTTTAAATGAATTAGATAAAAAAGGAAATGTGACTGTAGCTTCCCTTGTTGAACTTACAGGAGCGAGTGAATCAAGTATACGAAGAGATTTAGTAGAACTTGATCATCAAGGATTCTTAAAAAGAGTTCATGGGGGTGCAACCCTTATTCCTAAGGTAACACAAACGATTGAAGATCCATTGGGAAAAAGACAATTATTAAATGCTGATGAAAAGAAAAAAATTGCAAAGTATGCAGCAGGAATGATTGAAGCCAATGATGTGGTTTATTTAGATGCAGGTTCATCAACTTTAGAGTTGATTGAATATTTAGATCAAAAAGAAGCACACTATATTACTAATGGTTTAATGCAAGCTCAACAATTGACCCTTAAAGGATTTCATGTAGTATGTCTTGGTGGAGAAGTGAGAAATATTACAGGGGCATGTGTGGGTGCTAATACGATGAAGTCATTAAGTCGTTATCATTTTTCTAAAGGTTTCTTTGGAACAAATGGCATTGATTTAATGAATGGTTTTACGACACCAGATAGTGAAGAAGCTGCTATTAAGGAATTGGCTATGGAACGTTGTCAAATGAGTTATGTTTTATCGGATCATAGTAAATTTAATAAGGTATATCATGTGACCTTTGGTCAAATAAATGATGCGGTGATTATTACAGATCATTGTGAAAAAGAAATTAAAGAACAAGCGACAGTTGTGGAGGTTAGAGATTAATGATTTATACAATTACTTTTAATCCATCTTTGGATTATATTATGCATGTTGATTGTTTTGAAGAAGGGGAAACAAACCGTTCAAAGCAAGAAGAAATTTATCCTGGAGGAAAAGGATTCAATGTTTCAACAATTTTAAGTCGTTTGAATCTTGAAACAACAGCTTTAGGGTTTGTTGCAGGATTTACAGGTGAAGAAATTGTTAAAGAATTAAAAGAAAGAGGATTTACTTGTGATTTATGTCAGTTAGAAAATGGTCTTTCAAGAATTAATGTGAAGATGAAAGGGGCTAAAGAAACTGAAATTAATGGAAGTGGTCCAGATATTCCTCAAGAAAAACTAGATGAATTATTTGATAAATTAAATCAATTACAAGAAAATGATATTTTAGTTCTTGCTGGAAGTATTCCATCATCATTACCTAATGATATTTATGAACAAATTATGAAAAAACTCGATCAACAAGGAATTAAAATCATTGTTGATGCAACGAATGATTTATTAAAGAAAGTATTACCATACCATCCTTTCTTAATTAAACCAAATCATCGTGAACTAGAAGAATTGTTCAATGTTAAAATTGAAAATAAAGAAGATCTTATTCATTATGCTCGAAAACTTCAAAAACAAGGAGCAATCAATGTGCTTGTTTCCCTTGGAAAAGATGGTGCTATTTTAGTCAGTGAAGATGGTCATGTTTATTATTGTGCTGGTGCTAAAGGAAAATTATTAAATAGTGTTGGTAGTGGAGATAGTATGGTTGCTGGATTCATTGCTGGATATTTAAAGGATAAAAAATATGATGAAGCTTTAAAATTAGGAAGTGCTTGTGGCGGAGCAACAGCATTTAGTGAAGATCTTGCCGAAGCTTCCATGATTCAAGAAGTCTATAAACAATTACAAGTGGAGGAACTATAAATGAAAATCTTAGATTTATTAAAAGATGTTTCAATTGATGTAAATGCTACATGTTCAAATAAAGATGAAGCCATTGATACATTAGTTTCATTAATGGCAAAACAAGGAAACTTAAATGATCAAGATGTTTATAAACAAGGAATTTATGCCCGTGAAGAATTAAGTACAACAGGAATTGGGGAAGGAATTGCTATTCCTCATGCTCAAAGTGAAGCTGTAAATGCCCCAGGACTTGCAGCCATGGTTGTTAAAGATGGTGTCGATTATCAATCTTTAGATAATCAACCAGCAAAACTGTTCTTTATGATTGCGGTCCCTAAAACAGGTGGAAACGAACATCTACAAATTCTTGCGATGTTGTCACAAATGTTAATGGATACAGACTTTAAAGATTCTTTAATTAATGCACAAAGTGTAGAATAATTTATGGATTTGATCAATCAAAAAGAAGCTGCACAAAAAGCTAAAGAAGAAGAAAAAGAAGAAGCGCAAAAAGAATTTACAGGAACTTATCGTTTGCTTGCAGTAACTGCTTGTCCAACAGGTATTGCGCATACTTATATGGCAGCTGAAGCTTTAGAAGAAAAAGCAAAACAAATGGGAATTACAATCAAAGTCGAAACTGATGGTAGTGGCGGAACTAAAAATGCTCCAACTGCTAAAGAAATTGAAGAATGTGAAGCTATTATTGTAGCTGCTGATAAAAATGTTGAAATGGCTCGTTTTGATGGAAAACCTGTCATTCAAGTCAAAGTGGCAGATGGGATCAATAAAGCAGAAGAGTTAATTAATGAAGCTTTAAGTGGAAACGCTCCAATCTATCATACAGATCATGCATCAACAACAGTTGAAAGTGAAAGTGATGAAAGTGTTGGTCGTCAAATCTATAAACATTTAATGAATGGTGTCAGTCATATGTTACCATTTGTTATTGGTGGAGGTATTTTAATTGCCTTAGCTTTCTTATTTGATGATTATACAATTGATCCAAGTAACTTTGGTAAAAATACACCATTAGCTGCTTTCTTTAAAACAACAGGAGATACAGCCTTTGGATTTATGTTACCAATCCTTGCAGGATATATTTCAATGTCAATTTCAGATCGTCCAGGTCTAGCTGTTGGATTTGTTGGTGGAGCCTTAGCAAGCCAAGGAAATTCAGGATTTTTAGGAGCTTTAGTAGCTGGTTTTGCTGCTGGGTATTTAATGAAGGGGTTACGTAAATTATTTGATTATTTACCAGATGCTTTTGAAGGATTAAAACCAGTTCTTTTATATCCATTCTTTGGATTATTATTAATGGCATTACTTATGACATTTATTATCAATCCACCTGTTGCTGCTATCAATACAGCTCTTACAAATGCTTTAAATTCAATGGGTGGTTCAAGTAAAGTTATTTTAGGAATGTTACTTGGTGGTATGATGGCTATTGATATGGGTGGTCCAATCAATAAAGCAGCTTATGTTTTCGGAACTGCATCGATTGCTTCAGGAAACTATGATATCATGGCAGCTGTTATGATTGGTGGGATGGTTCCACCTCTAGCTATTGCGCTTGCAACATTCTTCTTTAAAAATCGTTTTACTAAAAAAGAACAACAAACAACACTTACAAATGTTATTATGGGATTATCATTTATTACTGAAGGAGCAATTCCATTTGCAGCCTCTGATCCATTACATATCTTACCTGCATGTGTCGCTGGTTCAGCAGTTGCTGGTGCTTTATCAATGTTCTTTAACTGTACATTAATGGCTCCTCATGGTGGTATCTTTGTAATCGGTGTTATCTCTAATCCTCTTGGATACTTATTTGCCTTAGCTGTTGGTTCAGTTGTTGGAATGTTTGGTTTAGCTTTATTGAAGAAACCTTTAAAATAATAATGAATTCTAGGTGAAAACCTAGAATTTTTTTTGTTAAAAGGGGAATCCTATTTTTGAAAGGAACATATATAATGAATAATGATACAATTTTATTACTTAAAGAATGTGATTCAGGATTAAAAATGGCAATTTCTTCTTTAGATGAGGTACTCGATGTGATAAAAAATCAAAAATTCAAAGAAATCTGTATTACTTCAAAAAATAAACATCAAATTTTAAAAAATGAAGTAGATCATTTATTAAAAGAACATCATCTTCAAGAAAAAGAACCTTCATTACTCGCAAAAAGCATGTCATGGTTAAAAATGAATTTTAAAATACAAATGAATGAAGATGATCAAACAATTGCTTCACTTCTTTTTGAAGGATGTTCTATGGGAATAGAAACACTTTATAAATATTTGCATCAATATGAAAATGCTTCATCAAAAATAAAAGAAGTGACAGAAAAACTTATTGAAATTGAAAAAGAACTATCGCAAAATATACAAAATTATTTATAAATAACTACGAAACAAACTCG
>ENA-ORTT01002759-ORTT01002759.1-human-gut-metagenome-genome-assembly--contig:-NODE-2759-length-12716-cov-2.453835_pt1 | contig 12716 bp, 6 predicted proteins | sample MGYA00242074_ERZ509197 | MGnify/ENA primary metagenome ERZ509197 (study PRJEB26280, sample SAMEA2338789) | human gut metagenome | biome: human gut; feature: human-associated habitat; material: faeces...
GTGAAATGGATTTATTCGATTGATTCTGCATTAAAACCAATTGGGTATCGAGAAGGTTTACAGTCTTTGTTGCACAATAATGGGTTTCCATCGTTGATGGATTATACTTTGTGGAAACGATTGCAGTACATTGTCCGTAATGGAAATCAATCCGTGCATACATCCAAAGGTCTTTCCAAAGATGATGCCATTCTTTCTTTAAATATTTTGTTTGATTTTGTAGAGTGGATTGATTATTGTTATGGACGTGATTATGAAGAGCGCGAATTTGCAGAGAATAAAATTCCAAACAAGACAAAAGTAGCAGAAAATATTGAGGAGCGTTACAAACAGGTTTTAAAAGATGTTCAGAAAAATACAGATAAAATTGTAGATGAAAAGGACAAAGAAATTGCTCGTCTCCTAAAGGCAAATGAGGAACTTCAGCAGGAGATGCAGAAAAAGAAATCCCAGAACTTGAAAACACGCGAATATAGTTATAATCCGGATATGTCAGAATGGACGACCAGAAAAAGATATATTGATGCGGATTTGAAAGCAAATGGTTATGTGTTTGACCAAGCTGCTAAACGTAACTGTGTCGAAGAAGAGTACCCGGTTACCGGAATGCCGAATGCAACAGGAACGGGATATGCTGATTATGTAATCTGGGGCGATACAGGCAAAATTATTGCTGTAATAGAGGCAAAAAGAGCAAGTGAAAGTGCAGATAAGGGGCGCAATCAGGGGAAACTTTATGCAGACTGCATCCAGAATATGCAGGGGAGTCGTCCGGTTATTTTTTATACAAATGGATTTGAAACATATCTTTGGGATGATGTAACAAGTGCGCCAAGAGTGGTCAGTGGTATTTTCCCGCAAAAAGATATTGATGCCATGATTTCACGGAGAACAATTGTTAAGCCGGTTAGTACAATTCCAATTAATGAGGACATTACGAATCGTTTGTATCAGTTGCGGGCAGTTACCAAATGCTGTGAAAACTACGAAAAAGGAATTCGCAAATGTCTGCTTGTTATGGCAACCGGAACCGGTAAAACAAGAACAGCGGCTTCTGTTGTGGATGTTATGACAAGAAGCCAGATTATGGGGCGGGTTTTGTTTTTGGCAGACCGGAAAGAATTGGTTAAGCAGGCGAAAAATTCATTTTCATCGTGCCTGCCGGATACGACGATGTGTAATTTGCTTGTAAATAAAGAAGAGAAAAATGCAAATATGGTGTTCTCTACATACCCGACGATGTTGAATGCGATTGATAACATGAAAAATTCGGATGGTTCGCGATTTTTTTCACCGGGGCATTTTTCATTAATTGTGATTGATGAGGCACATAGAAGTATTTTTAATAAATATAAGGCGATATTTGAGTATTTTGATGCGTGCCTTTTGGGCTTGACGGCAACTCCGAAAAATACCATTCATCAGTCGACGTATGAGTTTTTTGATATGAAAAATAATATGCCAACGGATGTTTATGAATATAATGAGGCAGTTTATCAGGACCATGTATTGGTGCCATATCATTTGATTGAAACCTCAACTAAGATTACAGATGATGGTCTGACCTATGAGAAACTCGACGAAGAAGAGCGGGAGCAGTATGAAGATGAGTTCTGCGAAGATGACGGCTTGGTTGACCATATTCCACCAGAGAAAATTAATACCTATATATTTAATCGGGATACGGTTGATATCATGATTTCGGATTTGATGAATCATGGAATCAAACATAAAAATGGAAATCATGTTGGCAAGACGATTATTTTTGCACAGAATAAAAGACATGCAAAATATATTATTGAACGGTTCGATGTACTATATCCGCAGTACAAAGGAGCTTTTTGTAAATTAGTTGTTTGTGATGAGCCATATGCAGAGAAAAATTTGGAGGATTTCAAAAAGCCGGATGAATATCCTTTTATTACGGTGACGGTGGATATGCTGGAGACCGGTGTGGATGTCCCGGAGATTACGAATCTTGTATTTGCAAAAAAGGTATATAGCAGAATTAAGTTTGAACAGATGATTGGGCGAGGTACCAGACTTTGCGAGAATCTTTTTGGAGAGGGTAGAGACAAGAAGGAGTTTTACATCTTTGATTATATGCGTAATTTTCAATTTTTTGGCGAAAATCCAAAGGGAAAAGAGCCGGGAGTAAGTATTGCTCCTGTGTCGGCAAGGTTTATACGCATGGTACAGATTATTAGACAGCTTCAGAATGCAAATTATGCACAGGAAGAATATCAGATTATCCGTGAGAATTTGGTTGACCATGTGGTGGGCGACATTCAGGCAATGAGCACAGAGCGTGTGGAAGTGCGTTTAGAAGCTCGTTATGTGGAGCAGTATAAAGCCAGACAGCAATATGAGTGTTTGGATGATATGAATAAAGAAGAGATTATCAATCACCTTGCAAAACTTGTTGTGTCAGGAGAAAAAGACGAGGCCGCCATTCAGTTTGACGTGAGTATGTATGGTATCATGTTAGAGACAATGACGGGAGCAAAGTCGCTTGGTAGATTAAAACGTTATGTTGTGAAAAATGCTAATATACTGTTAAAGGATAGTGCGACTATTCCGGATGTAAAAGCGAAAATACCGGAACTGACAGAACTTACGCAGGAAACTTATTGGAATCAGAAGGATATTCTTAAGTTTGAAAAAACAAGGGAATCGCTGCGTGATATTATGAAATTTATTCCACCTGCGAAAGTGGATACTCACTATACCAATTTTGTGGATGAAAAAACGCTTTGGAGTGAAGGTGGCAAGGTGGATATCGGGACCTCTGATTTTGAAGATTATAGAGAAAAAGTAAACGAGTACATAGCAGCGCATAGAAATGAACCGGCCATTAATAAACTTCTTTATAATGAGCCAATTTCAGCGGATGATTATAAGGAATTGGAAAGAATTTTCACAGAGGAACTGGGAACGGTAGAGGATTACGAAATGAATTATCAGGATACGCCGTTTGGCTTGCTGATTCGTAAAATTGCAAAAATGGACCGAGATGCAGCATATGCAGCATTTGCAGCTTTTATTGCAAAAGAGCGTCCAAATGCGGAACAGATTCATTTTATTGAACAGGTTGTGGATTATGTGGTTGAGAATGGATATGTGAATAATGTACTGGATTTGATGAAAGCACCATTTGATCGTCCTTATAAATTCAGCGTGATATTTACACGTGAGGAGCAGTTAGAATTCGTGAAAATTATTAACCAAATCAAGGACAATGCCGTTATTGCATAGTTGCATCCTGCCCTGCCTTTTGGTATGATAGGATAAGAGAGGAGGCAGGTAAATGACGTTACTTACCTACCAAGTGTTCAAAACCGTTACGGAGCAGGGAAGTTTTCGAAAAGCGGCGGATTTGCTTGGGCTTACGCCATCGGCAGTCAGCCATGCGGTATCTTCACTGGAGGCAGAACTTGGTTTTTGCGTATTAAACCGCGCGAAAAGCGGTGTGACGCTTACCAATTATGGAGAGCGGCTTCTTCCTTATGTAAATGCAGTTTTGAACAGCGATGAAAGTTTACAGCAGGCGATATCGGAATTTAACGGATTAAAACAGGGAAAAGTGAAAGTTGGATGCTTTTCCAGCGTCTGTACGAACTGGATTCCGGAGCTGATTCATTCTTTCCATGAAGAATATCCGGACATCAGTATGGAAATTTTTCAGGGAACGTATGATGATGTTGTTTACTGGATAAAAAACGGCGTAGTGGATGTAGGCTTTTTGTCGGTATCCAGTGCCGCGGATATTCCAATCGAGCCGCTGTACAAAGACCCTCTGTTATGTGTCGTGCAAAAGGGGCACAGAACATCGAAAGAACCGATGAGCATTGAGGAAATGAAAAACTGCCAGTTTGTTACACAGCGTGAAAGTACAGATGCCGACATTCAGAATTTTATGAAGGAAAATCATTTGGATGTCCGGTCAAGTTACCATGTGGTTGACGATTTGTCTACGGTTGTAATGGTGGCAAATGGATTCGGGATTTGCTTGATGCCGGAAATGGTTATGAAAGATATTCCGTATGAAGTGGATTGTTTTCCGGTAAAACCGGATGCCTGCCGCATTATTGGAATTGCTGCACTGAATCCGGATAACATGGCACCGGCAGTGCGAACATTTTATAATCGGGTGCTTGCGATGTACCAGCAGGAGGAATATGTAAAATAATTTAAGAAGAAAACAGGGCTGCCTATCAGCTTGCGTAACTTGCTTAGACAGCCTGTAAATAAATGATAATCAGAAGGAGAAACAAAATGAGTAAAAAGGAAATCCCTTACAAAATTTATTTGGATGAAAGCGAGATGCCAAAGCAGTGGTACAATCTTCGCGCCGATATGATTAACAAACCGGCACCGCTTTTGAATCCGGCAACCGGCAAACCGGTTACATTAGAAGAATTAAGCGGTATTTTTTGTGAAGAATTAGCAAAGCAGGAATTGGATGACAAAACACCGTACATCGACATTCCGGATGAAATTTTGCAGTTCTACAAAATGTATCGTCCGGCACCGCTTGTACGTGCTTATCATTTGGAAAGATATTTGAAAACACCGGCAAAGATTTATTATAAATTTGAAGGAAATAATACATCCGGAAGCCACAAGCTCAACTCTGCAATTGCGCAGGCTTATTATGCAAAGAATCAGGGCTTGAAAGGTGTTACGACAGAGACCGGTGCAGGTCAGTGGGGAACAGCACTCTCCATGGCGTGTGCATTCCTTGGACTTGACTGTCAGGTATTTATGGTAAAAGTTTCTTATGAGCAGAAACCGTTCCGACGCGAAGTTATGCGCACCTATGGTGCAAATGTGACTCCGTCACCATCCGAAAAAACAGCGGTCGGAAGAAAAATCCGTGCAGAGTTCCCGGATACAAACGGAAGCTTAGGCTGTGCTATTTCAGAGGCGGTTGAGGCGGCAACGACACAGGAAGGTTACCGTTATGTGCTTGGTTCGGTACTTGCCCAGGTTATGATTCATCAGTCGGTAATCGGTTTAGAGAGTAAAATTGCACTGGATAAATATGGTGAAAAGCCGGATATCATTATTGGCTGCGCGGGTGGCGGTTCAAACTTAGGAGGTTTGATTGCACCATTTATGGGTGAAAAACTTCGCGGAGAAGCAGATTACCGTTTCATTGCAGTAGAGCCAAAATCCTGCCCAAGTTTCACAAGAGGAACTTATGCGTATGACTTCTGTGATACCGGAGCAATTTGTCCGCTTGCAAAAATGTATACACTTGGCAGCAGCTTCATGCCGGCACCAAATCATGCCGGAGGACTTCGCTACCATGGTATGAGTTCGGTATTGTCCCAGCTCTATGATGATAAATTGATGGAAGCAGTCAGCGTATCACAGACCGATGTATTTGCGGCAGCAGAAGAGTTTGCCAAAGTAGAAGGAATCCTTCCGGCACCGGAAAGTTCTCATGCAATTCGTGTAGCAATGGACGAAGCAATTAAATGTCGTGAAACCGGAGAAGAAAAAACGATTCTGTTTGGACTTACCGGAACCGGATATTTTGATATGTATGCTTATGAGAAATTCAATGATGGTAAAATGGAAAACTATACATTGACGGATGAAGAAATTGCGGCAAGCATTGCAAAACTTCCAAAAGTACCGGGATTAAACTAAATAAAAGAGGACATTTTTGACCCAAAAAACAAAAAAAATAAAGTGCTTGCTTTTTCGAAAATTGAGAGTATAATAATGTTGACATGAGAAAATAGCAATAAAAATTTTATGGTCAGAATGAGGCGGCAATGTGGTCAGCGGTGAGTGGTCACATTTGTCCCCTTTTTTATGGTCAAAGGAGGTTTTATCATGGAAACATGTAACTACTTACTCTATCTGGCATTGATTTTGATGTGTACGAAGTTTTTAGGACTTTTGACAAGACGTGCACGTATGCCACAGGTTGTTGGTGCATTGTTAGCCGGTTTGCTGCTTGGACCTGCTGTGTTTAAGATTATTCCACAGACAGAGTTTTTGACGCAGACAGCAGAAGTTGGTGTAGTAATCCTGATGTTCTGTGCCGGCATGGAAACAGATGTAAAGGAATTAAAAAAATGTGGAAAAGCAGCGACGATTATCGCCGTGATTGGTGTGTTGGTTCCATTGGCAGGAGGCTTTGCTACTGCATGGTTCTTTAACCGTCCGGGTATGATTGAGTCGAATGTAAGTACCAGTTTAGTATTGCAGAACGTCTTCATCGGTGTTATTCTTACCGCAACATCGGTTAGTATTACCGTTGAGACATTAAAAGAACTTGGTAAATTAAATTCGGCAGCAGGAAATGCGATTCTTGGTGCAGCGGTTATTGATGATATTCTTGGTATTATCGCCTTGACAGTTATTACCAGTATGGCAGATCCGACCGTTAAACTTTGGGTTGTACTTGTAAAAATTGTTGGATTTTTTGTATTTGCTGCTGTGGCAGGTTTTCTGTTTTACAAGTTTTTCAATTACTACAGCAACCGTACAAAAAACGGCTTGCAGCGATATGTAATTATCAGTTTTGTTTTCTGTCTGCTGATGTCATATGTGGCAGAAGAGTTCTTCGGCGTTGCTGATATTACCGGTGCGTATGTAGCCGGACTGGTTGTTTCGATGATTCAGAAAGAAGATTATCTGGCATCGCGTTTTTCAACTTTGTCGTATTTGTACTTATCACCGATTTTCTTTGCCAGCATTGGTTTGAAAGTGGTAATTCCACAGATGTCAGCAACAATTGTCTGGTTTGCCATTGTGCTTACAGTTGTAGCTATTTTGACAAAAGTTGTTGGATGTGGATTAGGCGCAAAACTATGTAAATATTCCGGAAGGGAATCATTACAGATTGGTGTTGGTATGATTTCGCGTGGCGAGGTTGCGCTGATTGTTGCCAGCAAAGGTGAAGCACTTGGTCTTATGGGTGAGCAGCTGATGGGGCCGGTCGTTATCGTTGTTATTATTACGACAATTGTTGCACCGATTCTTTTGAAACCGGTGTTCCACGATAAAAAAGAGATAAAAGAGAAGGCTTAATTTTTACTTTGGGGGAAGCAAAAACTAGGAGGAAGGAAGATGGTAGCACAGGGCTTAGCGGTAGCCATTTTTGTCGCTATGTTTGTTTTGATTGTGATGGACAAATTCGGCAGGCAGTATATTACGCTTGGCTGCGGCGCACTTACCCTGATTGGGGTGTTTGGCATTTGCAAGAGAAGTGTAAATGCAATATGGGAAATTATTAATCTGCGAAGCATTTTTGCACCGGACTTTTGGTATCAAGGGTCAGGGGCTGCGGAATCCGGGATTGGAATTAACTGGGAAACCGTTATTTTCATTGCCTGTATGATGATTATGGTGGAAGGTATGGCGAGAGTTGGTTTCTTTGACTGGCTCTGTATGAGAATCGCAAAAATGGTTCATTTCAACACCATTCCGATTTTCATTACATTCATGATTATGTCCGCAGTTCTTGCTATGTTTATCGACAGTATTACGGTAATTTTGTTTTTGGCGGCTGTGACAATTGAATTGTCATCGCTTTTGAAATTCAATCCGGTGCCGATGATTATGGCAGAAATTTTCTGCGCAAATCTGGGCGGTTCGGCGACTATGTGTGGAGACCCTCCGAATATTATTATTGGAACAGCGCTTCATTACAGTTTTGCGGATTTTGTGTCGAATACCGGTGTGATTGCCGGTATTTCCCTGATTGTAATTGTCATTTATTTTTACTTTGTTTTCCGCAAGGATTTGAAAGTAAAAACAGGAAAAATTGAAGTTACGGAAGCGGATTTAGACCCTTCAAAAGCCATTCATGATAAGAAAGGTTTTGCAATCAGCACCGCTATCTTTTTGTTTGCGGTTGTCCTTTTAGTGACGCATGCGCAGACGAAACTTACGGTTGCATTTATTGGTGTTTTGATTGCGGTTCTTACGCTTTTGGCAGCGGGAAAACATGCGCTTACCATCTTGAAAAAAGTGGACTATGAGACCATTTTATTCTTTATTGGTTTGTTTGTTGTCGTTGGAGGACTGGAAGAAACCGGGGTTTTGGAATTGATTGCCGATGCGATTAAAACAATCAGCGGTGGAAATAGTTTCTTAATGATTGGAATTATTATCTGGCTGTCAGCGGTAGCAAGTGCCCTTGTGGATAATATTCCGTTTGCGGCAACGATGGTTCCGGTAATTAAGAGTTTAGGTGCCGGCGGCCCGGCTGGATTTTTGCCGGTTCTTGCCTGGGGACTCTCGATGGGAACGGATATTGGCGGTAGTGCTACACCGATTGGCGCTTCGGCAAATGTGGTAGGTATTTCCGTGGCGGAAAAAGAAGGTCATAGAATTGGCTGGGGAAAATACTGTAAAGCGGCAGTACCGGCGACGTTAATTGTTGTATTGATTTCAATGATTGTCATTTTTATTCGATATGGCGATTTGTTGATGATGTAGAAAAGAAATCCCTCTTGTTTTGTGATGAGATATGTTCACGAGACGAGGGGGATTTTTTGCGTACATGAGAAGAAAATTTAAAAGATTTACTTTACAAAGATAAAAAGCTGCGCTATAATAGAACAAATGTTCGATATAGAAGGAGGCGCAGGTATGGCAGTGACACAAGAGATATTTGAAAAGTTAGAAATTTTGACGGATGCGGCAAAGTACGATGTTGCCTGCACATCGAGCGGAAGCAGCCGGAAAGGGAGACAGGGGATGATGGGAAATACCGTGGCCGGGGGAATCTGCCATTGTTTTGCGGCAGATGGCAGGTGTATTTCTCTTTTGAAGATTTTACAGACAAATGAGTGTGTGTATGATTGTAAATATTGTCAGAACCGCATGTCCAATGATGTGAAACGCGCCGGTTTTACACCGGAGGAAATTGCGGAACTTACGATTTCCTTTTACCGCCGCAATTATATTGAGGGATTGTTTTTAAGTTCCGGCATTCAGAAGAATCCGGATTATACGATGGAGCAGATGTACCAGACGATTTATCTGCTCCGCACGAAGTATAAATTTAATGGATATATTCATGTCAAAGCGATTCCGGGAGCGGATTCTCGTCTTATTCAGATGACGGGGTATCTTGCAGATAGGATGAGTGTGAATATAGAACTTCCTACTGCGGAAAGCCTTCGTCTTTTGGCGCCGCATAAAACGCGGAAGAATATCCTTGCACCAATGCGTTTTGTACAGCAGATGTCAGCGGAAAATCAATATGAAATTCAAACTTATCGTCATGTGCCTAAGTTTGTTCCGGCAGGACAGAGCACGCAGATGATCATAGGCGCTACACCGGAGTCTGATTATCAGATTTTGCATGTGGCAGAGTCGTTGTATAAAAAATTTGATCTTAAGCGAGTATTTTATTCTGCATTCATTCCGGTCAACGAAGATAAAAATCTTCCGTCTGTCAAAGAGCAGCGACCTCCTCTTTTAAGAGAGCACAGGCTTTATCAGGCTGACTGGCTTCTCAGATACTATCATTTTGAAGCAGGAGAACTTTTGGATGAAGAAAATCCTAATTTTAATGCATATCTTGATCCGAAATGCTTTTGGGCGTTAAGGCATCTCGAAGAATTTCCGATCGAGATAAATTACGCGGCATATGATATGCTTCTTAGAGTTCCCGGAATAGGGTATAAATCAGCATCGCGCATTGTGAAAGCGCGCAGGATGGGGATGCTTGATTTTGAAGATTTAAAGAAAATGGGAGTTGTTTTGAAGCGGGCGCTCTATTTTATTACATGTAAAGGAAAAATGATGTATCCGATTCGAATGGATGAAGATTATATTACAAGAAATCTCCTTAATACAAAAGAAAAACTGCCCGAAGGCGCAGATGGGATGAGCTTTCGTCAGTTGTCGTTATTTGACGATATGGGGATAGAATAGGAGGTAAAATAAGAGCTGCTGATTTTTGGTTACTTTGAAAAATAAGAGAATATCCGGCAGATTGGGGGAAGCGATGAAACAGATCTATATATGTGAAGATACGATAACCGGCATTTATTCAGCTTTGCATGATGCCTGGAAAGAATGCAGAGATACGCAGGCGGGTGTCGAACTGAGGGGGAGGACACAGCGGCAGCTTTTTTGTGAGTACAGAATAGTAGAAGAATCAGAAGAAAAAGCGCTGAGATTAGAAAGAATGATAAAGCATCATCTCGGATACAATGCCTACTGGGAGATTTACCATGCGCTTCTTTCGACAGATGACAGAAAAGGAACGGTAGTATTTGAAGTGCTGCAGGAAGCCAGAAAAATCAGGCAGAGTGAAAAGATAATGGAACATTTAGGGTGTCCGGCAGTTGCGGATGTATTTTCTATGAGCAGGAGCGTGTCCAATGAAGCGCATAGATATGAAGAATTTATTCGTTTCAGAGAACTTGAAAACGGAATTTTGTTTTCGGAGATTACTCCGAAAGCGCAGATTTTAACTTGTGTTGCAGATCATTTTGAGGATAGGTTTCCATTGGAAAATTGGATCATATATGATAAAACGCATAAAGTATGTCTTGTACACGGAGTTAGGAAAAGATGGAGACTTGTGTGGGGAGAGCTTTTTAATGAGAGAGCGGCAGAGAATATATCGGAAGAGGAACGGCAATATGAGTTTTTGTGGAAGCGGTTTTTTCATTCGGTTTCGATCAAAGAGAGGGAGAATCCCAAATGTCAGCAGGCGCACCTTCCTTTTCGATATAGAGGGGAAATGACGGAATTTAGTTGTGCGGAAGATAAAATAGGATTATGATAGAACTATCATGAAAATTTCAAAATGCAGATAAGATGCGGTGAAGTGAAAGTGCTTATATGAATATCCGAAATTTTGATGAAATACGAAGTGACAGAACGGGCAGAGATATTATTGAAAGAAGAAGTGAAGATTGTTCGTATTTCCGTGAGAGATTTAGTTGAATTTGTTTTGCGGGAAGGCGATATCGATAATCGAAAAATAGGAATGTCAGATAAAGATGTTATGGCTATGGGCGGAAAGCTTCACAGAAAAATACAACGGCAGATGGGATCGGATTATCATGCGGAAACAGCGATGAAGCTTCAGATTCCATGTGGAGAATTCGATCTTAGAGTTGAGGGGCGGGCAGACGGAGTTATTATAAAAGGGGATACATCTGAAGTAATTATAGATGAGATTAAAGGTATTTTGCGTGATTTGAGTTTGATCGAACAGCCGGTGAATGTCCATCTTGCTCAGGCAAAATGTTATGCGTATATATATGCAAAGCAGCATAGCCTGCGTGAAATCGGTATTCAGATGACATACTGCAATTTGGATACAGAAGAGATTCGACGATTTTTATCACACTATACGTATGAAGCATTGGAATGCTGGTTTGAAGAATTGATCAGTAGTTATGAAAAATGGGCTCGATTTCAGATTAAGTGGGAGGAAAAGAGGAATTCGTCAATTCGATTGGTTGAATTTCCGTTTTCTTACAGGGAAGGGCAAAGAGAGGTGGCAGCGGCGGTTTACCGTACTATATTACGGAAAAAGAAGCTGTTTCTTCAGGCTCCGACCGGAGTCGGAAAAACGATATCTACTTTGTTTCCGTCGGTAAAAGCGATAGGAGAGGGGCTGGGAGAAAAGATTTTTTACCTGACGGCAAAAACAATTACAAGAACTGTTGCGGAACAGGCGTTTCGGATACTGGGAGAACAAGGTCTGCAGATGAAAGTGATTACGCTTACTGCGAAAGAAAAGATATGTAAATGTGAGGAGACAGAATGCAATCCTGTTTCATGTCCATATGCAAAAGGTCATTTTGACCGCGTGAATGACGCAGTGTATGATCTGATAATGAATTACAATGAAATTACAAGAGACGTGATTGAAAATCAGTCTGAAAAATATATGGTTTGTCCTTTTGAAATGTCATTGGATGTTTCGTTATGGGTAGATGCAGTTATATGTGATTATAATTATGCGTTTGATCCGACGGCACATTTGAAACGTTTTTTTTCTGAAAATGCAGGGAAAAAATATATTTTTCTTGTAGATGAGGCGCATAATCTTGTCGAACGAGGAAGGGAAATGTACAGTGCCCGGTTGTATAAAGAAGATTTCCTTGAATTGAAAAAAATGATGCGTGTTAAAGAACCGATTCTTTCAAAAAAAGCAGACGAAGTAAACCGACAGTTTCTTTTATTAAAGAGAGAATGTGAAGAATATAGAGTGCTTGAAAGTGTTTCTCATCTGGCGATAAAATTGATGAATCTTTTGGCGGAGATGGAACGTTTTTTTGAGAAATCTTCCGAATCGGATAAACGGGATCAAGTTTTAGAATTGTATTTTAAAGTAAGAGAGTTTTTAAATATTCATGATATTCTGGATGAAAATTATGTTATATATAGTGAGTATCAGCAAGACGGCAGATTTATGGTAAAGCTTTTTTGTGTAAATCCGGCAGTGAATTTACAGGCATATTTAGAATATGGTATCGGAACGGTCTTTTTTTCGGCAACGCTTCTTCCGGTCCGGTATTATAAAAAGCTGCTGAGCGGCAACGAGGTGGGCGTGCTGCTGCTGGACTACATCTGCAAAGCCCGTATCGAAAACGGCACCATGCCCAAGGACCCCGTTATGGTCAAGAGCATCGTGTCCACCCCGCTGGCGGACGTGGTTGCCGCCCACTACGGCGTGGAGTGCCGCAACGTGCTCACCGGCTTCAAGTGGATCGGCG
>ENA-ORTT01002762-ORTT01002762.1-human-gut-metagenome-genome-assembly--contig:-NODE-2762-length-12701-cov-2.975882_pt1 | contig 12701 bp, 11 predicted proteins | sample MGYA00242074_ERZ509197 | MGnify/ENA primary metagenome ERZ509197 (study PRJEB26280, sample SAMEA2338789) | human gut metagenome | biome: human gut; feature: human-associated habitat; material: faeces...
GAAAATATAGATATTCAGCGCTACTACAACCGCCGCCAGCACAAGTACAAAAAATTTCTTCTTGTTTGACATATTATAAGTTATATATTATTATTAAAGTAATTAACTATGTCTGGAAGTGGGCTTATGAATATTCTTGTATGCGGACTCGGCCTTATAGGCGCCAGCCTTGCAAAAACTTTGAAAAAAAATACAAATCATCATATTATGGGTTGGAACAGAACGGATTCTGTTGCAAAGCGTGCATTGGCTGACGGTGTTATAGATGAAACAGGTGAGCTTGAAGCAATGATGCCGAAAGCTGATGTAACAATAGTGAATTTTTACCCGGAAGCAATTGCTCCTTTTATTAAAGAGCATAAGGATTTATTCAAGAAAAACAGCATTGTTACCGATTCTTGCGGAATTAAAACAAAAATTTGCCGCGAACTTGAAAAGGAAAATTTTGATTTTTACTTCGTAGGCGCACATCCAATGGCAGGTAGAGAAGTAAGCGGATATGATAATTCGCTTGATGATTTATTTGATAACGCTTCTTTTATTTGTACACCTTGTGACGGTATTCCGAGATATATATCTGACGCACTTGTAGGCCTTGCACAAGAAATGGGATTTGCACGCACAGTTGTAACAACTCCTGAACATCATGATGAAATGATTGCGTTTACATCGCAGATTGCTCATGTTTTGGCATGCTCATATGTTCTTTCACCGCTTGCACCGTACCATGCCGGCTATTCGGCAGGCAGTTACCGCGATGTAAGCCGAGTTGCACGAATAAATGCAGATATGTGGACTGAACTTTTTATTGATAATAAAGAACCGCTTGTTCGTGAAATTGATGACCTTGTATCAAATCTTATGAAATTTAAGTATTGCATAGTAAATGAAGATGCAAACGAACTTTGCGAATTGATGAAAAAAGGTAATAAGATTAAAGAGGAAATCGGTTAATGAAAGAACTATGCGTAAATGTAAGCGATAACAGTATAAGTAATATTTATATTGAAAACGGACTTATTTCTAAAGCCGGAAAGCTTATAAAAGAAAAATTTAATTGCAAAAAAATCGCACTTGTTAGCGATACAAATGTATATCCTATTTACGGTGACATAATTAAATCTCAATTGGAAAACGAGGGATACGAGGTATTTACTTACATATTTAAAGCCGGCGAAGCTTCAAAAAATACAACCGAGCTTGTAAAAATAGTTGAGTTTATGGCACAAAGCGGACTTACCCGTGAAGATATAGCGGTAGCTTTAGGCGGCGGAGTCTGCGGGGATATGGTCGGTTTTGCGGCGGCTGTATTTTTAAGAGGAATTAAGTTTGTTCAAATTCCGACTTCACTTTTGGCGCAGGTGGATTCATCAGTCGGCGGTAAGACCGCTGTTGATTTACCACAGGGTAAAAATCTTTGCGGCGCGTTTCATCAACCGTCAATAGTAATAATTGACCCTAATGTGCTTTCAACTTTAAGCGAGCATTTCTTTAGCGACGGAATGGGCGAAGTTATTAAATACGGATGTATTAAATCGTCTTCACTTTTTGAACTTCTTGAAAAAGGAAATGCAAAAGATAATATTACCGAGATTATTACCGAATGTGTAAGTATAAAGCGCCAAGTAGTTGAAAATGACGAAAAAGAGCATGGCGAAAGAGCGCTTCTTAATTTTGGGCATACCTGCGGCCACGCAATTGAAAAATTATGGAATTTTGAAACCGTAAGCCACGGTGAAGCTGTGGGAATGGGCATGGTGATGATTACCCATGCAAGCGAAGATTTGGGAATAACCGAAAAAGGTACAACCGAAAGGATTATAAAAGTTCTTGAAAAGAATAATTTGAAAATTAGTGATTCACATTCAAAAAAGGAAATCATTTCGGCTATGAGCGGGGATAAAAAGAGAACCGGCTCCGGCATTAAATTTGTAATGATTGATAAAATAGGTTCAAGCTTTATAAATCCGATTAAATATGAAGATATAAATAAAACATTTGGTGTAGACTGACGGAGAAAATATGAGCATAGCAAAAATTCAAAAGTCAATATTTAACGGTGATGTTACTGTTCCGGCATCTAAATCTGTTGCACACAGGGCATTGATATGCTCTTTTCTTGCCGGTGGCGGAACTGTTAAGCCTATTATTTCGTCTAAAGATATGCAGGCAACGGTCGGTATTATTGAAGCACTTAAAAATAATGAAACTGAACTTAATTCAATAGAAAGCGGATCAACTCTCCGTTTTATGATTCCGGTTGCGGCGGCACTCGGAAAAGAAGTAACTTTCACAGGGCAGGGCAGTTTGCTTACACGCCCAATCGGTGAATATCTTGAACTTTTACCGCTTCACGGTGTTAAAATCAACTCTGACGGTTACTTGCCGGCTGAAATAAGCGGTAAACTCCAAAACGGCAGTTTTGAAGTGAACGGCAATGTTTCAAGCCAATATATTACGGGTTTGCTTTTGGCACTTTCGGCACTTGAAGGTGACAGTGCTGTAATTCTTAAAACACAACTGCAATCAAAACCGTATGTTGATATGACGGTTAAGGTTTTGGCTGATTACGGAGTAAATGTGTTTGAAACGGATTTCGGCTATCTCATTAAAGGCGGGCAAAAATTTAAAGTTCAGGATTATACGGTTGAAGGTGATTGGTCACAGGCTGCATTTTTCCTTGTAGGCGGGGCAATTAACGGTGATGTTACAGTTAATGGGCTTGATATGAACTCAACACAGGGTGATAAAGCTGTTGTGGATGTAATCAAAAAATTCGGTGCAAATGTAACAATTCTTGAAAATGCTGTCAGGGTACAAAAAAGTGAACTGCACGGTATAGAATTTGATGCAACCGATATTCCCGATATGGTTCCTGCTATTGCGGTTCTTGCTTCGTTTGCAAGCGGAAAAACCGTTATAAAGGGCGCTCAAAGGCTCAGATATAAAGAATCAGACAGAATAGAGAGCGTGGTTTATAATCTTAAAGCACTCGGTGTTGATGTAAAAGAAACGCCTGACGGAATGGAAATAGGCGGTGGTAGGCCGCTTCATTCGGCGAAGCTTAAGGGTTATAACGACCATAGAATTGTAATGGCATTTTCAGTTGCGGCAATGAATATAGGCAATTGTGAAATTGATGATGCTCAAAGTATAAATAAATCATATCCGTCATTTTTTGATGATTATAATAAACTTGGGGGTAAAGCTGATGTCCTCTGAATTCGGCAATAAAATTAAACTTTCAATATTCGGTGAAAGCCACGGGGAAGCTATCGGCTGTGTTATTGATTCGCTTCCTGCCGGTGTTAAGCTTGATATGGATAAAATCTATTTTGATATGGCAAGGCGCGCTCCGGGTAAGGATAAAACAGCAACTCCAAGGCTTGAAAAGGATATTCCTCATATTCTTTCAGGTGTGCTTGATAATGTTACAACAGGTGCACCGCTTGCAATGATAATAGAAAATACAAATACCAAAAGCGGCGATTATTCAAATTTAATGGCAGTGCCGCGCCCGTCGCACAGCGATTATCCGGCTTATGTTAAATATAAAGGATATAATGACATAAGAGGCGGCGGCCATTTCAGCGGCAGGCTTACTGCACCGCTTGTTTTTGCCGGCGCAATAGCGAAGCAAATTTTAGCTCAAAAGGGTGTTACCGTTGGGGCACATATATTAAGCATAAACGGTGTTTATGATGATAGCTTTGATAAGGCTGAAGTAACAAGCGAGCAGCTTATTGCTGTGTCATCAAAGCCTTTTGGTGTTATTAACGATAATATTGAGGAAAAAATGCGCCAAGCAGTTGAAAAAGCAAGGCTTGACGGTGACAGTGTCGGCGGATTAATTGAATGTGCCGTTTGCGGTATGCCTGTCGGCGTGGGGGCTAATATTTTTTCTACTGTGGAGAGCCATATTTCATCATCACTTTTCGGTGTTCCGGCAGTAAAGGGTGTTGAATTCGGCGCAGGTTTTGACCTTGCAAATATGACGGGTTATGAAGCGAATGATACATATTCGATTAAAAACGGAAAAATATTCGTTAATAAAAATAATAACGGTGGTATTCTCGGTGGAATGACTACGGGTGCACCGATTATAGTTAAGGCTGCGATTAAGCCGACACCGTCAATATCAAAGCCGCAAAAGAGTGTTAATTTGCAGACTATGACTGAGGAAGAGCTTGTTATTCACGGCAGGCACGACCCTTGCATTGTGCCTAGGGCATTGCCGGTAATTGAAAGTGCGGTTGCATTTGCTCTTCTTGACCTTATGGCATAAAATTAACGAAAAAGGAAATATAAATGGATTTATTAGAACTTAGAAAAGAAATTGACGAAATAGATGATGAGCTTATTCCGCTTTTACTTAAGAGGATGAGTGTATCTGAAAAAGTGGCAAAGTATAAGGTCGAACGCGGTATGCCTGTTTTAAACAGTGAGCGTGAACAGCAAATTCTTGACGATGTTGCAAAAAAATGCGGCAAGCAAGGCGAAACCATAAAAACCGTATTTGCCGCTACGATGGACGCTTCAAGAGCTTTACAGCATAAAATAGTAGGCGGCGGCAAAGAACTCAGGGAAGATATTGAAAATGCTATCAAAATTGATAAGCTTGATACTGCCGGCAAACCGATTGCCTGCCAAGGTGTTGAGGGTGCGTACAGCGGAGTAACAGCAAATAAAATTTTCCCGAATACAGATATTCATTTTCATAAGAGATTTGAAGATGTTTTTGAAGCTGTAAATAGGGGAGATTCAAAGTTCGGCGTTATTCCTGTTGAAAATTCGACAGCCGGCTCTGTTCACGAATCTTATGACCTTATTATGAAATACAGATTTTTTGTTGTAGGCGCATATGATTTGAAAATAGAACATTGCCTTTGTGCAAAGAACGGTACAAAATATGAAGATATTACTGATGTTTACAGCCATCCGCAAGCCCTTTCGCAGTGTAATAATTTTTTGAGAAACTTTGATTTCACGGGAATTAACTATTCAAATACTGCCGCTGCGGCAAAATATGTAAGCGAATCACCAAAAAACAATGTAGCTGTAATATGCAGTGAATTGGCGGCTAAAAAATACGGACTTAATGTTCTTAAGCGTAATATTCAAAATAATGATAAAAATACCACAAGATTTATAGTTATATCAAAGGAACTTGCAATTCCGAGTGATGCACAAAAAATATCGCTCATATTTGCACTTCCGCATAAAACAGGTTCGCTTTACAGGGTTTTGGGCCGCTTTTCAATGGCAGGCTTAAACTTGACTAAGCTTGAATCAAGACCTATTGAAAACAGTGAATTCAGCTACTATTTTTATGTTGATGTATTGGGAAATGTTAAAGATGAGGAAACGCTTGACCTTATTTGTGCGCTTTCAGATGAACTGCCTGAATTTGAGTTTTTAGGCAATTTCCACGAAGCTTGTTAATAAGTATTAGTGTAAGAATATTTACGGAGATGAATTTGTGAAACAGCAAAAAAGGCATCAAACAAATTTAATATCTGCGGTAACGCTTGTAATTACAGGTGCTGTTTTAATCTTTCTCGGTATTGCACTTTATAATCACGCAAAGCTTGAAGTGAGGTTTGACACGCTTATAAATTATCTTAAGCAAATAGACGATTCCATTGTCAAGCTTGATAGTGATGTTGAAATAATTATTTGTATTTTTGCACTGTATATTGCAAAATGCCAATTGCCGATACCAATGGGATTTTTATGTGTAATATCCGGTATGGTATTTCCGCTTGCAGAGGCTGTTGCGATAAATATTATTTTTACCGAGTTTTTCTTTATAGTAAAATATCTTGAAGGTAAATTTATCGGCGGCGGATGGACAGGAATGATACTTGGAATAAAAAAGTTTAAGTTTATTAAGGATTGGATTGAATTTAAAGGTAACGGTAATCCGTATGTTCTTTTTGTATCAAGGCTGTTTCCCGCAATTCCGCTTGGAATGGTATCAAAATATTATGGCTCAATGCGATATGATTTTGTTTATTATTCGCTTTTAAGCCTTATGGGATTTATGCCGCGACTTTTTATTTATACAAAAATCGGTTCGGCAATTTATAATCCTTTTTCTGCGCAATTTCTTGTGCTTTTAATAATTATTGTAAGCTTTACAGGCTTGTCAATCATTTTATTTAATATATTTTACGGTATTAAATCAAAGCAGATGAATCAAACACTTTTGATTTATTCTGAAAAAGAAAAATATAAAATTGTTTTATAAGGAGAATATAAATGAAACCAAGCGAGTTAATTACTAAAATCGAAAATAACGAATTTGACAGCGAACTTAAGAAATTATATGTTTCAGACAGTGCAGTTAATGCGCAGAAACCTCGTTACATAAGAACCATTAACGAATTTATTAAACTTTTTGGTGATGATAGGGATGTATTTGTTTTAAGTGCACCGGGCAGAACCGAAGTTTGCGGTAACCATACAGACCATAATAACGGTAAAGTTTTAGCCGCTTCCATTAACCTTGACGCTATTGCAGTAGCTGCTAAAAGGGATGATATGGTTATTAAGGAAAAGAGTGAGGGACATAACCTTAATGATGTTGATATTTCTGTTTTAGCACCTAATGAATCTGAATACGGAAAATCGGCTGCGATGATTAAAGGTGTTGTGGCAGGTCTTAAGGAATATGGCTATAATATCGGCGGATTTGATGCTTGCACCACAAGTGATGTTATGGGTGGCTCGGGCTTATCGTCTTCAGCGGCATTTGAAGTGCTGATTGCAACAATAGTTAATCATCTTTATAACGGCGGAAATATTGATGCTGTTACGGTAGCAAAAGCATCACAATTCAGTGAAAATGTATATTTCGGCAAGCCTTCAGGCTTGCTTGACCAAATGGCGTCTTCGGTAGGTACATTTGTAACTATTGATTTTAAAGATACTGCAAATCCGATTATTAAAAAAGTTAATTACGATTTTGCAAAAAGCGGATATGCCCTTTGCATTGTTGATACTCATGGTAATCACAGTGACCTTACAGATGATTATGCTGCTGTAAGAAGCGAAATGGAAGATGTGGCAAAAGCATTCGGCAAAAAAGTTTTGCGTGAGGTGGAATATGATGATTTCTTAAATCACCTTGCAGAACTTCAAGACAAGGTTAATGACCGTGCTATTCTTCGTGCGTTTCATTTCTTCGGTGAAAATGACAGGGTAGATAAAGCTGTAACAAGCCTTGAAAATAACGATTTTGAAGCTTTTAAGCAAGCTATTACAGAATCAGGATTTTCATCTTTCCTTTATAATCAAAATGTATACTCCCCTAAAACACCTACCGAGCAAAAGCTTTCTTTAGCTTTATGCTTAAGTGAAAAGCTCCTTAAAGGTAAGGGTGCTTGGAGAGTTCACGGCGGCGGATTTGCAGGAACAATTCAGGCTTTTGTGCCTAACGATATGCTTGATGAATATAAAAATACTATTGACCGAGTATTTGGTGAGGGTTCGTGCCATGTACTTATTATTCGCCCGTTTGGCGGAACAAAAGTAATAGGTTGATTATGATGAGTCGATGAAGAGGGAATAGAAAATGAAATACATATTTATTATAAATCCTATTGCCGGCAATGACGATAAAGCAAAGATTTTTTCAAGAATTAAATCAACATTTCGTATGAGTAATGACGAAATGATTGTTGAATCTACTCACGAGCAGGGTGATGCACAGCTTATTGCAAAAAAATATGCTAAAGAATACGGCAGTGAGTGTGTAATTGTATCTTGCGGCGGTGACGGAACGGTACACGAAATTGCAAACGGACTTGCCGGTACAGATACACCTCTGCTTCTTTTGCCTCTCGGCACAGGCAATGATTTTGCCAAAAAGGTTTACGGTACAAAAAATATAAATGTTGAAAATGTAATTAAGGCATTTGGCTTTTATAACGGTAAAATAAACTATGATGTTAAGCCTATTGACCTTGATTGCGTTGATGATGAAGGAAAGCCTTATAAGTACACCATTGCCCCTTGTGATTACACCCTTTTTGCAATTTGCAATGCAAGTTATTACGGCGGTGGCTTTTGTCCTGCGCCAAATTCGGTGCTTGATGACGGAATTCTTGATTTTGCACTTTGCCACCCGGTAAATGCTTTTCAGGCGCTTCCGCTAATTCCTAAATACAGTAGTGGCGAAGTTGAAAAACTGCAAAAGCATATTTCATTCGGCAAGGTGGTAAGCGGCAGAATTTGGTCTACTGACGGAAGTGCGCTTTTGGGTAACTGTGACGGTGAAAATTTCGATTACAGCGAAGTTAATTTTAAAGTGCTTCCGAAATCACTTAAACTCTGTTTTATTAAAAATTGATTTTTATTTGATAAGAAGGATATAAAAATGAGGAAAATAATATCGTTTATTTTATGTGCAGCTATGGTATTGTCATTTTCAAGCGTAACTGCGTTTGCAGATGAAATTACCTATAAGGATATTTCTATTTCGGCAGATGAATTAGCAGGCACAGCGGACGAAAATGTTAAAACCATACAAAAAGCTTTAGATGAAGCAAGAAATAGTGCAACTGATGAAAAAAGATACAGAATTCATCTTCCTAAAGGAAGGTTTAATCTTAATTCAACATTAAATATTTTTAGTAATACAGAGCTTTATCTTGATAATGAAACCACGCTTGTTCAAACAGCACCTAAAGGTCAAAATATAATTAAATCAGGCGATTTCGGGCAAAAGCATATTCTTTATAACGGATTTAGAAATATTAAAATTGACGGTGGCACTTGGAATATGAACTTTAACGGCTCTTGTGCTATGCGTTTTGGCCATTGTACTAATTTGAGCATAAATAATGTTAAAATTAACAGTGTTAAAGATGCACATCACATTGAAGTCGCAGGTGCAGATACAGTATCAATCACCAACAGCTTATTTACAGCTTCTTCAAGGACTTCTGAACGAAGTGGCTCGTGTGAAGCTATTCAGCTTGATATTTTGCACGACAGTGTGCATTTTGTAGGATTTGAAGAATTTGATGATACACCTAATAAAAATATCACTATAAGCGGATGTACATTTGATGATTTGTATTCCGGTATCGGCACTCGCTCAGGAGTAGTAAGCAAATATTTTGATAATATTGTGATTGAAAATAATGTATTTACTAACATTCAAGAAAAAGCAATCAGTTGTTTTAATTATAAAAACAGCAAAATTATCAACAATACTTTCAGTGATGTAAGTGCAGGTATCAGCTTTGAATATTTACCTAATAACATTTTCAAGAACTATTCGCAAAGAATGTATATTCCAAATGACGGTAAGGTAGGCAGTATAAATTCAAATTCATCCACCGTTATAAGCGGCAATGTTATGAATATTAAGCTAATGTCAGGTGAATCAAGCTACGGTATTTATGCATACGGCGGTAAAATTGATGCTCAAACAGCAGCAGGCAAGGGTGTTATAAATTGTGCCGGTGATTATACTATCAGCGATTTATCAATAAGCAATAATACTGTAAATTGCAGTTCTTCCGAATCACGCGGAATATTTGTAACAGGTGTTAACAACAGTGAAATTGTTTCTAACAGATTAACCGATTATGCATCGGCAGAAAACGGAATTAACGCTGTTAATATATGCGCTAGTTCTAAAAACATTGTTGTGGGCAATGTGATTGACGGTAATTTTAATAACGGAATTTCACTTTATGATGCAAATTCCTTAAGCAGTAAAAATATTGATATAGATAATAACAGTATTACAAATATAAAAAGTTACGGAATAAGGGTTGCTAACGACTCATTTGCGGTTATTAAAAGCAGTAATAATATTTCTGCCGGTATAAGCACTATTTGCCTTTATTCTAAAAATTACAGCCAAAATTTAGCTAATGTAACGTTTGCATCAACATCATTTTCGCTCAGAAATAAGCCTCTTATTACCCTGAGCTCTGTTAACGGAAATACGGGTTATAAGGTTTATCGTGCGCTTTATAACGGTACATATAAGCAAATTGCAACTGCCAAAGGCCTTAAATTTGAGGATAAGTCGGCAGGTGCATATTCAAGGAATTTTTACAGAATTGCACCGTATACAAAAGTTGCAAAATCAGAAATTATCGGCAAAAATTATATAGATGTTGCATTTTAAAAGTTAACAAAAAATCAACTCCTTCATAGAATATTACTGAAGTTTACTTCAATATTTTATAAAGGAGTTTTTTTATGCCTGATAATCTCAATTTAGACACAGGTGAAAGACGCATAAATGAGGCGGTTTGCATTGATACAAAGCGTATTTTTGACAGCTGCGTAAGCAAAGATTGCCTTGAAGATTTAAGAGTTACATTTTTTTCAAGAAGCCAGCGACTTATTGACGAAGCGGTTACGGTAAAAACCCGTGATTGCTGCATTGAAGAGGTTAGTATTGATGTTGAAGAAGTACCGTTTAATCGAGGCTTTTACAGCGTAGATATTACATTCTATTTTAAGCTTTGCTTCGATACTTATTCAGCACCTTGCACCACACCGCAGGTTGCAGTCGGCTTTGCAAAATTTAATAAAAAATGTATTCTCTTCGGTTCAAACGGCGATGTAAAAGTATTTGTTTCAAACTCTGCAAGCGAAACTACAGATTGCCCTGTTGCACCGCAATATACAAACCCTGTTGCAAAGGTTCAGGCAGTTGATCCTGTTGTACTTTCAACCGATATTTGCGATAGCTGTGATTGCAACATTTCTGTATGCTCTTCGTTCCCGCAGTCTATTTTTAATTCTATGGAGGATACAATTCCGTCCTGCGGTGCATCTAAAGCAATACTTGTAACTCTCGGTCTGTTTTCAATTGTTCAAATGGAGCGTGACGCACAAATTCTTATCCCTGCATATGATTATTGCATTCCTGACAGAGAATGTAACTGCAATACTTCCAACCCGTGCGAAACTTTCCAGGGTATTGATTTCCCTGTTGAGCAATTTTTCCCAAGTGAAAAAGAAGGCTGTTCCCCTTGTAATCCCACAAAGCCGATTTGCGACAGCGAAGATAAAAATTAGTTGATTATAAAAAAAGCGTGCAGGCAAAAGCCTGCACGCAATTTTTTATTTGTTTTCTTTATCATCAAATGCCGGGTACATTCTTCTGAAAAGTGAATTGATGTGCTTGAAATATGATGTGTCAATATTATCAATTGTATCTCTTGTGGTGCGAAATCTCCAATTTTTATCCGGTACACCGGGAATATTCATTCTTGCGTCAGAGCCGAATCCGCACATATCCTGAAGTGCAATGATTGCCACATTTGATGAACTTTTCCATACGGTTTCAATGATTTTCCTGCACGATGCGCTGTAATATCCGCCTTCGCCCCAATTATCCCCGTAAAAGCCGCAATATTCAAGTGCAAATTTTCTTTCTTCTTCGCATGCTTCCCAAAGCCAGCCTAAAATAGTGTTGTTATCGTGCGTACCTACATAATTTATGCTGTTTGGTACTGCGTTATGCGGCATATGTGATGAATCGGAATTCGGGTCAAATCCAAATTGTACAACCTTCATTCCCGGAAAACCTGTATCCGCCAGCAATTTAACCACATCTTCGCCGAACACACCTAAATCTTCAGCTATAATGGGAGCGTTTGGAAATGCATCAAATATTTTGTTGAAAAGTTTCATTTTAGGGCCGTCAAGCCATTCGCCGATTTTGGCTGTTTTTGACTCGGCAGGCACTGCCCAATATGATGCAAAGGCTCGGAAATGGTCAATTCTTACAGTATCATAAAGCTTTAAAGAATGCCCTATTCTTGAAACCCACCAGCTGTAATTATCTTTTTCCATGGCGTCCCAATCATAAATCGGGTTGCCCCAAAGCTGACCGTCTTTGCTGAAATAATCAGGCGGTACGCCGGCAACTTTTTCAACTTTCAGCGTTTTTTCGTCTATTAAAAACATAGGAAGATTTGACCAAACATCAACGCTGTCCATAGCAACATAAATCGGCATATCGCCTATTACCGCAATGCCTTTTTTATTTGCATAAGATTTGATTTCGTTCCATTGCCTGTAAAAAATATACTGCACAAATTTCCAAAAAGCCGCACTCTCTTCATATGAATAAATATCTTTAATGCATTCAAAATAATGTGCGTGTTTATCGCTCCATTCCCACCAAGGCTTCATATTTTCCTGCTCTTTTACAGCCATAAATACGCTGTAATCGGTAAGCCAGGAGTTATTTATTTCAAATTCTTTTATTTCCTTTGCAATATCGTCATCTATATTTAAAAAGGCTTTTTTCAGAAGTTCAAGCCTTTTTTCTGCGGCAAATTCATAATCTGCGGTGTATGGTGTGCCGGTATAAATATTTGATTTGTAATCCTCTTCGCTTACAAGGTTCATATCAAAAAGACCTTTTGGATTTATGAAAAGGTAATTGCCTGCAAAGGCAGACGGTGAGCAATACGGTGAATTGGCACCGTCAAGTGGGTTAAACGGTAATACCTGCCAATAGGTAAATCCCATATCGGCAATTTTGTCAATAAAATGAATGACATTTTCATCAAAAACACCTACGCCGTATTCGCTCGGCATAGAGCTTATGTGCAGTAATACGCCTGCTCCTCGTTTTTTTAGCATAATCACTTTGCTTCTTTCTGAAAATTAAAAATTATATGATATTTTATCATTAACATAAACAAAAATCAATT
>ENA-ORTT01002765-ORTT01002765.1-human-gut-metagenome-genome-assembly--contig:-NODE-2765-length-12684-cov-3.889065_pt1 | contig 12684 bp, 8 predicted proteins | sample MGYA00242074_ERZ509197 | MGnify/ENA primary metagenome ERZ509197 (study PRJEB26280, sample SAMEA2338789) | human gut metagenome | biome: human gut; feature: human-associated habitat; material: faeces...
GATATAAGGATATCTTTAAGAACCCAACCACTAAAAAATATAAGGATGGGACAAGATTTGAAGATATTGTGGAACTGTATTATTTTGACGAGTTATTAAGACAGTTATTCTTACGGTATCTTATCAAGGTAGAAAATGGGATAAAATCCCAAGTGTCCTATTATTTTACAGAAAAGAATGGAGAAAATCAAAAAGAATACCTTGATACATCAAATTACAATTATTCAGGAAAGAAGAATCAGAGAGATATTGACCGTTTGATTAAAATATTAGAGGGGTATGTCACAAAACCAACAGACTATCATTATATAAACCATTCACAGAAGAAATATGGAAATGTTCCATTGTGGGTACTTACGAATGCTTTAACGTTTGGAAATATATCAAAAATGTATATGCTGCTTCCACAGGATATACAAATCAAAGTCAGCAGGAATTATCAGTGCGTTAATGAAAAACAAATGGTTTCCATATTGGCAGTGCTTGTCAAATTCAGAAATGTTTGTGCTCATGGAGAAAGGCTGTTTACTTATAGAACCGCAGACAGTATTCCTGATTTGCCAATACATAGAAAATTAAAGATTGCACAAAAAGGTTCGCAATATGTGAATGGAAAAAATGATTTGTTTTCCGTAGTGATTGCATTGAGATATATGTTGAATGATCAGTGGTATAAAGAGTTTATAAAGGAACTTAAAACCTTGATTGACAAATATCTTAAGAAACATGATAGTATATCCGAACAAGAACTGTATGAGAAAATGGGTTTTCCGGAAAACTGGAGAAAGATAACAAGGTACAGAAAAATATAATCTTATAAGAAAATCAAGTAATTATTCTTGCGAAGCCGAAGCGTAATATTGTATATAGACGTATGTATGTAACCGGGGGTATTGGGTCGACGGTAATCGGTGAGTCTTTTACATTAGATTATGATCTTCCCAATGATACGAAGTACTGTGAAACCTGTGCCGCAATTGGTTTGGTCTTTTTTTATGTTAATCCATTGGAAGTAGTGCCTTTAAAGAGCAGGAAAGATCCGACAAAGAGTCATGTCAAGCCGGTGCGACCGCAATGGCTGGGTTGTGCCTGCTGTCCACCAAATCTCGCAAGAATGGTAATATCTGTTGAAGATTATATTTATACAGTAAAAGATAACATTGTGTATACAAATCTTTATATGCAATCGGAAGCAGAGATCGAAGGACTGCAGATAATTCAGACAACAGGATATCCATATGAGGAGAAAATGAAATGCGGGTCTGGCTGAATACTGTTATGGAATGACAGTGAATGAATCCATATCGGAAAAATATACGTCGGCGCATGCGTTAAAGGATGTACTGTGGCATATGCATGGGAGAGGGCAAAATGATTGAATATAGAAGATTAACGGAAAAAGAGCTGGATCGATTTATTGATATGAGAATCCATCAACTGCGCGAAGAAGGGGCAAAGGAGCAGTTGGATCTGGTACCCGCATTGAGAGATTATTATAGCCGTCATATGGCGGACGGAACATTTGTATCCTGGCTTGCTTTTGATGAAGAGAAAATCATAGGAACAAGCGGAATGTCTTTTGTGGAAAAACCACCGTATTTTCAATGCCCGAGTGGAAAAATCGGATTGTTATCCAGCATGTTTACCGATCTGGATTACAGAAGAAAGGGAATTGCCAGAGAACTGCTTTCCCGCGTAATAAGCGATGCCAGAGAATATGGCTGCGGTACCGTTCAGATTACGGCGTCCGACATGGGGGTAAAGCTGTATACAGATTACGGTTTCGTACACAACGGTAATTTTATGCAGTATGCACTTTAGATAAAATTGATAAAACGGAAATCCCGGAATTTGGAGGCAGCGATTCTAAAGAAGCAAGACAAGGAGTGACATCATGCAAAGCGATCATAAAGAACCTCGGTATATTGAAGTAAGAGGTGCAAAAGTACATAATTTAAAAAATGTGAATGTCGATGTTCCACTGCATCAGATTGTGGGGATTGCGGGTGTGTCCGGTTCCGGCAAATCGTCCCTGGCGTTAGGCGTTCTGTATGCAGAGGGCTCCAGGCATTATCTGGAATCGCTCTCTACCTATACGAGGAGGCGCATGACCGGAGCGACAAAAGCGCAGGTGGACGAGGTGCGGTATGTTCCGGCTGCACTGGCATTGCATCAGCGCCCGGGAATTCCGGGAATCCGCAGTACGTTCGGTACCGGAACGGAGCTTTTGAACAGTCTGCGTCTGATGTATTCGAGACTGGCGTCCCACCGCTGTCCCAACGGACACTATATTCCACCCACGTTAAAAGTGGCGGCGGAGCAGGAAATCATATGTCCTGTGTGCGGAGAAAAAGTACATGCGCCGAGTACGGAGGAGCTGGCGTTCAATTCACAGGGAGCCTGCCCGAAATGCAGCGGTACCGGAAGCGTCCGGACGGTCGATCTGGATTCCCTGGTGCCGGATGATTCCATCAGTATCGATGAGGGAGCAGTGGCGCCCTGGAACAGCCTGATGTGGTCGCTGATGACGGATGTCTGCCGGGAGATGGGAGTGCGCACCGATATTCCGTTCCGTGATCTGACGGACGCGGAGAAAGAGATCGTCTATCACGGTCCGGCGGAAAAAAAGCATATTTTCTATAGAGCTAAAAAGTCCAACCAGGCAGGAGAACTGGATTTTACTTATTATAATGCCGTATATACGGTGGAAAATGCCCTGGCAAAGGTAAAAGATGAGAAGGGCATGAAGCGTGTAGAAAAATTTTTAAAAGAGGATGTCTGCCCGGAGTGCGGAGGGAGCAGGCTTTCGGAGGCTGCCCGGGCGCCGCGGCTGCGCGGTATCGGGCTGGAAGAGGCCTGTAAGATGACGTTGAAGGAACTGGTCGACTGGGTGGTGGGAGTGCCGGATTCCCTGCCGGAGGAAATGCGCCCCATGGCAGAATCCATCTGTGAATCCTTTCAGACCGTTGCAAAAAGGCTGATGGATCTGGGGCTTTCCTATCTGTCACTCGACCGGGCGGCTTCCACGCTGTCCACGGGAGAACGGCAGCGGATGCAGCTCGCGAGAGCCGTGCGCAACCGCACGACAGGCGTTTTGTATGTGCTGGACGAGCCTTCGATCGGTCTGCATCCCTCCAACATTACGGGATTGAATGCCGTGATGCACGATCTGATCGCGGACGGCAATTCCGTTCTTCTGGTAGACCACGATACGCAGATTCTGTCGGAAGCCGACTGGATTATTGAGATGGGACCCGAAGCCGGAGCAAAAGGCGGATACGTGATCGCGGAGGGCAGCATTCCGCAGATCACCGCGGACAAAGCTTCCATGATCGGTCCTTTTCTGGCGAAGACGGCAAATATGCGGATACGGGAGCAGCTGGACAAAAGCGAAATATTCGCGTTGGGCAGCCTGCATCTCTCTACGGACAGCATCCACACGGTAAAGCCGCTGGAGGTGGATATTCCCAAGGGCAGACTTACGGTAGTCACCGGCGTGTCCGGTTCCGGCAAGACCACGATGGTTCTGGAAAGTCTGATTCCGGCATTGGAGGCATCGCTAAACGGTGAGCGTCTGCCGAAACATGTGAAAAATATTTCGGCGGAGGGGATTTCTCATGTGAAACTGATCGATGCTTCGCCGATCGGCATCAATGTCCGTTCAACGGTGGCAACATACGCCAATGTACATGATGAACTCCGCAAAATCTATGCCAGAACAGCGGATGCAAAAAACCGGAAATACAAGGCGGGGGACTTTTCCTACAATACCGGAAAGCTAAGATGCCCGGTCTGTGACGGAACCGGGCAGATCAGCCTGGATGTGCAGTTTTTGCCGGATGTGGACGTGCCCTGTCCGGAATGCAGTGGTTCCCGGTACGGCAAAGAGGCATGGCAGATCTGTTATGAAAATAAGCAGGGAGAGAGATATTCGCTTCCGCAGCTGATGGAGATGGATGTGAACACGGCACTTTTGGCAACGTCGGATCTAAAGCTGGTGCATCAGCGGTTACAGGTATTAAAGGAGCTGGGGCTTGGGTATCTCACATTGGGTGAGGAGACGCCGAGCCTTTCCGGAGGAGAGGCGCAGAGACTAAAGCTTGCCAGTGAGATGGGCAGGGGACAGTCGGACTCCGTATTCATTTTTGATGAGCCGACCATCGGACTGCACCCGCTGGACGTACAGACGCTGCTCGGTGTCTTTCAGGCACTCGTGGACAATGGGGCGACGGTGCTTGTCATCGAGCACGATCTCGATGTGATCCGCAACGCAGATTATATTATTGACATGGGACCCGGCGGCGGTGAGCAGGGCGGCAGAGTGGTTGCATGCGGAACGCCGGAGCAGATTGCAGAAAACGGGGACAGCATTACCGGAAAATATCTATAGATAAATAGCAAAAAGGCGGAGGTCTCTGTGAGAGGCTTCCGTCTTTTTATCTGCAGCGCTCAGGAAGAGTAGCAGATTTTCTAATCGATCTTTAAAATCAGATCAAGTACGCGCTTTGCGCAGCGCTCCAGATCACTTCGATCCAGTTCACCCAGTTCCATCGCTTTTTTTACGCGTTCCGGGAAACCGCACGCCATCTTCACGTCATTTCCGGCTTTGATCTCTTTGTAATGTTCTCCTCTCGTCCACCAGTCGGAGGTTACCATTCCGTGAAAATGCCACTCGTCACGCAGGATGCCTTCGAGCAGATCGTGATTTTCCGAAGCGCGGTGGCCGTTGATCATATTGTAAGCGGACATGATGACCCACGGATCGGCTTCCTTCACGATGATTTCAAATGCCTTTAAGTAGATCTCGCGGAGTGCGCGCTCGGAGACGCGGGAGTCGCTGTGCTTGCGGTTGGTCTCCTTGTTGTTGCATGCAAAATGCTTCACGGCTGCGCCGATGTGCTGCGACTGAATGCCGCGCACCATGGCTGCGCCCATTTTGCCGGTGAGCAGCGGATCTTCCGAATAGTATTCAAAATTTCTTCCGCAGAGAGGATTGCGGTGAATGTTGACCGCCGGTGTCAGCCATACGGCGATGTTGTTCTCTTTTACTTCCTCTGCGCCTGCGGTTCCGACCTGCTCAACCAGGGCAGGATTCCAGGTGGAGGCGAGCAGTGTGGCGCATGGCCATGCCGTTGTGCAGACCTCACACTGCGGGGTGATGCGCAGACCGGCAGGACCGTCGGCGGTCATGATGTTTGGAACGCCGTATTCCGGAAGATTGCCGTAGCCGTAGGTATTCGCGACAGAGGTATTCGGCTGACCGCCGAGCAGATGAATTAGGTCATCATTATCGAGCTGGGCGGTAAATTCATCCAGGGAAATCTTTCCCTCGTAAACGTCGATCAGCGGATGCGCGTTTTCCTTATAGAAATTCAGCAGAAGGTAGGAGCCGCGTCCGCGTGTTGCCGGGGCGAGAGCCTCCTCGGTGCCCGGTACCATTTTTTCAAAAACACAGGCATTCGGATCGTTGGCAGTTCCCTGCGGAAGCTCTTCGTAGCTTCCGTCTGCGAGCAGACGCTTCTTCAAGCTTGTAGGTGCGGCTTTGGAGGAAAGCTGTTCTACCAGCAGGTTGGCGTTAAGCGTCATGACATAATCCAGCGCAATGACATCCCGGACGGAAGTTCCGATGTAAAAATGATAGTCTCCCTTTTCCAGTATGTAGGAGGATTTGAAAATTTTTCCCAGATCATCGTAGGAAGCCATGGAATCCTTTGCTGTCTCGAGCGTCAGAAGCTGGCTTTCGCCCGGGAGGAGCGTTCTTGTCTTGCAAAAAGCGGAGAGTTCGCGCGCCGGTTTCTGCAAAAGTCCCTGCGGCGCACTGTAATACATCTGCACGACTTCTTTTCCGCTGTAATCTCCGGTATTTGTGACAAGGACAAAAGCGCGAATGGCCTGCTCGGTTTCGGTCACACTCTGCACCACAAGGGAGAACTGTGTGTAGGAAAGTCCGAATCCGAACGGGTAGCATACGCGTTTTGCCGCATCCCCAAAAGTCTCAAAATAGCGGTAACCCACATAGATATCCTCGGTATAGTCCACGTAGTCAACCGATTCGTGGAAATTCGCGGTGGAAGGATAGTCGTTCACGGAAGCGGCGAAGGTGTCCGGAAGCTTGCCGGACGGGGATACCTTTCCACACAGCAGTTCCGCCATGGCAAGTCCGCCCTCCATGCCGCCCTGCCATGCGATGAGCGCGGAGGAGATCTGATCGTCATTTTTGATCCAGGAGGTATCGATGATGCCGCCGATATTCAGGACGACTGCAATTCTGGAAAAATGCTGCTTTACCTGCGCGATCATGGCGGATTCTTCCTTTGTGAGATAGAAGTCGCCGTCCGGGAAGATCTCTCCGGAGATTTTCGGCATGCTGGTCTCTGTCTCCCACGGATTGTATTCCCCGTTGTATTCGATGCTGGAGCGGTCCCAGCCTTCTCCGGAAAAACGGCTCAATACGATCACAGCCGTGTCGGTATAGGCGCTGGCGCCGGCGAGAAGCTCGGCGGAGAGCGCCGGCTCTGTCGTCATGCCGGGAACGGAACCCTGATCGTACTGTTCGTTCACATTGGCGCGGTAGAAATCGCACAGCGGCTCGTAGAGGGAGACGGCATCGTGGAGCATCTGAAAGCCATCGTAGAGATTGTGCACATACGATACGGTCACATCGCCGCTGCCGCCGCCTCCCTTGACATAATCAAAACTGCCTTTTCCAAAGAGTGCAATCCGGCTGCCTGCTTTTAACGGCAGCAGATTGTGCTCGTTCTTTAAGAGAACCATACCCTCTGCTGCAGCTTCCCTGGAAAGTGCGATGTGTTCTTTGGAAGCAGTCACGTAACAGCCCTCTTTTAACGGACGATTTGGCTGATACATCACTCTGGTCCATTTCTTCATTTTGACCTCTTTTCCGGCATACGCCTGATATTATTTTGATATTTTCCATCATGGAACATTGTCTATGTTCGTATTATAAGCAGATAATTCCGTTTGTTATAGATCGAATTTTGGCAGAAACATGGGTCGATATTGATATTTTTTCCTTCTGAAGGTATGATGGTAGAAAGAGAAACCGTGCATGTGAAAAACACGGGGAGAGCAGGAAAGAGAGGGAGCGGGAGTGCAGCAGGGGGAACATGAGATTATATCCGATGACGGGCTGATGCAGCTCTATTTTACGCAGGTCGACGCGTCCAATGAATTGCTGCCGGCACATTGGCATGAGCATCTGGAAATGATCTGTATGCAGCACGGGGCAATGACAGCGTACATCAATGAGACGTCGTATGAACTGCAGCAGGGAGATATTCTCGTTGTCAATCCGAGAGACATTCACTACACGCATGTCCATGGGGACGGGCATTACTATCTGCTGCAGATTCCGCCGGAGCATTTAAAGCGCGTCAGTGAGGACTGGCGGGGACTGCATTTCGGGGAATATGTTCCGTATTCGGAGGAGACCGCATCCGTGAATTGCCGGATGTCACAGAAGCTGGAAGAAATGAAGTGCCTGCAGGAGCAGGCGGCGGACGGTACGCATCTGCTATTTCTTGCAGCGGTTTATAAGCTGCTGTATCTGCTGTATACAAAGGATGCGGCCACGGTCGATCATGTGCTGCGCCACCGCTCCAGGAGAGATTTTGAGCGGATCGAGCAGAGCATGCAGTATGTGAAAAGAAATTACACGAACCCGATTACACTAAAAGAGACGGCAGATGAACTGTCGCTTACGCCGGAATATTTTTGCCGTCTGTTTAAAAAGTACACCGGCCAGACATTTTTGACTTATGTAAACCAAATCCGCCTGCAGTATTTTCACAGTGATCTGCTGCAGACGGACGAGAGTATTACTTATTTAATGAATAAAAACGGAATCACCAACTACAAGGTGTTTCTGCGCAGCTTTAAGGAAACCTATGGCATGCCGCCCGGTCAGCTTCGCAAAAAGCAGAGAGAAGTAAGAGATGCCGGAGCAATCAGTGCGCGGTCAGCTTTTTCATCCGGAAATGATAGTAAAACAGAAACAGAACGGATGTTAAAACCCAGGACACCGGATAATTGAGGAGCGTTACGGTGAGCGTCGGGAAGAGGGCAACCACTCCGAAAATCCATACCACACGGAACAGGCAGATACCGCCGGTTGTGATGAGCATTGGAACGACGACATCACCCATGCCGCGCAGCGCACCGGAGAAGACCTCGGTAAAGACGAACAGCCAGTAAAATGGAGCCATGGTCGCCATCATTTTCAGTCCGATCTCCACGACATTTTCATCGGTCACAAAAATGTGGAAGAGCGGAATGCGGAAGCATACGAGCACCAGCATCAGAAGGATGGCGGCAGCAAAGTCCATGCCGATACACACGCGGATACTTTTTCTGACGCGGTCATACTTTCCGGCGCCGTAGTTCTGACCGACGAAAGTTGTGATGGCAATACCGAAAGCACCGCTGACCATCCAGACGATCGCGTCCAGTTTTCCGTAAGCCGCCCATGCGGCAACCGTGTCGGTTCCGAATTTGTTGAGCGCGGACTGGATAATCATGTTGGAAATGCTGTACATGGCATACTGAAATCCGCCCGGCAGTCCTAAAAGCAACTCTGATTTGAGAAGTTTCGGGTGGATACGGATCTCTTTTAAGGAAAAATCGCAGAGATCTTTCTGGCGCATCAGAAAGACGGTAACGATCACGGCGCTGATTCCCTGCGAGAGAAGCGTGGCGATCGCCGCACCGGCAACACCGAGTCCCAGCCCGACGATCAGGAGCAGGTCGAGAACAATATTGATGACGCAGCAGATCATCAGACAGTACAGGGGACGTCTGGAATCTCCAAGTGCGCGGAGCAGCCCTGCTCCGGTATTGTAAATAAACACGAAGAAAATGCCGGCAAAATAAATGCGCAGATAGAGAATGGAATCACTCATCAGTTCTTCCGGCGTATTCATCAGTCGAAGAAGCGCCGGGGCAGCAGTGATGCCGATCAGTGTCATGACAATGCTGCCGATGATAGAGAAGGCATAGATCGTATGAATACTGTCGTCCACCTTTTTGCGGTCCCCGGATCCGAAGAACTGGGAGACGATGACGGAAGCACCGGCAGTCAGCCCGGTAAAAAAGTTGACCAGCAGGTTGATGACCATTCCGGAGGAGCCGGCGACCGCGGCAAGTGCATTTTTCCCGACAAAGCGTCCCACAATGACGGCGTCGATCGTGTTGTAAAGCTGTTGAAAAAAAGAACCCAGTAAAATAGGAAAGAAAAATAAAAGAAGCTGTTTCCAGATGATACCGGATGTGATTTCGTTCTTGGAAGAGGTTTCGTTCATGCTATAATCTCCATATCTGTCGTAAAGGTATAAAAAATGTGAAAATAAGTCCGAAATATATTATAAAATCTGCAGCATAAAATAACAAGAAATTCCGTTTATGTTTTTTGCGTTCTGTGATAATATAACACTATACAATGCCTGTTGCCAGGGATGGACAGGAAAGCCACGGAGGACACACTATGGATAAGAAAGAGAAACAGCCACGCGAGAAAAAGGGTATGCCGCTTGCACCGGTCTTTTTGCTGGGAGCAACGGTGCTGCTGTTGATTGAAATGTATTTTATCGTCAACCTGCCCCGGGTATATCTGGTGCAGATCATTCTGGGAGCAGCAATTCTCGCCTGTACTTATGTATTCATCGCTGCCTTATTAAAGGAGATACATAAGACCGGGGAGCAGGTAAAAGACGAATATGAGAGGATGCTTCGCGGGGAAAAGGCGTCATATCTGATGCTCAAGAAAATCTCGGAGCAGCTGGAGGCGGTTGACCGCAATACCAGGGAGCCGGGCGAAGAGATCATCACAGCGCAGAAGGCGATCGCCAAGGTGACCATTACCAGAAGCAAGGAAAATGCAGATGCACTTATGAATTCCAACGACCGCGTAGTGGACAATCTCTTACAGTTAAAGGAGAGCATGGATGCTGGATTCGAGCAGTTTGCCGGAAAGCAGCAGAACATGATGGATGATTCCGTTAAGGAACTCGTCTTAAAGCAGCAGGAATTTGCTGAGGAATTAAAGGAGATTACCGCAGGGCTTAAGGAGATTACTGAGGGACTTCAGGCAGTGAAGGAGACGGTTGCCGAGGAAAAGGCACAGACGCTTGCCGCTATTGAGAGCCGGATGGACGAACTGGTAAGCCAGAATGCGGCGTTGGAGAGCAAAATTGCAGAAAGCACGGCAGCTGCAGCAGCGCAGAAGCCGGATATGGAAGCGGAGCCGGAGCTGGTCATGGAACCACAGCCGGAAGAGGTCATGGAGCCGGAAGCGGATTTTAGCATGCCGGATACACCGGAGGAGGAACTGCCGGTTGTAGATGCAGAGACGGTGACGGATGACACCCCGGTGATGGAAGAGTATGAGGAACCGATCGTAGATTCCGACGCGATTGTGGAAGAGGAAGATGCGGCAGCTGCCACAGACGATCAGAATGAGGCTGAGGCAGAGAGCGGGGAGATAGACAGTTTCGATTTAGGAGCAGGCGGTCTTGATTTCGGAGGAGACAGCTTAGACCTTGGAGTGGACGGTCTTGATCTCGGGACAGAGAACCTTGACCTAGGAGCAGATAACTTAGATGCCGGAGCAGGCGGACTTGATCTTGGATCAGAAGGACTTGATCTTGGGGCAGACAGCTTAGACCTCGGAGGAGACAGCCTTGATTTAGGAGCAGATAGTCTCGATCTTGGAGCAGAGAACCTTGACCTTGGAACGGAGAACCTTGATCTCGGAGTGGATAGCTTAGATTTAGGAGCAGATGGCTCCGATCTCGGAGGAGAAAGTCTCGATCTTGGAGCAGATCTGAAAGAGGAAGCCGCGCCGGAGAATGAAGCACCGGACAAGCCAGAGCCAGTAGCCGCGCCGGAGAACGAAATACCGGACGAGCCGAAGGTGGCGAAACCGCAGAAAGAGCCTCAGACAAAGGCAGAGGAAGCTGCACCGATGGATTTTTCCGATCCACACAAGCTTATGACTCCGGAAGAAATTGCCGCATTGATTGCAAAAATGTAAGAGCAGGTTCCGGGATAAGAAATGAAGTTATTAGCAGTTTCAGAATAAAAAAATGAGCGTGGAAGATTCTCTGAAGTAAAATGTGAGAATTTCTTCCACGCTCATTTTCTATCTGAAACGATAATACTTATTTATATATCCCGGAATTTCCTATTACGGGAATCTATGCGGCAATTCTTTCCGTAATCTTACAGATCAGACTCCGCGACGATCGTCACGATATTCTTGATGACGGAGACTGCTGTCTGCATGCCCTCCACGCTGATATGTTCATACGGACCGTGGAAGCCGTAGCCGCCGGTGCCAAGATTCGGGCACGGAAGACCCATAAAGCTTAATCTGGCGCCGTCTGTGCCGCCGCGGACCGGGCGGGAGAGCGGTGTGAGACCGGTCATCGAGATTGCCTTTTTTGCGATATCCACAACATAAGGATGCTGTTCGATGATCTCAAGCATATTGGAGTAGGAATCCGTGATGGTAAGAGAGACGGTTCCGGTGCCGTATTTCTGGTTGGTCTCCACTTCCAGTGTGCGGAGTCTGTTCAGGCGTGATTCAAAAGAAGCCTTGTCGTGATCACGCACGATATAGGAAAGCTCTGCAAAAGCGACATCACCCTTCATGTCGGTCAGATGATAGAAGCCCTGTCTGCCCTCGGTGTGCGCTGGTGTCTCCTCCGGCGGAAGCTGCGACTGGATATCGCACGCCACAAGAGCGGCATTTACCATAATATCCTTTGCCTCGCCCGGATGCACATTGACGCCTTTAATGGAAAATTTTGCGCTCGCGGCGTTGAAATTTTCATAGGCGACTTCGCCCTCGTAATCGCCGTCTACCGTGTAGGCGAAAGCAGCCTTAAAATAATCCAGGTCAAATAAATCTGCACCGCAGCCGATTTCTTCGTCCGGGGTAAATCCCACCCAGATATCTCCGTGAGGCATTCCGGAAGAAATGATCTCTTCGAGCGCTGTGACGATTTCTGCCACACCGGCCTTGTCATCCGCGCCGAGCAGTGTCGTGCCGTCGGTGGTAATCAGGGTTCTTCCCTTCAAATCCTTCAGCGTTGGAAAATCGGAAACCTTTAACATGGCTCCGGTACCGTTCAAACGGACATCCCCGCCGTCATAATCCGGAATGATCTGCGGTTTGACGTCTTTGCCGGAGTAGTCCGGTGCGGTATCCATATGTGAGATAAAACCAACGGCCTTGTGTCCCTCACAGCCGGCAGTTGCCGGAAGCAGACCGTACACATAGCAGTGGTCGGTCAGAACCACATTTTTAAGACCGAGATCCCGTAATTCCTGCTCTAGTACCTTTCCGAGATCAAACTGACGCTCGGTAGACGGAATCTGTATCTTGCCGTCTGCCATGTTATTCTCATCCGATGTCGTCCAATAGGACACATATTTCAATAATCGCTGTTCAACTTGCATAAGAAACCTCCTTGATCTATGCCATTCTATCTATAAAATAACACAATTGAAAAAAAAATTGAAGTTTTTTAAAAAAAATGTTGCATTTCTAAAATTTCTGTTATATAATAATTTTCGTGCTCGGGTGATACAGAACACGAGATACAAAATAAGCGCCACTAGCTCAGCTGGCAGAGCACCTGACTCTTAATCAGGGTGTCCAGGGTT
>ENA-ORTT01002777-ORTT01002777.1-human-gut-metagenome-genome-assembly--contig:-NODE-2777-length-12645-cov-4.035822_pt1 | contig 12645 bp, 11 predicted proteins | sample MGYA00242074_ERZ509197 | MGnify/ENA primary metagenome ERZ509197 (study PRJEB26280, sample SAMEA2338789) | human gut metagenome | biome: human gut; feature: human-associated habitat; material: faeces...
ATGATTTTAATATTTTATCATAGAAGACCTTTATATTGTCTAATTTACAAAAATTTTTTCACAGGCTCTAATTTTCCGCATTAGGTAACATGGGTTAATTCCTCCCACTATTTTATAGTAACTCGTCAACGTACCGCATCAAATCATCATACTGTGTCGCTTGCATTTTTCCATCGTCGTATAGTTCCTGGATCCAGTCCGCCAGCTCCTGGACATCTGTTTCTGTGTCATCACCATTCATGATATCAGCTAGAATATCTTTGATTTCGCCGTAGTCTTCACAATAAATGTGTCCGTCGTACATATTTTTTACTCTCTTTCTTCCTTATTATATATGTGATTTACAGGCAGGAACCGAACACTATCAGATGCGTGCTTAAGTAGTACTCCTATTCCTATTCTGGTTCAGATAAAAAGACATACAAGCAAATTAACTTGCACGCTATTTATCTGAAGCTACACACAATTGCTTCCCTGTCGTGAAAATAGTCATATTACGGCTGTCCCGTCGTATAATCATCTGGAACATATCCACCCGCAAATTCTTTATCCACATAATCAGGTTTTCCTGATTCTTCCCAGCTTCCATCTCCTATCTGATTTGAATCTGATACATTACTTGAAGACTGTCCATAATCACTAGGTCTGTCATCTCCAATGATTACTTCTCCCGGGGTATCCTGTCCATATACATAATTTCCAGATCCTGCATCTGAGCTGCTGCTTCCAGATCCACTGTTACTACTCTTACTTCCAGAAGAACTAGATTTCTTTGAACTTGAATTGTTCGATTCTGATTCACCGCTGGATTCTTCAACAGCCGCATTCTCCTGTTCCTGTGCTGCTTCTGCTGCAGCAGCATCAGCTGCTGCCTGGATTTCAGTTTCAATGTTCTGGCGGATTTCATCTGTCAGCAGACTAGCGGACACATCAGCATCCTGACTGAAAGTAATGGTTACACTACTGCTTTCTGCAATTTTTCCATCTGCATTTACGTCCATCTTTTCCGTATTTTCTGTATCCATCTGCATATTTACTGCTTTTTTATCTGCGTTGAGTTGAATTTCAACTGCCGTTGTTGCGCCCGAGAAATCATCGTCAGAGATAGAAACAGCATTCCCGGTTGCCAACGCAGCTACCTGCATTGCTTCTGCATACGGCATTGATGCATGAACAGTGTAAGTTCCATCATCATTTTGGTCAACTTTCACATCCTCAAGTTTATCATATGTAAAATTCATCATGTAATCCGTTCCGGATACGGTGTTTTCTGCATTTCCTATCTTCGACCAAGTAGCATCTGCAGCCTTGCTGTACTCTACAATAGCACCATCCGATTCACTCATGTAGAACTCTCCATTTGTTTCAGCAGTATCACCGGTCTGACTTGTCCACTGTCCATGTGCATTTTTCCTGGAAAATTGTGCGGTTGCAGACACTGTGCTTTCATCATATGTATCTGTGGTCTGCCCTCCGGAAAGCTCGGTAGTCTGTTCCTCATTTCCATCCGGAACGGCATCCGTACTTACCACAGCATCACCATCGGCGGTTCCTTCGGATCCGGTAAGCCACCGCGTTGTGGAACTCATCGAAATCTCTGCAGATTCCATATTTGAAAAGTTACCATCCAGTAGTTCTGCTGTTTCCTCTTCTGTTAACTCTGGTTTTTCCGCTTCTGTTTCGACTTCAGGTTCATTTTTTGCACTGTGCTGTGAATAATAGGATGCGCCTGCCCCAACCACTACGGCTATAGCAACCACTCCACATACGCCAATTAATTTCTTTTTATGCATTGCTTTTTCTCCTTAGTTTTTCATTTATAAATTCATTACCATTTTATCACGAATAAGTTGTGTTGAGTAGTATGTTAATGAAATAATGAAGTAAAAATAACCTCTGCCGGACGGATCTGGCAGAGGTCATGTTCATTCAGTATTTAGTTCTTTTCCCGGCAAGTTGGAGCAACTGATTTAGATATCCAGCTTTTTACAAGTTGAACGTTTTCTCCAACTGTATCTGCAATTTCTTCTATTGACATCTTTGATTTTGAAAGCCGAATAGCAATTTGTCTTGCACGCTCTAATTCACCTTCAGTCAAACCTTCATTGCGGATTTCTTCCATCTCTCTACACATGGTCTCAACCCTAGCATGCTGGTGTTGCCGCCTTAGAAATCCACTTTTCTACAGTTGAAACGTTAACCTTTAAAATACGGGCAATTCTATCAACTGAAAGCCCATCTTCAGCCATTGCTCGTGCAGTACTTTCTTTTACTTCAATTTCTCTTTTGTTGCATAAAGCTTCCATTTCTTTGCACATGGTCTCAATCCCTTCCTCAGTTTCTTGTGAACACACCCACTACTTACACGTCAAAACGTGTTGAAGTAGGGGCTTCCCGACTACGAGGAGTCAAATTTGAACGGGACGACTGTAACCATCCCAACCTTACAAACAGAACGGGCTATCCCCGGCGTTCCAAACGGTTTGTCCATATCGAAGGACTGTCGTATATATGCTCAGTCTGCTGTTGCATCCGCATTCAGCATCCGTAGAGCCTCATCTAAGATATTTTGAGCTGCCTGGACATCACGCTCCAGCATATGCCCACACTTCGGGCAGATATAAGTTCGGTCAGATAACTGTAACTCCTTGTGGATATGACCACATGCAATACAAGTTTTACTGGATGGAAACCATTTGTCGATTTTGACGACGGTTTTACCTTTTCGTTCGGCTTTGTATTCCAACATATCGGTGAACATTCCCCATCCGTTATCCGAAACAGATTTCCCAAAATTTAGCGACCGCGACATTGCTTTCATATCCAAATCTTCTATACATACGCAATCATAGGCATTGGTTATCTGCCTTGACTGCTTATGCAGAAAGTTTTTTCGTTGATTGGAAATCTTTTCGTGAAGTTTTGCCACCTTAAACCTCTGCTTATTACGATTGTTTGAACCTTTCTGCATTCTGGAAAGCTTACGTTGTTCTCTCGCTAATTTTTTCTCTACATTCCTGTAATACCCCGGATAGGCAGGTTCTTTACCATTGCTGTCACGATATAATTCATGCATGGAAAAATCTAAACCTAAAAACTTTTGCATCTCCTTTTCCTGTACTTGATCTTCATACTCAAAAAGAATACTTGCATAGTATTTTCCGCTTGGTGTCTGACTTACTGTTACAGATTTCAGTCTGTATTCATCTGGAATAATCCTGTGCTGTTTTAACCGTATTTGTCCAATCTTAGGTAATCTCAAATATCCATTAGACAGAGTTATGTTCCCATTGATGCAGACCGTGGAATAGCTGTTTTTATTCCGCTTTTTTGATTTGAACCTTGGGAAACCTGTTTTCGGCTGTTTGAAAAAGTTCTGAAATGCCGTATCAAGATGCCTGAGCGATTGTTGTAATGCGATACTATCTGCTTCCTTTAAAAATCCGTATTCTTCTGTTTTCTTCATTGCAGCCATTTCTTTTGCACAAATGGTATATGTTACGTTTGTCTTGTTCTCCTCATACTGCCGGATTTTTCTATCAAGCCAATGATTGTATACCATTCTCACACAGCCAAAAGTCTTAGCAAACAAAATCTTCTGTTCATCATTGGGATAGATTCTGAATTTATATGCTCTGTTTGCCACCATGCCACTTCCTTTTCCGCGAAAACCCACCTGCGATACTTGACAAGCACAAGATGATAGTATAGTAAGAATACTAAATGTACGTTATTATCTCAATTTTTTATTATCCGACTAAAGATACTATACTATAATCAGGATGCTCTATCAAGCAGGTAGCAGACGCAATTCATCTCCCACCTTAGAGGTCGGAGTCTTCTTGCTGCAGAAGATAAAAAATTCTCTGGCAAAATCCTATTTCCCAGCAATATCCTTCACAACTTCCCCTGCGATAATAAGCCCTGCCACGGATGGTACAAAAGCTACGCTTCCCGGAATATCGCGTCGTTCCGTACATTTATGCTCCGCTCCCGGAGGGCAGATACAATTTGTTCTGCAGCTTATGGACATATCTTCGATTGGACGTGTTGGCTTTTCTTCGGAGTAAACGACTTTCAGTTTTTTTACACCTCGCTTTTTCAGTTCGCGACGCATTACTTTTGCAAGTGGACACATTTTGGTTTTGTAAATGTCGGCTACTTGGAAGGCTGCCGGATCAAGTTTGTTGCCAGCTCCCATGCTGCTGATTACCTGAGTTCCGTGCTTTTGCGCCTGCATAATAATCTCGATTTTTGCGGTAACAGTATCGACTGCATCGACAACATAATCATATTCATCAAATGGAAAATCATCTGCATTTTCTGGAAGGAAAAAGCATTGGTGGACATTGACCTGTGCATCAGGATTAATGTCTAAAATACGCTCCTTCATTACTTCTACTTTGTATTTGCCAACTGTTTTTCTTGTGGCAATAATCTGACGATTTAAGTTTGTAAGACACACTTTGTCATCATCAATAAGGTCAAATGTACCGACTCCGCTTCGCGCTAATGCCTCGCAGACATAACCACCAACTCCGCCGACTCCAAAAACTGCCACACGGGAATTTTTTAATTTATCCATTGCTTCTTCCCCCAGTAAAAGCTGGGTTCTTGAAAATTGATTTAACATATATTTCTTCCTTTTCTGTGTTATTTTTAAAGATTTGCAAAATCAAGAAACAGCATATGCATCTTCTCTTCGCTGTCTACAAATTCATACTCATGTTTTGTACCCGTATAAATAAGCTTCCCATCTTCATAGGCAAGTAACTGATTCATTGGGACGTTCTTCCATTTATCACGGTCGAGAGGACGAGTTGCCATAACGATTGCTGTGTCTTTACGGCAACGGTACAGGCTGTCTTTATAATTAGTATGAATGTACATAATCTCTCCGTCAAAAATAAGCAGATTCAGCTTATTCTCTGGCGCGATTTCCAGGATAATACGATTAAGAAGCGCAAAACGTTCTTCTTTTGTCAGTGCCGCTCCCTTTTCATCCTGCGCTGCATTTACCTGATCAATAATATAGCACAAAATGCGTTCGCTGTCCGTATCTCCGTCTTCTGCCGCTACAAATGGCTCAAGTACTTCACTTTCAAATATTGTTCCATTATGCGCTAACGTCCAGGTGCGGTCATAATTATCACGCATAACAAACGGATGTGTATTTTCATAGTCCATTGTTCCCCTGGTCGCAAGACGGATATGTGCAATCATCTTGTCTGTCTCTATTTTAGCACGAAGTCTCTGCTTTAAATAATTGCTTGTCACAGCAGACTGTGGCTGCTTTTCTAAAGAAACAGCATTGCCGTAAAAAAATGCCATACCCCAACCGTGGGGATGTTCTGTTCCATCCGAAAAAAATTCTCTTAATAACTCATTTAACGGTATCTTTTTTGCAGAATCTACTCCAAACAATTCACACATTGATTTTCTTCTCTCCTCATATATTGTATTATGACCATTTTGAGCTATTTTGATTTTCTTTCGCAAGTATCTGATTATAAAATTTCTGAGATTCCAGTCATATCTAAATATCTCTAAACAGTCATATTTTGTTTTTGTCTCGCTAATACAAGTCCTTTTTCTACATAGTTTTCCTGATATTGTTTTCGAACCTGCCATGCATATCTCTTCTCTGGATCAACAAATTTCTCATATTCAAAATCTAAGATTTGTTGAACATCGTCCATTTTCAGGCCTTGATAAAACTCTTTCATCCATCCGATAACTTTTAATGCCTCATGTACGATAGACCGCGCTCTTTTTTCCGTACGGGCAATTTTTACTGTCTTTAAATCATAATGGGCCGCATTTTTAAAATTCTGTACAGCATTTACCTGATCCTTTTTGGAAACATACCAGGATGGCATCGTTGCGAGCCACACCATTAAAAGCTGTGCAAACTTCACATCTCTCGCATCAATTCCAGCTCCTGTGAGAGGATTTAAATCAAACATACGAAGTTCGATATGATTGATTCCATTCTTCCTCAAAGATATAAGATTATTTTCTCCTGCAGGTTTTAAACGAATAGGATAATAGAGTTCTGACGGTGCTTTTAGTAAGCCATTTTTAACATACTTTTCAATAGAATTCACGTAAGAATCAATATCGCTATAATCAAATGTCGGTGGAAATTCATTCCAGTAACCAAGTTCACTGCATCTTACAGAACTTAAGCCTGTAAAAACACTTTTCCCATAGACACCTTTTTCCATAAAAGAACTGTCTACAATCGGACTGGCCGCCGTAACTGCCACTAAAATCCAGCCATATACAGCCATTTTCTGCGCCAGCTCCAAATACAATTTATTCTTATATTTCATAAAATCCGGCTCAGACTGCAAAGCAAAATCTGCTCTTAACAAATCTTCTGAAAAAGAAAAATTTACATGACTTCCCGAAAATGTCATCTTATAACGTCCGTATTTATCGGAAAGATATTCACGGTAGGCTGTTTTATGTGCATCTTTCCCATCAAACTGTGCAATTGGCACATCTTTCTCCCCGCCAATATATGGAGGATTAGAAAATGGCCACAGCAATTCTGGCTCTGGAAGTGCCTTTAACTTTTCCTGAATTCTTCTGGTATGTCCTTTTAATTCTTCAATTGCCGCCTCGATGCTTTCATTTACTCCTGTATTAATTTCGGTCTGGTTTTCACTGAAGTCTCTGACGATATGTGCATCTCCCGGAAAAGGATGTGCAGTCTGTGAAAGCATACCATCTCCTACAACACGCAGACTTTCCATCTCAATTCCAAATGCACCATCTAATAAATGTTCTCTTATATACTCATTTTCAATATGCAGCATTACATTCCTCCATACTCTTCGATGTAATCCTCCAGTGTTTTTCCGTTCTCCATTCCTTCTGCCATCTGTCTGCCTGGACTTAAAAGTTTCTCCGCCCTTCCATATAAAGGCCTGAGGAAATGTTCTTCTCAACTCAGATGCATTATATCCATTATGATAGATGGAAGTATCTTTCTCTAAAAATTCCGAAAGCTCTCCGATATTTTCCATAAGGCCAGCATGCAATGCTCCCGATGCCATAATTTCACCTACCGGCTGCTCACATACACTTCGAAACTCTACTGTCCCACGGAAAGTCAGATCTTCAAATTTAAATGACCGTAAATGTTGCAAATCGGAAATCTCCGGATGGAATGTGATTTCCCGATATCTATTTCCATCGAAGTATTCCCCTTTTATCCGGTCAGAGGAAAAATATTTACTAAGAACCACTGGTGAAAAATTAATATATTTCCCTTCTCTTTCTACACAGTATAAGCTCATACTCTTTATGTATCGAACAATTTCATCTGTTGTATCAAATACAACATTATACATATCAACATTATGGCGATTCAAGCCATGAAGACTGTTTCTCCAAAAGTTATCCCTGCTACATAAAATCTCCGCATTCTCTCCCCATAAGGAGTTCGCTAAAATCAATGCCTTAAACGGTTCTAACTTTGTAAATGTATTTAGCATTGGAACTACCTGCTCTTCTTCTACATCAAGCTGAATCTGACTTGCACACGAAAACAGTCCAAAATTCGGATAAGAATGAAATGGAATACTGTTGCCATACTTTTTATAAGAAGACAGGTGATGAAATAACATACGATACCGCTCACTTACTACCGGTACATTCTGATTCACTGCATAACGGGGATTAATACCCATGCCAGTCAGCATATGCCCCTCTTTACGCAGTTTCTTCTGTATATAAGTATAATACTGACAAAATCTTTTGTACAGCACATTCATATCTTCTTCTTTCCCAAAAGAAATTTTTAACGTATTATAACTGCAATCATAAGACAGACCATCTCCTGTCTTGTCATCAACTGCCAGATAAATATGTTCATTATCATCTCTGCTCACATTCAAAAAAGAAAATGTATCAATAAATCGATCTGTTACCTGATAAATCACTTCAAAATTGACAGGTTCATTCTTCTCATTCACAATCGGCAGCTCCAACTCCAAACTAGCTAGATGGGTTCTCTTTCTTCTTGTTGCACAATATAGCGATTATAAATTGTCTCCTCTAATACAGAACGTTCCATCGACTGCCTCCTTTCTATAGCATGTGTTTAAAAGTACGTTAACCTCTAAAATTTACATATTTTCTTTTATACCACAGATTTCATACTTTTTCCATAGAAATTATATAATTATTTAATTCATCTTCTCCATCCATAGCATAGAAGCCATTGCCCTCAATAAGGCATATTTGTGGTCTCGGAGCAAGTGTTGGATGTGAACGCATAAGCGAACATTCAACACGCCGCGACTAAAATCACAAATATGCCTTATTGAGGGCAATGGCTTCGTCTGTTGGTTTTCTTAATGAATTAAATAGCAAATCAATTATGTCTTACTATTAATTCTGCTGTTGGCTCATCAATATAGAGACTGTCTACCAGTCCTCCTTGAAGTGCCGCTGTTATAATCTTCTCTTTTTCTTTTCCCACGGCAACAACTAACTTATTTGGAATCTTTTTAATCGTTTCAAGGGAAGCCCCTACAACACGGGCATCTATTTTTTTATCAAATAGTTCCCCGTTTTGTTTTATAAAGTGGGAACAGCAGTCTCCTACTGCTCCTCTTCTGCTGAAGTCTTTATAATCATTTTCATCAATAAGTCCCATTTCATATACAATGGACGGACGTTCTAAGTTACCTACGGAATAAATTGCTGTCTGGCACACTTCCGCCATTTCAAGGATTTCATGAATCTGTGGATCTTTTTTCAAAGCTTCAACAATCGAAGATTCCGCCACCATTGCCGGCGCTGGAATCTGATAACCTGTTCCTCCAACACTGTCTACAAACCTTTTCAACACATCCAAAGCACCCGATTCGAAAATTGCTCTGGAAAATCCTCCAGTTAACTGAATCACAGATACCCCGCTTCTCTTAATCTTTGGAAGCTGCTGGGCTAATACTGCAAGTGCATGTCCCCATGTTACTCCAATGACACTATCATTTTTTATATAACGTGGGAGGTCTTCTGCTAATGCCGCACAGACATCCTGCATTAATATCTGCGAATTACCTACCAAATCTGGCACAATAATCGCCCTTTTAATCGGAAATCTGGCAATCAGTTCATTCTCCAGATTCCCATTTGCCAAAACAGAATCTTTAATTCGAACTTCTATAATCCCCATGTCCATCGCATTCTTTAAAATACGGCTTACAGAAGACTTGCTAATTCCCTCTCGTGCCGCAATTTCTAACTGGTTATAATGTAACTCATAATATAGCTTGGCAATTCGAATTGCCTGATTCATCTTCGCTGCATCCATCTTCTCTCTTCCTCCAAGCTTCTTCTCCAAATGTTGCTTTAAATTCTACTTATAATCTTAATTTAAGATTATAATTTCTCCACACAAAGAAGTCAAGGTGAGCTGATTTGATTCAGTATATCAAACAGACGAAAGTTTGGAAGGCAATAGTTTACATCTGTGACTTTAGTCGCGGCGGTTTGAATGTTCGCGGGCACGCTTACATTCAAACCTTGCTCCCAGGCCACAGATGTAAACTATTGCCTTCCAAGCTTTCTGTCTTTGCTTGCCGTAGGAATCAAATCAGATATGAATGGGATTTAAGGAATAATTAATGCTCCCTGAAAATTTTAACCTCATAATAAATTTACAAATCCCTCAATTTGAAATTCTACTAAATTTTATTCCTAATCCTTGCCAATATGGCACAACAGCAGCCACAGTCAGAACTATATAATCAAAATAATCCATATATGTGGCCTCGGAGCAAGTGTTGGATACGAGCATATAAGCGAGTATTCAACACGCTGCGACTAAAGTCACATATATGGATTATTTTGATTATATAGTTCGTCTGTTCGTCTGTTTCTATACTTTGCCTGTCTGGCGAATTAAATTTCCGAATTCTTCTTTGAGGCAAAGTAAGCCCGGAGTGAATTTACTACGATGATCACTCCAAGTATCATCAGTAAAATAGCGATAATCAGCTGTAAGCCTTCTACTAAAAATGTTGCGGAACCAGCAGAAAATGCCTGTACGAGAGAAATGGTTCTCTCTACTAATGCGGTTCCTGTTACACAAAGCATGATAATCAGTGGTGGGAAAAGCATTTTGTTGCTTCGTCCGGTTACTTTTAAGAATACGCAAAGTGTTACTAATACTAAAGCAGATAAGAGCTGGTTTGCGGAACCAAATAATGGCCAGATATTTGCATAACCAATTCTTGTTAATACAAAGGCTGCTGCTAACGTGATGATTGTTGAGAAGTATGTATTACATAAAACTTTTCTCCATCCTTCTGCGTGTTCCATATCATCAACACTGAACAATTCCTGGAAACTCATTCGGCCAATTCGCGCTACGGCATCCAAACTTGTAAGTGCAAGCGCGGATACGCACATTGTCATGAAGCACTGCGCTACATATACTGGAATTCCAAACATTTCAAAGAATCCGGCTACACCGCTTGAGAATACCTGGAATGGTGTTCCATCTGCTGGTGTTCCGTTAGCGGACGCTGCCGCTCCTGCTACACATAAAGCGATAACTGCAAGTAAACTTTCTAATACCATTGCGCCGTAACCAACTTTTAACATATCTTTTTCATTGGATACCGTCTTTGAAGATGTTCCGGAAGATACTAAACTGTGGAAACCAGAAACCGCTCCACAAGCAACGGTTACGAATAAAATAGGGAATAAATCACCAAGCTGATCATTATGGAAGCCTGTAAATACAGGAAGATTCATTGCCGGATGCGCTACTAATAATCCAACAACAGCTCCTGCGATCATTCCGATAAACATATAGGTTGTCATCGCATCACGAGGCTGTTTTAATAACCACATTGGGAGTACTGCCGCAAAGAAAATATATACAAATGTAATATATGTCCAGCCGTCCTTTCCTAATGTAATTGGCATTGTCATACCAATAGCAAGTGCTGCTACAGTACAGATTAATCCAACAACTGTTTCTTTCCATCCTGTCAGATGCAGATGTTTATGAAGTAAACCAAAAATCATTGCAAATGCGATAAATAAAAGGGAAATTGTTCCTGCTGCTCCATTTGTTTTTGCTGCATCGGAAAGTGCAATCACACCATTGGCATCTACCGTATAAGCATTAAATGTACCTGCTACCATATCAGCGAAAGCTGCGATAACAATTAAAGTAAACAGCCAGCAGAAAATAAGAAATAACTTTCTTCCAAGTTTACCGATGTATTTTTCGATCAGAAGTCCCATGGACTTACCATCATTTTTTACACTGGCATATAACGCTCCAAAATCGGTAACTGCTCCAAAGAAAATACCTCCAATTAATACCCACAAAAGTACTGGAAGCCATCCAAATACTGCCGCCTGAATTGCTCCTGTTACAGGGCCTGCTCCAGCAATAGATGAAAACTGATGGCTAAATACTGTCCAACCGTCAGTTGGAACATAATCCTGTCCATCTTCAAACTTATGAGCTGGTGTCTCTGCTTTTGGGTCAATTCCCCATTTTTTAGAAAGCCACCGTCCATAAAATGCATATGCAGCTGTCAATAAAACAGCAGCAATTAAAACAATGACTAATGTATTCATTTTTGTCCTCTCCTTTCATGTATACAAGCCATTTCTTGTATACATGAAGTTTTATAATCCTTTTCCTTCATTTTGTCAATGTTTTTTGCGCTTTTTCTTGCATTTTTATAGAAACAAATAAATTTTAAATTCAATTCACTTCATTTCTGGATTTTCACGCAAGAAGTTCTGAACTTTTTTAAGTAAAAGATACTAGAGCGTGTTTGAAAAAAGCATTTTTCAAACACACTCTAAGAAACAAATCCCGTCATTATTCCAACTTTCTTCCGCACCCATTCCATAAAATGTGCGAACTCGCTCTTTCTCACAAAAATCTCGGCATAACAATTCAATATTTCCGAAACCATCTGCCGCATATATGCCATATCATTCTCATAACACATTTTCTGTGAAAGGTATCTGTCATGTAATTCCTGAAGTCTCTCCTCCACTTCCGCAGCAGAATCAAGCTTCTTACAGCTCGGCAGGGACATCTGCTCTAAAGCTCCCTCCCTCATCCACCTTGTCATTTTTTTCTCGTAAGCATAATGTTCTGGAATTGTTCCCTCAAAAATCGTATTATGCGGATAGGTAAAATAATCTTCCACATAATGAAGAATCCATCCAAGTTTTAAATAAGAAAAGCTTCCGCCTCTTCCTTTTGCCTCTAACGCTTCCATCTGTTTTGTAATCTGTTCGAACGTTGCTTCCCATGTATGACCCTCCAGATAAGTATACACCAGCAGATCTGGCAGAATACTTCCAAACAATAATGCTGCTTTATGTGCTCTGTGTATATTTCCCGATAATGACTTTGTCATAACTAAATGTCCAATTTTATCCATTCATTTCTCCCCATTTACTTTCAACCTGGTATCATTTCTACATTTAAAATTAAATTCCATTCACTACCTCTCAAAACACAGTATACCATAATTATAAAAAATGGCTACAACCAAAATATGTTATTTTACTATTTAATTCATTAAGCGAACTACAGACGAAGCCATTGCCCCCAATAAGGCATATTTGTGATTTTAGTCGCGG
>ENA-ORTT01002803-ORTT01002803.1-human-gut-metagenome-genome-assembly--contig:-NODE-2803-length-12489-cov-2.581953_pt1 | contig 12489 bp, 10 predicted proteins | sample MGYA00242074_ERZ509197 | MGnify/ENA primary metagenome ERZ509197 (study PRJEB26280, sample SAMEA2338789) | human gut metagenome | biome: human gut; feature: human-associated habitat; material: faeces...
GAGATGGAGGGGTTAGTGAATTTAAAAGTTTCGCCGACACTGACTCATGGGGATGGGATCGTGATGAAGAACTTCATTATGCTATAGGACAAGGTGTAGTTGAACATAAATATCCCAATTATAATGCTCATACGATAACAATTAAAGGTAAAATTAAAGAATTTTACTGTTATGACGTTCTAACAAAATTGGATGTAAGTAAATGTCCTGCATTAGTCAATTTGTACTGTGGTGACAATAATATATCCTCACTGGATGTAAGTAAGTGTACTGCATTGACTAAATTAGAATGTTATGCCAATAATCTAACTTCATTAGATATAAGTAAAAATACTGCATTGACCCATTTAAGGTGTTCAACAAACTACATATCCTCACTGGATGTAAGTAAGTGTACTGCATTGACTTATTTGGAATGTCACGAGAACAAGTTGACCTCGTTAGGTATAGGTAAAAATACTGCATTGACTAATTTGTACTGTGATGACAATTATATATCCTCACTAGATGTAAGTAAATGTACAGCATTGACTGAATTGGACTGTGGCGGTAATAACCTCACCTCATTAGATGTAAGCAAGAATACTGCATTAACTAAATTGTGGTGTTATCACAATAACCTCACCTCATTAGATGTAACTAATAATATTATATTAATCGACTTAAGCTGTGGGAATAACAACTTAACTTCATTGGATGTAAGCAAGAACACTGCATTGACCTATTTACATTGTGAAAATAATAATCTCTCTGCAAGTGCCCTGAACAAGATTTTCAACGATTTGCCACAAGGTAAAAAATGGAATGAGTATGGTCAAAAAAAGCAATCAACAATTTCCATCGGTAATAATCCTGGAACTAATACTTGTGACAAAAGCATCGCAGAGAATAAAGGATGGATTGTTTGGTAAATCGTTAATTCAATCACATTCCTGATATTTAAGCGGTAGAAAATGATAATTTAAAGTCTGGATAATATGGAAAAGAAAATAAATTTGGTCACTGTAATATAGTTTCTAAAAATTTAACCTCACACTCCCGGCTCAATACCGGGAGTTTTCAATTTAAATCAAGCATTATGAACACCAGTTAAAACCGTCGGAAAAGTCCTCTTTAGAAGAGAATTTTACCAATCGCATTTCAGGGAATTTATATTAAGAAATAAATAGGGTGAAGTGCGACATAGATTTTTAGATAATTAATTTGTTTAATTTGCACTGACATATTGGCATAAATACTAATTTTGTTACCAATTTGTAACCGTTATTGTTTGTTCTGAAACTAATGTGTTGTTATATAGCATATTAGTGGGTGTCTGGCGTGATGGAATTGTCCTTGGTAAGGAAGAGGTCGTGAGTTCAAATCTCACTAACAGCTCTGGGGAAAGTCTGCAAGAGCAGGCTTTTTTAAAATACTCGAAATGGCGCTATCGTCTAGGGGTTAGGACGTAAGATTCTCATTCTTAAAACAGGGGTTCGATTCCCCTTAGCGCTACACTCAAAAGAACTGACTGAAGTCGGTTCTTTTTTGTATTTAATTCATTCCGATATGAATCTGATGAAACTGAAAGGACATGGCTCGATGTTGGGGGCTAATGTGATGTGGGGATTGATGTCTCCCATGGCAAAATTTGTAATGGTAGGAGGTGCGGTTACTCCTCTCGTTGTAACTGATCTGAGGATTACGGGGGCTATGGTGTTATTTTGGATCGCTTCATTCTTTCAGAAACCTGAACGGGTGACTCCTAAAGATCTATTAAAATTGTTGGGGGCATCTCTCCTGGCTATTGTTTTTAATCAGGGATGTTTTATTTTCGGGGTGGGAATGACTTCTCCGGTAGATGCGTCCATCATCACCACCAGTATGCCTTTGCTCGCCATGGTTTTAGCGGCGATTTATTTGAAAGAACCGATTACAGGAAAAAAAGTACTGGGGATTGCAGTCGGAGCTACCGGGGCGTTGTTGCTGATTTTAGGGAGCCATCAGGTTTCGGAGGTTAAAGCGGCTGGAAATCATTATATCTGGGGAGATTTATTGGTGTTGTTGGCACAATTAAGTTACGCTCTTTATTTTGTGTTATTTAAAAATTTTGTGAATAAATATTCCTTGATTACCATCATGAAATGGATGTTTACCTATGCTTTTATTTGTGCTTTGCCCTTCTCTTATCATGATTTGCTCCATACAGGGTGGAAGAGTTTGCAAAGCACTGAAATCGGAGCATTGATATTTATCGTGGTGGGGAGTACTTTTATTAGTTATGTGTTGATAGTCATCGGGCAAAAAAATCTACGCCCGACTGTTGCCGGTATGTATAATTATGTTCAGCCTTTGGTGGCTAGTATTGTTGCTGTGTGTTGGGGAATGGATACTTTTAATTTTGTGAAAATCATTTCAGTAGCTTTGATATTCGGAGGGGTCTATCTGGTAACCGGTAGCCGGAGTAAAGCTGAAATGGAGACTGTTACAGCGGATAAAAATTAACTTGCTGTAGGAAGAAAAAAGAGAAACGGACCGAAAACGGGATGAAAGGTCCGTCCCGGAATCCGGAATTAAAATTTATCGGAAAAGTACCTGTTTTTTCTTTAGAAAGTAGTATTTTTGTTGTCTTAAATTTAACTACGAAGGGTTTGATTGTTTTATTTTAAACAAAACAGCTCTTTTGTTGATAAAAATACACACGATGGACATTTATTTTAGCTTTAAAGAAATTATCAGTGCTTTTATGGTACTGTTTGCTGTAATCGATATTCTGGGAGCCATTCCGATTATCATTAGTTTGCGTGAAAAGAATCAGAAAATAGAGGCTGGAAAGGCAGCTATTATTTCTTTTGTTATATTAGTAGCCTTTTTGTTTATCGGGCAGGCATTATTGGGATTATTCAATGTCGATATTTCTTCTTTTGCCGTTGCCGGTGCTTTGGTGTTGCTGGTTTTAGCGGTAGAGATGATCTTCGGTGTCGAGATATTTAAAAACGATAGTCCTTGCGGGTCGGCTACGATCGTTCCGCTGGTATTTCCTTTGATTGCCGGGGCGGCTTCGTTTACCACTTTGTTGTCGTTGCGGGCGGAATATAATATTCTCAATATCATCATCGCTGTCGCGATGAATATGGCATTGGTGTATCTGGTATTGCGCTATGTGTATTATGTAGAACGTCTGTTCGGTAAAAGCGGAGTGTACGTAATGCGTAAATTATTCGGTATTATCTTGTTGGCAATAGCCGTTCGCTTATTTACCTCTAATCTGACTTCTTTGATCGGTAGTTTTTGATTGGAAATCAGAGTTTATCGAAAAATTTGATAAAACGGCTTGAAAAGATCAGGAACAATAGCGTCCATAGCAGAAAGCGGCACATTCTGCCGATAAACATCAGGATAAAAGTATGGGTTCGTTTCGTCTTATAGAAGCCGAGTGCTACATTCGAAATATCGCCGATAACGGGAATCCAGACCAGGAGTGCCATCAGGCCCCCGTATTTTTTGATTTTATTTTTCTGTTTCAGCAATTGTTCTTCTTTGATATGGAATAATTTCCGTATCCGGGTGGCATTGCCGGCATAACCGACTCCATAAATCACCAATCCTCCGATCCAACCACCGGTTGTCGCTACGAAAAGACAGAGCCAGGGGTTGAATCCCATAGCTAACATACTTACATATAATAGGTCTGCACCTAAAGGAATAAAAAGTGCAGACAAAAACGAACCGGCAAACAATCCTAAATAGCCATAATGCTCCCAAAATTCGGTGGTCGCTAATATGATAAAGTCATGTCCCATTTGCAGAGGTTTGATCGTGCTCTTACAAATACGTAAAGGGGGAAGGAAAGTTGTTGGGACGGTGGAAACGGATAAAACGGTGACGACAGATAAAACGGCGAGAGGCAAGAGAACAGAAAAAAATAGTGGAAATGGTGAGAGGGGGCGGTAAAGAGAGAAAGTTTAAAAAAATCGTTCTCCGTATTGCAGGTAGAGCCAGGTCCAAAGCAGGAAGCGGGCGAAACGGCCGATTAGCATGTAGATGGCCGAGGCATAAGGTTTGATTTTGTAAAATCCCAGGGCAACGGCCAATAAGTCACCGATAAGCGGAAGCCAGGTAAACAGGGCCAGCCATACTCCATAACGGTCTATGTTTTTTTTCTGACGGAGGAGCTTTTCTTCCTTCACCTTCAGCCAGCGTTCGATCCATTCCCAGCGGCCCAGCCAACCGATCCAGTATGAAGTGAGTCCTCCCAGCCAATTACCGGTTGTGGCGATAACCAGGCAGGCCCATACATTTCCGCCTAGAGCCAGGATACCCACCAGTAATACATCCGCACTCATCGGAATGAGGGTAGAAGCCAGAAAAGAACCGATAAATAATCCCCAATATCCTAAATCGATCAATGAATCCATGCGGCAAATTTAGGATTTTCCGGTCAAACCTTTGGGCATTTGTCTTTTACTTTTTACTTTTACGAACAGAAGTAGGTATAATTAATTTAAGTTCATAAAGTTTGTAGACCGATTTAATTCTGGGTATAATGGGTAAGGTGTTAATCATCGATGATGAAAATCAGTTACGGGGACTATTGGTCCGTATTATTGGATTGGAAGGTTATGAAGTCATTCAGGCCGACAGTTGTAAGGCTGGGTTGAAACAAGTGGAACAGCAAAATCCCGATGTGATCATCTGTGATGTCCGCTTACCGGATGGAAGCGGTGTCGATCTTATAACAGAAATGAAGCGGCTCGGACCTTTGACCGAGATTATCCTGCTGACCGCCCATGGGAATATCCCGGATGGAGTACAAGCGATAAAAAACGGTGCATTCGATTATATAACCAAAGGAGACGACAATAACAAAATTATTCCTTTGCTCAGCCGTGCTATGGAAAAAGTAGAAATGGCCAGGCGTTTGCAACAATTGGAGAAACAGGTCGGACAAAAGTATTCCTTTGAGTCGATTCTCGGGAAATCGAAGCCTATCCGGATGGCTGTAGAGTTGGCCAGAAAAGTTTCTGTGACGGATGTACCTGTATTATTGACCGGTGAGACAGGAACCGGCAAAGAAGTCTTTGCTCAGGCCATACATCAGCATAGTAGCCGGGCGGGCAAGGCGTTTGTGGCGGTCAATTGTTCGGCTTTTAGCAAAGAACTGCTCGAGAGTGAGATCTTCGGCCATAAAGCGGGGGCCTTTACCGGGGCTTTGAAGGAAAAGAAAGGACTGTTCGAGGAAGCCGATCAGGGAACGATCTTTCTGGATGAGATCGGTGAAATGGCTTTCGATTTGCAGGCGAAACTACTACGGGTACTGGAAAGTGGCGAGTTCATAAAAGTGGGGGATACCCGTCCTATTAAAGTAAATGTCAGAATTATAGCCGCTACGAACCGAGACCTTCAGAAAGAGATCGAGGCCGGGCATTTCCGTGAAGATTTGTATTACCGCTTGTCTGTTTTTCGGATTCAACTCCCTCCTCTGCGTGAACGGATAGAAGATATCGAATTGTATGTCCGGGCTTTCGTGAAAATGTTCGGACCGGGTGTGGGGAAAAAGATAGAAGAGATTACACCTGAATATTTGGGAACCTTGAAAAAACATGTCTGGAAAGGAAATGTCAGGGAATTACGTAATGTGATCGAACGAAGTATGATCATTGCCGACGGTGCGGTATTGACTGTAAGCGATTTGCCCTTCGATATTCAGCAGTCGGTTTTGGAAAGTGAAGGCGGAAAAGGATACTCTGAATTCGACCTGGCCCAGGTGGAAAAAGCACATATACGGAAAGTATTGCAATATACCGGAGGAAACAAGACCGAGGCTGCCCGTTTGATGCACATCGGCCTGACAACCCTTTACCGTAAGATCGAGGAGTATGGAATAAGATAGAGGGAAGGTTTTAACTAAAAAATGATAAATGAGATTCGGTTGCTTGATTTTACTAATGTTTGTCGTTCTTGCTTGTGGGCAGGAAAAGAAAAAAGAAACGGTGAATCCTTTGGCTTATGCCGTGATTACAGGTCATATCAAGAATAGACAGGTTTATCCTCAGCAAAGTGCTTTAAAGGTGATTATTCCTTCTTACTGGAATGCACAGACAATACAAGAATGCGCGATCAGGCCCGATCACACTTTTACTTTTCGTTTTCAGCCTTTGGCTTTGCGTGATATTTCTATAGAGACCTTTATCCCTTATCTGTTGATACGTCCGGGAGACAGTTTGCATATCGAATTGGATTTTGCTAAGCTGAATAAAGTGGAGTTTTCGGGTACTGCCGGGAAATTGAATCAGGATCTCTACGCATATACCGATGGTGAAGGCTATTACCTGGAACAGCGGGCGGGAACGGACGACCAGAAATTACCGGTTGCTGCATTTCGAAAAAAGATGGATAATGAACGGGAAGTTCGTTTACAAAGAATATTGAGGTTTGCAAAGAAATACCAGATCGGAAAAGATTTGCAAAAGTGGATCATGAAAGGGCTGGAAGCCGAATATTATGATTTATTACTCGAATATGGATCGCTGCATTCCCTCCTGACCGGTGATACGGTGCCTGCCGGATTTTTCAATTTCGATGCTGCCCTGGAAAATTTGTTCACCGGGGAGGTGATACATTCCCGTTTATTCGAGCTGGCTGCCAAGTTCCGAACCCGGCCCGGTCTGATAAAGGATACGTTGCAAAACAGTACCGAAATACTGATGAGAACCGCAAGTAGTACGAAAAATAAGGTCTTGTCGCAATTTATGGTCGCTTCCCTGTTCGATACACACCTGGGGTTTAATGATGTGACTTTCTTCGAGGAGAACAGGGATTTTTTCGACGGACACGTGACCTTGCCGATATTACGCGAACCTCTGCTTCGAAAATATGAAACAAAGAAAGCTTATTTGAATAATCCGAAACCGGTTTCCGATGCGATGCTGTATGGAGTTACCCCCGAAAATGGAAAGATGATTATTGCCGGCGAAGGAATGAGAAAATTACAACAAGTGATACAGGCGAATAAGGGTAAAGTCATCTTGATTAATTTTTGGGGAGGATGTCCGGCTGCAATTGACAATCTTAGTATTTTGAATGATTTGTCGGAAATATATAAAAATGATGAGGTGGCTTTTGTTTCGATTGCTGATGATGACCCAATAATTAGGAAATGGGCGGACGATTATGATTTGAAAGGACAAAAGTATTTCTGGCCTGATCCGGATACCCGTGAAATTATGAAAAACTGGCATATTTTCTGGAGCCCGTATTATCTCTTAATCGATAAAGAGGGAGTTATCGTGGATTATGGGTCACATATTTTACCCCGTATGGACCGGACCCGGGAAAAAATAGATTGCCTTCTGGAAGAATAAACTTGTGGATATCACTTTTCATTTTAAAAATGACCTTTTCATTTTGAAAAGGTCATTTTTTTGTTTAGAATCGGAAGATGATAATTAATATGTTGATATATAGTGTATTGTTGAAATGATCAGGGCTTATGGCATAACTTTGGCATAGGGGGGGTGAGAAATTATAATTTAAAAGCGATGAGTTATGGAAATTTTATCATTTGTATTTCTTTGTGCCGTAGGGGCACTGATGTATTGGTTTTTCTTTAAGTGTGTCGACTGGTTCGAAAAGATTTAAAAAAGGAGGAACAATATGTTTACAGCATTATTTATTTTAAGTGTAGTGATGTTCGGTTATATGATGTATGTGCTCATCAAGCCGGAGGAATTTTAATCGGAGCTTTGCTTTTGAGTGAAACATGAAAAGTGAAAAAGGAAAAGTTCTGCAGGAAACAGACAGGACTTTTAAATTAAGATGAAAGAAATGAATACAGAAATTTTAGGTAGTGTATTGCAAATCGTGGCCTTGGTGGTACTGTCTTATCCGCTTGGGCGCTACATAGCGAAAGTATATAAAGGGGAGCGGACGTGGTTGGATTTTATGGCTCCTGTAGAAAAATGGATGTATAAAATTTGCGGAATCGATCCGAATGAGGAGATGGGCTGGAAGAAATTTCTTTTTGCTCTTCTGACCGTGAATGTATTCTGGTTTTTCTGGGGTATGGTGTTGTTGGTATGCCAGGGCTGGTTGCCGTTGAATCCTGATGGTAATGCAGGACAATCTCCTGATTTGGCTTTCAATACCTGTATCAGTTTTATGGTAAATTGTAATTTGCAGCACTATAGCGGTGAAAGCGGGTTGACTTATTTTACTCAGCTGTTTGTAATTATGCTGTTCCAGTTTATTACGGCAGGCTGTGGTATGGCGGCTTTGGCCGGAATGTTTAAAGCGATGGCAGCCAAGACAACCAGGACGATCGGTAATTTTTGGGTACTGTTGGTTAAAAGTTGTACCCGTATTTTATTCCCCTTGTCTTTGATTGTCGGATTTATTCTGATATTGAACGGAACGCCGATGGGATTCGACGGTAAGATGGAACTGACCACTTTGGAAGGAGCGGCTCAAACCGTTTCGCAAGGTCCTACGGCGGCAATCGTGCCGATCAAGCAATTGGGTACGAACGGAGGAGGATATTTCGGAGTAAACTCTTCACATCCTTTGGAAAATCCGACTTTCCTTACCAATATGGTGGAGTGTTGGTCGATTCTGATCATTCCGATGGCTATGGTTTTTGCATTCGGTTTTTATATCAAACGGAAAAAGTTGGCCTATACGATTTACGGAGTAATGTTGGTGGCTTATTTGGTGGGAATTTGTTTTGCTCATCATTTCGAGATGGCCGGTAACCCCAGAATTGACGAAATGGGTATCGCCCAGAATATCGGTTCCATGGAAGGTAAAGAGATGCGGATCGGTGCTGCCGGTACTGCTACCTGGAGTCAAACCACGACAGTGACTTCAAATGGTTCGGTCAACGGTATGCATGATAGTACTATGCCGCTAACCGGGATGTTCACGATGTTGAATATGATGATCAACTGCTGGTTTGGTGGTGTCGGTGTCGGTTTTATGAACTATTATACCTTCCTGATCATAGCTGTGTTTATCAGTGGTTTGATGGTGGGACGTACACCGGAATTTTTAGGTAAGAAGGTGGAAGCCCGCGAAATGAAGATCGCTTCGATTGTCGCTTTGTGCCATCCCTTTATTATCTTGGTAGGCACTGCAATCGCAGCCTATCTTTATGCTCATGCTCCTGGTTTTGTCGAAAGTGAAGGCGGTTGGCTGAACAATCCTTCATTCCATGGTTTCAGCGAAATGTTGTACGAATATACTTCATCTGCTGCCAATAACGGATCCGGATTCGAGGGCTTGGGCGATAATACTTATTTCTGGAATTTTACCTGTGGTTTGGTACTGATTCTCGGTCGGTATTTACCTATAGTGGGGCAGGTTGCTATAGCCGGATTGTTGGCAAATAAGAAATTTATTCCCGAAAGTGCCGGAACTTTGAAAACCGATACCGTGACTTTTGCTGTGATGACTTTTGCCGTTATTTTCATTGTGGCTGCACTGTCATTCTTCCCGGCTTTGTCATTGGGACCGATCGCCGAATACTTTAGTTTATAAAACATCAGAAACGTCAAAGAAGATATGAAAAATAATAAGTCCGCTTCCTTATTTCCAAGGGAGTTAGTGATAGAAAGCCTGAAACAGGCGTTCGTGAAATTGAATCCACGGACCATGATTAAAAATCCGATCATGTTTACGGTAGAAGTCGCAACATGGGTTATGCTGCTGGTGATTGTTGGGATTGCAGTGACCGGTGATACGACTCAGGGATCGGTAGGATATAATATTGCTATATTTATCGTTTTGTTTGTTACTTTGTTGTTTGCGAATTTTGCCGAAGCTATTGCTGAAGCCCGTGGAAAAGCACAAGCCGACAGTTTGCGGAAAACCCGGGAAGAAACGCCGGCTAAATTGCTTGTCAATGGTACGACAAAAGTGATCAGCAGTAATCAACTCAAAAAAGGAGATGTCTTCGAATGTGTAGCGGGTGATGTGATTCCCTCAGACGGAGAGATCATCGAAGGGCTGGCTTCTATTGATGAGAGTGCGATTACAGGTGAGTCTGCTCCGGTGATTCGTGAAGCAGGCGGTGATAAAAGTTCTGTGACTGGGGGAACAAAAGTGCTTTCTGACCGGATTCTGGTGAAAGTGACAACCCAACCGGGAGAATCGTTCTTGGATAAAATGATTGCATTGGTTGAGGGGGCTTCCCGTCAAAAGACTCCGAATGAAATCGCCCTGACCATTTTGCTGGCTGCATTTACTTTGGTATTTGTGATCGTATGTGTTACTTTGATTCCTTTCGGTGATTACTCTGCAACGGCAATTTCTATTGCAGCCATTGTGTCTCTGTTCGTATGTCTGATTCCGACAACCATTGGTGGTTTATTGTCTGCAATCGGTATTGCCGGAATGGATCGGGCACTGCGTGCCAATGTGATCACTAAATCCGGAAAAGCTGTGGAAACGGCCGGTGATATCGATACTTTATTATTGGATAAAACCGGAACGATCACGATTGGTAACCGGAAAGCAACCAATTTTTATCCGGTTGCCGGAATTGACGAGAGAGAATTTATTGAGGCCTGTCTGATGTCTTCATTGTCTGATGAAACTCCGGAAGGGAAGTCGATTGTAGAACTGGGACGTGAGCGTGGTTTCCGTATGAGGGATTTGAATACCGTGGGAGCTAAGATGATCAAATTTACCGCCGAGACGAAATGTTCGGGAGTAGATATGATGAACGGTACACGGATCCGGAAAGGGGCATTCGATGCAATCCGGAAAATAGTTGAAAATGCCGGACATACCTTCCCGAAAGAGTGCGAAAAGATCATTACTTCTATCTCGAATGACGGAGGAACTCCGCTGGTAGTTGCTCTGAATGAGAATGTTATCGGAGTGATCGAATTGCAGGATATTATCAAACCGGGTATTCAGGAACGTTTTGAACGGTTGAGGAAAATGGGAGTGAAGACGGTGATGGTGACCGGTGATAATCCTCTGACTGCCAAATATATTGCAGAAAAAGCAGGAGTGGATGACTTTATTGCAGAAGCCAAACCGGAAGACAAAATGGAATATATCAAAAAAGAGCAGGCTGGAGGAAAACTGGTCGCTATGATGGGGGATGGTACCAACGATGCGCCGGCATTGGCTCAGGCTGATGTGGGGGTTGCAATGAACAGCGGTACGCAGGCTGCTAAAGAAGCCGGTAATATGGTGGATTTGGATAATGATCCGACTAAATTGATCGAAATCGTGGAAATCGGTAAGCAGTTGCTGATGACCCGGGGAACCCTGACGACTTTCAGTATTGCCAATGACGTTGCAAAATATTTTGCCATTATCCCGGCCATGTTTATGATGGTGATTCCCCAGATGCAGGTGCTGAACATCATGAAGCTGGCCTCTCCCACCAGCGCCATTCTGTCCGCTCTGATCTTCAACGCCATCATCATCCCCTGCCTGATCCCGCTGGCCATGCGCGGCGTCAAGTACAAGCCCATGAGCGCCAGCAAGATGCTGACCCGCAACATGCTCATCTACGGCCTGGGCGGCGTCATCGTCCCCTTCATCGGCATCAAAGTGATCGACCTGATCATCGCGCCCCTGCTGACGATGCTCGGCCTCGGCATGGCAATGTAACAGGAGGAAACCGAACATGAAAGTGATCAAATCTCTCAGGGCGCCGGTTCTGGTGACCCTGGTACTGCTGCTGATCTGCGGCCTGATCTACCCGGTTGTCATGACGCTTATGAGCCAGGCGCTCTTCCCCAGCCAGGCCAACGGCAGCATCATCTATGTGGACGGCCAGGCTGTGGGCGCCAAGAACGTGGGCCAGGATTTCACTGACCCCCGCTTCATGCGCTGCCGCCCCTCCGCCTACCAGTACAACACCTATACGGTGGATGAGGAGGGCAACAAGTTCTACAACGACGGCAGCGAGTACGCCGGCGTGGCCTCCGGCTCCAACAACTACGGCGCGTCCAACCCCGCTCTGGCGGAGCGCGTGCAGGGCGACATCGACGAATTCCTGGCGGAGCATCCCGACCTGACGGTGGAGGACATCCCCACCGACCTGGTGACGGCCTCCGGTTCCGGCCTGGATCCCCACATCAGCCCTGCCTCTGCGGCTGTGCAGATTCCGCAGCTGGCGGAGAACACGGGCCTGACCGAGGAGCAGCTGGAGCAGTTCGTGGCGGACAACACCACCGGCAAGGTGCTGGGCATCTTCGGTGAGGAGACGGTGAACGTTCTGGGCGTCAACCTGGATATCGCCGAGGCCCTCGGCCTGATCGGCGGCGTAGACTAATCGCTCAAAAGCCCCCCTGAACCTTGACCCGGATTGGTTCAGGGGGGCTTTCTGCGGCGCAGAGAGAGGGTGAACATCATCAGAATTGCCTTGATCGCACCACAGGAGAAGGACCGGCAGCAGCTCCGGGAGCAGATGTTTTCCTATGCGGTGCGCTGGAAGGTCGCCGTGGTGACCGACTGCTTCGACTGCCTGGAGGAGTTCGCCATGGCGGCGCA
>ENA-ORTT01002817-ORTT01002817.1-human-gut-metagenome-genome-assembly--contig:-NODE-2817-length-12432-cov-3.915569_pt1 | contig 12432 bp, 10 predicted proteins | sample MGYA00242074_ERZ509197 | MGnify/ENA primary metagenome ERZ509197 (study PRJEB26280, sample SAMEA2338789) | human gut metagenome | biome: human gut; feature: human-associated habitat; material: faeces...
AATTTTTGTACGGAATTTCTTCATTTTGCACGCTCAGCGAAAATAACAGCTTTTTGCATGGTAATATCTCGTATTTTTGTATTTTTTTAGTAAAAATAAGGATTTTAAATACAGAGTTCTCCGCAATGAGCCACGCTATTCATAAGATTGTCAGCAAAAGGCGCTACCAATCTTATTTCCAAAACTTCTTTTTCTTGCCATCCTTGGAGTCTTTCTCCTTAGATCCGTTTTCTCCTGCTTCGGTTGCATTTTTCACTGCATTCAGGGAATCTCCGGTCAGTGCATCGAACTGCTTCAGCAGTTCCTTAGCCTCCGGTTTTAATTTATCGGGTGTCTGTACCACCAGTGTTACATAGTGGTCACCGCGGACATCCTTATTTCTCCAGGAAGGAACACCCTTGCCGCGCAGACGGATCTTGGTATCTGTCTGCGTTCCTGCCTTCACATCATAGACCACCTTACCGTCTACGGTGTCGATCAGTACTTCCCCGCCCAGTGCAGCCACTGCAAAAGAGATGGGAACTGTAGAGAAGATATCGAATTCCTGTCTTTGGAAGATCGGATGACGACCGACAATTACCTCTACCAGCACATCGCCTCTGGGGCCACCGTTGACACCTGGCTCACCCAGTCCCGGCATACGGGTAGACTGTCCGTTGTCGATACCTGCGGGAATATCCACCGCATAACGTTTCTTCATAGGAATATATCCGGTACCACGGCAATCCGGGCATTTGTCCTTGATCACCTTACCGGTACCCTGACAGTCGGGACAGGTCTGTACATTACGCACAGTACCGAAGAAAGACTGCTGGGTAAATACCACCTGACCCTTACCACCACACTTGGTACAGGTCTCAGGGCTGGTTCCTGGCTTCGCACCGGAGCCGTTACAGGTCTTACAGGTTTCCTTTACCGTAAGATCGATCTCTTTCTTGCAGCCGAAAACTGCCTCTTCAAAAGTGATATGAACACTGGTACGGATGTTGGCACCTTTCATGGGGCCGTTATTTCTGGCACCTCTGCTTCTGCCGCCGCCAAAGATATCTCCGAAAATATCTCCGAAAATGTCTCCAAAATCAGCTCCATTGAAATCGAAACCACCGGCACCTCCTGCGCCACCGTCAAATGCCGCATGGCCATACTGATCATACTGGCGTCTCTTCTCGGGATCACTCAGCACGGCATAAGCCTCGGAAGCTTCTTTAAACTTCTGTTCTGCCTCCTTGTCTCCGGGGTTCATGTCGGGATGGTATTTTTTCGCCAGTACCCGGTATGCTTTTTTAATTGCAGCATCATCTGCATTCTTATCTACACCGAGGACCTCGTAATAGTCTCTCTTTTGCTCTGCCATTTCTGCACCTCTATCACATAAATCTTAAGACGGTTATGCACAGGGCACGCTTTCGCATACCCTGTGCCGCCTGTTATCACAATCACTGTTACACAGCATTTACTGTTATATCACGGATTGCTCTGTTTGTGAAGTTATTTATACTTCTCTAAAATCTCCGTCGATGACATCATCATCTGCGGTGGAACCTGCATCGCTGCCGCCGGCCTGTGCATTCATGTCAGGACCTGCGCCCTGAGCACCCTGCTGTGCCTGTGCAGCCTGCTCATACATCTTGGTGAATACGGACTGTGCACTCTGGGTCAGTTTCTCTTTTGCAGCCTTCAGTTCATCTACATCGCTGTCGCTCATTTCCTGATCCTTGGTTCTCTCCAGGATTGCCTTAACAGCTTCCAGATCAGCCTGTACCTGAGTCTTGTCACTCTCGGGTACCTTGTCACCTACTTCGTTCAGAGCCTTCTCGGTCTGGAATACGAAAGAGTCTGCTTCGTTTCTTGCCTCGATAGCTTCCTTACGCTTCTTATCCTGTGCTTCGAATTCAGCTGCTTCCTTGACAGCCTTCTCGATATCGGAATCGGACATGTTGGAGCCAGCGGTAATGGTGATGTGCTGCTCCTTGCCGGTACCCAGATCCTTAGCGGATACATTTACGATACCGTTGGCATCGATATCGAAGGTAACCTCGATCTGAGGGATTCCTCTGGGAGCGGGAGCAATACCGTCCAGACGGAACTGTCCGAGGGACTTATTATCCTTGGCGAACTGACGCTCACCCTGTACTACGTTGATATCTACTGCAGTCTGATTATCAGCAGCGGTAGAGAAGATCTGGCTCTTCTTGGTAGGAATGGTTGTATTTCTCTCGATCAGTCTGGTAGCAACACCACCCATGGTCTCGATGGACAGAGACAGAGGAGTTACATCCAGTAACAGAATATCACCGGCACCTGCATCACCGGCAAGCTTACCACCCTGGATAGAAGCACCGATTGCTACGCACTCATCAGGATTCAGAGACTTGCTGGGCTCTTTACCGGTCAATGCTCTTACCTTATCCTGTACAGCAGGGATACGTGTGGAACCACCTACTAACAGTACCTGACCCAGATCAGAATAATTCAGGCCTGCATCCTTCATAGCGTTCTGTACGGGGATAGCAGTCTTGTCAATCAGATCTCTGGTCAGTTCATCGAACTTGGCACGGGTTAAGTTCATATCAAAGTGCTTAGGTCCTTCTGCGGTTGCGGTAATGAAAGGAAGGTTGATGTTGGTGGTCATTGCACTGGACAGCTCTTTCTTAGCCTTCTCAGCTGCTTCCTTCAGTCTCTGCATAGCCATCTTATCACCGGACAGATCTACGCCTTCTGCCTTCTTGAATTCATCCAGCATCCACTGAATGATCTTGTTATCGAAATCATCACCGCCAAGGTGTGTATCACCGTTGGTAGCCAGTACTTCGATGACACCGTCACCGATCTCGATGATAGATACATCGAAGGTACCACCACCAAGGTCGTATACCATGATCTTCTGCTCTTTTTCATTGTCCAGACCATAAGCAAGTGCTGCTGCGGTAGGCTCGTTGATGATACGCTTTACATCCAGACCTGCGATCTTACCGGCATCCTTGGTAGCCTGACGCTGGGCATCATTGAAATATGCGGGAACTGTGATAACTGCCTCGGTAACCTTCTCACCCAGATAGCTCTCTGCATCTGCTTTCAGCTTCTGCAGGATCATTGCGGAGATCTGCTGAGGAGAATACTTTTTGCCGTCGATGGTACGGCCACGATCGGTACCCATATCTCTCTTAATGGAAGAGATGGTCTTCTCTGCGTTGGTAACTGCCTGACGCTTTGCAGGCTCACCGACCAGTCTCTCACCGGTCTTGGTAAATGCTACAACAGAGGGTGTGGTTCTTGCGCCTTCTGTATTTGCGATAACGGTGGGTTTACCACCTTCCATAACAGCTACACAGCTGTTGGTTGTACCTAAGTCAATACCAATAATCTTACTCATAATATTTTCCTCCTGTTTTTATTCTCTGTTTTCATTTTATAGTTTCTATTCTCAAAAATATGTGATAATCAAATTATTGAACAACGCCTACCATGCTGTGTCTTACGACCATGTCATGATATGTGTAGCCCTTCTGAAGTTCCTGGGCTACCACACCGGATTCATACTCATCGCTCTCCACCTGCATCACTGCGTTGTGAAGGTTCGGGTCGAATTCCTGTCCGACTGCCTCGATGGGTTTTACACCGATGTTCTCAAGTTCTGTCATCAGCTGTTTGTAGATACGGTTCATACCGTCTACAAAAGGATCTTCTTTGGATTCCTCGGGAACCGTTGCCAGACCTCTTTCAAAATTATCTACTACCGGAAGGATCTTCTCGATCACACTCTTGGCACCGGTATCGAACATCGCCTGCTTCTCTTTATCGGTTCTCTTACGGAAGTTCTCGAACTCTGCCATCTGACGCTTTACTCTGTCTTCCAGCTGATCGATCTTCTCCTTGTAGGAATCTTCCTTTTTGTTCAGTTTTGCCTGCTTCTTTGCTGCCTTTTTGTCTTCCTTGCTCACAGGCTCCTCATCTTCTGTCTCTTCTTTCAGTTCTTCGGCATCCGAAAGATCCTGTTCCATTTCTTCCTCTAATATTTCTTTTTCCTGATCTGCCATTCTTACTTTCCTTTCTGGAATCTGTCTATTCTTTGCGGTAAAGGTCATCCAACTGGTTCTGCACCGTCCGCAGCGTTCCGATGACCTTGTCATAATCCATTCTCTTGGGACCTATGATTCCTATGGTTCCCTTCATGCCTTCGCCTAATTCATAAGTAGCGGTCACAACACTGCAGTCCTTCATGCCCTGCACCGGTGTCTCGTCTCCGATGTACACCTGGATACCTGTGCTGCCCTCGTCTGCCAGGGATTCCTGGATCAGACCGCCTAACTGCTGCTTCTCCTCGAAAGCATTGATCAGTTCACTTGCCTTGGACTGATCTGCCAGCTCCGGATACCGGAAAATGTTGTTCGCGCCGCTGGTGTAGATCTCCAGATCTTCATCTGCCTTGATGGCATCTGCCACGGCATCGATCACCTCACTGACGATCTCACTGTGGATTCCGGCCTGCTGTTTCATCGCTGCGATCATTCCCAAATTGATCTCCTCCATGGACAAACCATTGAGGTGTGTGTTCAGCAGGATATTCAGCTTCAAAAGCGTCTCATCATCCAGTTCCCGATCCACTGCCAGGATATTGTTCTTGATCACATTGCCTTCGGCAACGATGACTGCCAAAATCTGTCCGGCATCTACCCGGGACAGCTGGATGAACTTCACCTTGTTATGATGTACCTGCGGAGCACTGATCATGGTGGCATACTGTGTGTTCTGAGCCAGGGTCTTGACTACCTGTTTTAACAGGTTCTCCAGCTTATCCTGCCTCTCTAAGAGCATATCCTTCATCTCATTGACTTCCTGCTCTCTGGTCGCCATCATGGTATCCACATAGAAGCGATATCCCTTATCGGAAGGAATTCTTCCTGCGGAAGTGTGGGGCTGTATGATATAACCCATCTCCTCCAGATCTGACATCTCATTCCGAATGGTTGCCGAACTTAGATTCAGATCCGTATATTTCGAAATGGTCCTGCTGCCTACCGGCTCTCCCGTTTCCAAGTAGTTCCGGATAATGGCTTGCAATATAATCGTTTTTCTGTCATCCAATTGCATTCCATCACTCCCTTTGGGATTATTAGCACTCATCTAAAAGGAGTGCTAACATCTTCTTACCCTAAAATATCACTACAGGATATTATTGTCAACTGATTTTCCCGAAAATAATTCTAAACAAAATATTAAAAAAAACTATTCAGAGCCTCATTCGCCAAATACAGATTCTTGTGCAAGCACAAATCTGTACTTGGCTCATCGTATACACAAAAAGGACCGGCACTATTTCAGTACCAGTCCTGTCTCCAGATATACGGGAAGTGCCCGTACATATACCATTTCTATTGCGCCTCCGATAATGATCAGGAAGCATACCGCAATGCCTGCATTTACCAGCCATCTCGGAAAAGTCCTGCCTCTGAAGCTGATTTCCGAAAGCTTCTGAATCCCTTTTATCATGTAATACATTAACGGAAGCAGTGCCGGGAGCAGGTAACGTCCCTGGTTCTGATAATCCGTGGTATATGCATAATAAATCGTCAGAAAAACCGGCATGAAAATGCAATACAACATATTGATATGAAAGAACCATTCTCTTCCGGATATCTTCCTCCTCACTTTATAGCGGATCAGATACAGAAGCGCTCCCACAATGCCTGCGGCAAAAAAAACTTTATATGCCCGATACAACCAGATGGAACCATATATGGACATAGAACCGAATGCCCCTACAAAACTGTGAAACAGTCCGGACAAGGTATAACGTTCCCGGAACATTTCGAATACTGTATATCCCATGGACTGATAGGTCTGCATCGTCAGAGGATTCACGCTCTCTATCGCATACTGTATTGCCATTTTTTCCCGGGTGGCAAGCCCTAACAGATCTCCGTCCAGTACAATATAACTTCGAATGAACCACCAGCCGATTCCTATCAGGACCACCGCCGCAATAAAGCATCCGTATTTTAACATCTTCTTCCAGTCATAAGAATAGCCGCCGCTCTCCTTTTTCTGTAAAAAGAACATTACAAACAGTAAAATGCAGCTTACGATATATCCATAAGCATTATAATAAGAAAGTGCGCATAAAATAATGCCTCCGCTCATCCACAGACTGTTTCGGACATTGATGCCGTCCCGGTAAACACAGATCAGTGCATACACCATCATCGCCGTGGACAACATGCAACAGGAATCCGTATTCACATAGGTATGCATAAACAGTCCTTCCGGCAGGTAGGTCACCGCAAAGCAGAACAGCCAGCGGAATCTGTCATCCTGAAATACTCTCTTCCCGATAAAGTATACAACGACTGCCATCAGCAGTCCGAAAGTCACATTCACCAGGCGTGCAGTGTACAGCAACGCGATCTCGGATTCCGTGAACAGGCTGACAAAACGCATGATATACCCCTGTACAATATATGGAAATACGTTATACAGTGCATAAGAAAATCCATACGCCGGAATCCGCACTTCTTCCTCCAGTCCCGTGGGGATTCTGCCGTATTTGCAGATAAACTGCGGGATTAGATATCTCGCATGCTCATCGGGCGGGTTGCCGAATAGGGGCGGTGTATTGGCGAGGGGCTGCAGCAGGGCGATGGTAAGCGCCAGTGCCAGAAAACCCAGCAGATATAATGTAAAAATAATCTTTTCTGATTTTTTCTGCATTCTGTCATCCTTTAACATTTTGATCATAATAATGATACAAAAACCCCAAAGTGATTATTCAACTTTGGGGCCTGGTAAACTATTCAGACCCTATTCGCAAAACCGCACCTTCGGTGCTTTCCTTTTGCTCATAGGGTTACTTCGTAATATAAAAATAAGTATATATCCTTATGAATGCAAGCATTCAACGTATATATACTTATTTTTTATTACTCTGAATAGTTTATATGTAGAAGCTTCCGGTGGTCTCTTTGTTCATTACATAGTAAACCATGTTCTCTTCGGGCTTTACATATAATTCTATGCTGGTCAGATCAGCTACCTTCTGCTTCAGGTCGTATTTCCATACATCCTTTGCAATCTTCAGCAGATCTTCCTGAGAATAGGACTTGCCGCCGAACTGAACACTGATCTCGCTCTTTAACTCTGCCTTTTTTGCTGCGGGTTTCTTAGCGGGTGCTTTCTTAGCGGTTTCCTTTTTTGCTGTTTCTTTCTTAGCTGCGGGCTTTTTAGCCTCTGCCTTTACAGGTGCTTTTACTTCAGCCTTTGCTACAGGTGCCTTCTCAGCTTCCTTCACAGCGGTCTTGGTTTCTGTCTTAACTGGAGTTGTCGGTGCTGCTTTCTTAACTTCTGCCTTAGGTGCTTCCACTTTAGCTGCTACAGGTGCTACAGTTTTCTTAACTACTGCCATGTTACCGTCTCCCTTCTGTACGAATCATGTACAAAAACATTTTCATTCTCCTCACAAGTACCGTATTCCGGCGCTTGATAAGGGTAGTGTATTCCTTTTCCCTATAATTGTCAACTGTTATGCGAATACAAGGAAGTACAGTAATACGATAATGCCAAGTACGATCCGGTACCATCCGAAGACTTTAAAATCATGCTTTTTGATGTATCCCATCAGGAAACGAAGTACGAACAGGGATACAATGAAGGATACCACCGTACCGATCAGCAGGCAGGCAAGCTCCATTCCCGTGAATGTGAATCCGAACTTCAGTACCTTCAGGAGGCTGGCTCCAAACATAACGGGAATCGCCAGAAAGAAGGTAAATTCCGCTGCCACTGTTCTAGATATACCAATCATAATAGCTCCCAGGATCGTAGCTCCGGAGCGGGAGGTTCCGGGCAGTGCCGCCGCTACCAGCTGGCACAGACCGATGATCAGTGCATCTCTGTAGGTCAGCTGAGACAATTTTGTTGTGGTAGGTACACGGTCCTTATTCCAATTCTCGATCACGATAAACAGTACGCCGACCACTACCAGCATTACAGCTACCACTATGACCTGGAGCGTAACGCCGCTGCCGCCGATCTCTTTTTGGAAGGCTTCTCCCACCGCATCATCAAATAACAGACCGTATACGACTGCCGGGATACATGCCACAACGATCTTCACCCACATCCAGAAGGCATCCATGCTCAGTGCTACATTTCCCACTGCAGGGTCTTTTTCGGATTTTACAATGCCTCCCTTTTTCGGCTCTCTATTTTTCTTCAGGTAAAAGGGCCAGATCTTGTTCCAGAATAGGACAACGACTGCTATAATCGCTCCCAACTGGATGACTACATCGAACATATCGAAAAATCCTTCACTGGTCTGTTGAAAAGGGATCAGACGTTCCACCAGGATCAGATGTCCCGTGCTGCTGATCGGCAGCCATTCGGTAATACCTTCCACAATACCATAAATAATTGCTTTGATCATTTCTAACATTTCTTTTCTCTCTTTGCTTTCTTATATTTTTAGTACTTACTTTTCCAGATATGCCAGCAGATCCTCATAGCAGGCTTCTGCTTCCCGATAACCCTCTTCGTATAAGGCGATCAGTTTGTCCTTGTCTTTCTCGATCCGTCCCACATCACTCTTTTTATGAGGACGGATCACGAATGCCTGACCACATTTCTCCTGTCTTTCAATGTAATCCAGGCTCTCATTATAGCGGATATGTCTGTCCGCCATAAGTTCATATACTTTAGGATATTTCAGATATCTGAGTTTTATGAGTCCTAACTGCGATGCGGAGGCAGGTTTTCTCACGAATCCCACTTCCTTGGTCATGACAACGATGTTTTTACGGTTGCCGTCCAGGATCGATTTCTCCAGAGGGATCGCATCGCTGATGCCGCCGTCCAGATACAGCTTCCCATCTATTTTTACATTCCGTGCCACTAACGGCAGGGATGCGGAAGCACGGATCTTGTCAATATCCTTGCGGATATCACGGACACGCAGATACTCCGGCTGTCCCGTCTCGATGTTGGTCACCACGCTGTAGGCCTTGCCGGGATATTTTTCAAATGTTTCATAGTCATACGGATATAGATATTCCGGGATCAGGTGATAACAGAAATCCACATTGAACAGATCTCCGCTGGTCAATAAGCTCTCCAGACTGCAATATCGTCTCGTATCCAGATAGTCCACACTGACACTCAGCGCCCGTCCCTTTTGTCGGGACAGATAGCTGCACATATGGCACGCTCCGGCAGACACCCCATAGATATGGGAGAAGTCAATTCCTTTTTCGATAAAAAAGTCCAACACTCCTGCGGTATAGACACCCTTCATGCCACCGCCTTCCAATACCAGTCCTGCCTGATACATCTTACAATGACTCCTTTCCGTACTCAGTCTTTACAAATTTTCGAAAGGCTTCCAGAGATCTCTCTACCTTCTCCGTGTCCACACAGTAGACCATGCGGAAATATCCGGGTGCACCAAAGCTGTCGCCCGGTACCAGAACGAGATCATATTTCAATGCTTTCTGGCTGAATACCTTGGCATCCTCTTCCAGCGCCTTCGGGAAAATGTAGAAGGTTCCGCCGGGCTTCACACAGGTGAATCCCAGATCTAGCAGTTCTTTATAGAGGATGTTCATATTCGTCTCATACACCGACAGATCCGCTGTCTTGTCCAGTACCTGTGCCACTGCCAGCTGGATAATGGAAGGAGGACAGTTATGTCCGATACCGCGGGAGATCTGTCCACACATATTGATCATGGTCTCCGCATCCTCACATGCCGGATTCACTGCCACATAACCGATACGCTCTCCCGGCAGGGACAGTGATTTGGAGAAAGAATAACACATGATGGTATTGTCATAAAAATAGGATACGCAGGGACTGTCTACGCCTTCAAACACGATCTCACGATAAGGTTCATCAGAGATCAGATAAATAATATGACCGTATTCCTTGGACTTTTCTCTCAGGATATCTGCCAGTCTCTGCAATGTCGGGGTGGAATATACCACACCGGAGGGGTTGTTGGGAGTATTGATCAGTACTGCCTTGACCTTCTCTGTCAGCATCTCTTCAAACGCCTCGAAGTTGATCTGGAAGTTCTCCAGATTGGGCGGAACCACCTTCAGTACTGCCCCGGTGAGATCCACATAAGGATGATATTCCGGGAAAAACGGTGCAAAAGTCAGGATCTCATCTCCCGGCTCCGTCACCAGACGAAAAGCATGTGCCAGCGCTCCTGCCGCCCCGGATGCCATGAAAATGTGCTCCTTACGATAAGGCAGCCCAAACCTCTTCTCCAGGTTCTCCGCAATTGCCTCCCTGACGCTTGTAATACCGAGGCTGGGACTGTAGCCGTGCAGTTCCAACGGTTCCTTCGTCGCCAGCATATGGATCATGCGGTCAGTAAATTCTCTGGGAACCGGAACGGAAGGATTCCCCAGGCTGTAATCAAATACGTTCTCGTATCCGATTTCCTGTCCCCTTGCCGTAGCAAATTCCGAAAGCTGCCGAATCACTGATTTTCCGGACAGCATATCTTTATATTTCTGAACTAACATACTACGCTCTCCCATCCGCGCTGTCTGCGCTGTTTATTTGATCTCTATACACTTATCACCGGACTTTTCTGTGGACAGACAAATGCCGTCTCTTCCACAGTTTTTTGCCTTATAGAGAAGCTCATCCGCTCTGGAAGTGAAATCCCACTCTCTGTTATTTTCCATCGGGATTCTTGCAAAGACTCCCTGGCTGATGGATACGTATTTACTGCACCTGCTGCACTCATGAGGTATTTTTAACATACGGACCTCTCTGAGAATGTCCTCTGAAATTCTCCGGATCTGCTCCACTGTCATCCCGGTATATACGATCATAAATTCATCGCCACCGTATCTGGCACAAAATACCTGTCCCGGAATCTGTATCTTTTGCAGAACTCCGGCAATGGCTTTCAGACACCGGTCCCCCATCAGATGACCGTAGTGATCATTGTACTCTTTGAAAAAATCAATATCCATAAGCTCCACGCCCAGAAGCTTTTCTTCCGCATAGGCGTGTTCAAAGCAGCCGGTCAGATATTCATGTAAATAAGTACGATTAGCCAATCCGGTCAGTTCGTCATGCATGGCAAGATCCTCCAGTACACGGTTAGAAGCCTGCATATTCTCTCTGTCAAGCGTTACATTTCTCAACCGGTCCTGTAATTCCATAACACCGACCAAGGCGCGGTGATTTTCCTGCCGGAATTTTTCATAAGTTTCTAAATATTGCCGGGTATATTTCACATATTCCCCCATGTCTCCTTTGCGTAATATGCTCTGCACTTTAAAAGGATACAGATCCAGGAAGATATTGTAATACACTTCAATATGTTTTTCATCGATGATCCGGATCAGTTCCTCCAGATATTTTCCATCGGGCAGGATAGCCAGGATTCCCGCCAGGATCACCAGTTCATCCATGATCTCTTCAAAAACATCCCGGTCTGACAATTGCTCCAGAAGATCTGACGCAAGCTTTAAAGCCTCTTCCTCATGCCCTTTTAATAATTCGCAGGGAATACGATACATTTCTAATGTTATTTTCGAATAATAGCTTTCCGGTGCTTCTCTGAGGATCTTCTCTATTTCATTCCAAAGCTGGAGGGCTTCTTCCATTTCTCCCAGGTACATGTGACAGCAGCCGCACTCGATCATACAGTTGATCCTGTTATAATTCAGCTGATATGTTTTTTCTGACTTATCATAGCAGGCGATCGCTATACGGTAATGCTGTATCGCCTCCTGCCGCAGGCGCATTCTGACCAGGGTATAGGCAATATTGCTCTCCGCCATGCCCTGTATATAATAAAAATGATATTTTTCCGCATATTTCAGGCTGTTATAGTAGGAGCTGAGCGCCAACATCCGGTTATTCTTCCGGTCGGACACCGCTCCCATCATATTATGGGCTTTGGCCAACAGCTCGTACATCCGGGCATTTTCCAGGCAGCTGACACCCTCTGTAAGGCATTGCATGGTGTTCTCATACTCGCCCTTCTGCCAATAACACTCCGCCAGATAATAGAGTCCAAGCCCTGTCAGCTTCTGTGATCCGGTATCTGCCGCATACTCCAATATTTTCTGGCAGGTGTCATAGTCCAGACAGTTGCCTGATTCTCTATATTGGATAGTATCGTTTATGAAGTTCTGCACGGTCTGTGGTAAGCCGTTTAAATCCATCCTGTTTCCTTTCCGTGAACTCCCCTTAACCCCTTACTGCAATTCATTCCGTAAAAATATAATGTCTGGGTTGCAAGATAACCTTTCACCCAGACATCATAATACCACAGTACTTTATCACATTACAAGTTTGCTTTGTCAAAAAATACCATAGTCATATAAAATGATGTCGGGGTCAAAAACCCCCGACTTTGATGCCTGCGGATTGCTCCGTGCTACGCACTCCCACAATCCTACCCAATATTCGCAT
>ENA-ORTT01002824-ORTT01002824.1-human-gut-metagenome-genome-assembly--contig:-NODE-2824-length-12405-cov-2.915385_pt1 | contig 12405 bp, 11 predicted proteins | sample MGYA00242074_ERZ509197 | MGnify/ENA primary metagenome ERZ509197 (study PRJEB26280, sample SAMEA2338789) | human gut metagenome | biome: human gut; feature: human-associated habitat; material: faeces...
GAGGGCTGCCTATTCTGAGGTGGCCTCTTGCTCTCTTCGAGGACCTTCCTCACGCTGATGGAGTATGACGCCGATTACTATGAAGAGAGAAAGGGCGGCTGGCAATGGGAGACGTACGCACAGATCAAAACGGAGCTTCAGCTCAGATCATCGAGCCGACCGACGACGAGAAGGACGCGGCCGAGGAGGCCCGGACGTTTGGACGCTCCTTCGCGCATGACAGCATCGCGCTCGGGGTGGCTGCCTTCGCCCTGGTTTTCCTTATTGTCTTTGCCATTGTGATAGCGACGCTCGTCAGCGGCGTCGCGGGCGGCGAGTACGGGGAGCAGGGCATTACGTGGCTTGCCGTGATTGGCGGCTCCGTGTTCGTCGTGTTTGCCGTACTTGCGGTCGTGTCGGTTCTTGTCGCGCGTCACCATTACCTGCACCCGGGCAAGAGCGACGTGTTCGCGGCTGGCGGGCGCCTGTTCCACACCTCGTTCATGCGGGACAAGGAGAAGCACGAGGACGATCGCGGGATCGTCCGCATTAACGTCGTCGGCATCGCGGAGTGCACCGGGTTCCACAACAGGAAGGACAGGACGGTCTGGATCCTACCTAGTCCCGACGCGCGCATCCATGACGTGTGGCGGCGCGGCAAGCGGTGGGAGGACGAGCGCGAGCTGTGCCTCGCCCTCCTGGAGAAGGGGATTCCGAGCGGCGCGGACACGGACCCGTTCTTTGGTGTGAACGAACAGTACCGGGGCTTCCTCGAGCGTATCGGCGTGCGGATAGAGGAGACGACCAAACCCGTCGACTTCCTGGCTGGGACGTGGTCGTAGGCGAGCTGCGGCTTCCTTGGTTGGCGGCCGTGTAGTGCGCTGAGATTCGCTCGCGAGCATTTCTCGGTACAACAGGATATTTCTCGGTATGAAAAACGGTATTCTCGGCCAAATAACGGTATCAAACTCAAAAGAACGGTATAGAAATACGGTTTTACGGTATATTTACGGTACCGAGAAACTCAATCTAGGCGGTGAGCGCTATGCCGGAGTCCCTTCACCAACTAATCCAAAAGGTCCTCTCGATGCAATGCGAGACGCAGACCATCGAGGTGAAGGCGGCCGCACAGGGCGCCCCACGAATCTACGACACGCTCTCGTCGTTCTCGAACCAGGAGGAGGGCGGCGCCATCGTCTTTGGAATCGACGAGGCAAATGGCTTCAAGCCATGCGGCGTCTACGATGCCCAGGCGCTCCAGAAGAGCATCGTCGAGCAGTGCCGCGAGATGGAGCCGCAGATCCATCCGTTCATTCAGACTGGCGAGCTGGACGGTAAGACGATTGTCGTTGCTCACATCCGTGGTCTCATGATGGGGGAGCGCCCTGCGTACCGGCGCACGTCAGGCATGCTCAAGGGGTCCTACGTGCGCGTTGGCGATGCTGACGAGCACATGACCGACGCCGAGCTGTACGAGATCGACGCTTTCAAGAAGGGTGTCTCCGACGATGTCTCGGTGCACCCCGACGCCTCGCGCGGCATGCTCGACGTGGACTCTACTGCCAGATATGTTCTTGACGCCCGAAGGGATCGTCCGCGCCTCGAGGGTCGCAGCGACGATGACGTGCTCCGCCTCACGGGGGTTCTGCGCGATGACGCCCCGACGCTTGCGGGAATGATGACGCTTGGCGATTACCCCCAGAGGCTCTACCGGAACTGCTGCATCACCGCGGTCGCGGTGGCGGGGGAGCATATGGGCGCCGGCGAGGAGGGCCGGCGCTTCCTGGATAACCGGACCATCGAGGGCACTATCCCACAGATGCTGGACGACGCGTGGGCATTCGTTGCTCGCAACGTCCGCGTTTCGTCCGTCGTGAAGGGCCTCAAGCGCGACAACGTCCCGGAGTACCCGGAGGTTGCCGTGAGGGAGATGATTGCGAACGCCCTCGTCCACAGGGACTATGGTCCCTATGCGATAGGCACCCCCGTCCGTCTGGTTGTGTACTCCAACAGGATCGAGTGCGTCAATCCCGGCGGCATCTTCGGCGGAAACACCGTGGAGGCTCTGGGCCGGGAGAGTCTCCCAACGAGAAACCCCACGCTCATCTCCCTGCTCGAGATAACGCATGACGTGGAGAACCGGCACTCGGGGATTCCCGCGATGCGCGATGCGATGCGCGCTGCGGGACTCAGGGAGCCGGAGTTCGCAGAACGTAGGGGTACGTTCATGTGCACGCTCTACGGTGGGCGTGCCGAGAAGAACGGCGGGGTCGTTGCCGACGAGGAGCGAATCCTCGAGTTCTGTCGCGAGCCCCGCTCCAGGGAGGAGATCGCGGAGGAGCTTGGGCTTCAGGTCGAGACCGCTCGACGCACGCGCATCCTCCCGCTGGTGCGCGCGGGAAAGTTGGCGCTCGCCATGCCGGACGTCCCGAGGAGCAAGTTCCAGCGGTATGTGAGGGTGGGGTAGGCTCCTCTGCGATGTTTTAGGACAGCATAAGCTGGCTCATGGGCAAACGAGTCCGTCATAGCAAGGGGAGGAAGAAGTGAAGGTCTATCTCGTCCGACATGAATCCGGCTGCTATAGCGACCACCTGAGCTACGTTGAGCGCGTCTACTCCACGCGCGAGGCTGCGATTGCCTATGTCGAATCAATCGAGTGGGAATACGAGCGATGCATTGATGAGAACAGGTTCGAGGAGGACGACGCGTGGGAAACCGTAGCCGAGTGCCCGACTATGCACCCGTTCCGCCACGGGGACTGCTGGTTCGTCGACGGGGACCCCGACTCAGACCGACCGTGCTGGTTCATCGACGAGTTCGAGGTGATGGAGTGACCGTCACGGTTCGGGGCGGCGGCAGCCTGACTGACAATCAAGTCTGACGCTATTGTGAGGAGCTTGGCAAGATCATCGACACCAACACCAAGGGCGTGCTCAGCGCCTTCGTCTGCCTGGCGAGCGACCTCGCGTCCTACGTGACGGGCGAGGTCCTGGCCGTCGACGGCGGCATGACGGTGTAGGTGCTGACTGTTGGCGCGTGCGGGCCCGGGAGCTGAGGGCGGCTCCCGGGCCTATTTGTTGTGGTCACGGGTCCGCAGCTGCGCTCGACGTCCTCCCATCTCAAATAGAAAAACGAGAAAAAATAAAAAAACGAAAACGGATAAAATAACGAAAACGGAGCCCTCGACGCGAGGAGGCGCCATGAGGAAGGTCAACCCGTTCAAGCCGACTGCGGGTGCGGAGCCCCCAGTCCTGGCAGGTCGCGATGCGGTTCTCGACGACTTTGAGATTGGGCTTGAGGAGGGCGTCGGCGCCCCCGGCAGGCTTATGCGCATCACCGGTCCGCGAGGTTCGGGCAAGACCGTTCTTCTCACTGAGCTGGGCGATATTGCCCGTCAGCGCGGGTGGTGCGTTGTGGACGTGACGGCGGCGGAGCACCTTCCCCAATTGATTTGTCGACGTCTCGAGAAGACGGACAGCGTTGACTACTCGGTAGAGCTTGATCTCATGGTCGTAAAGGCGAAGGCTCAGAAGGACGAGCCTCACAGGCCCGAGGATATCTATGAAGCCTTGGACCGCGTCGCCGGCAAGCTGACCGAGAAGGGCAAAGGCCTACTCGTGACAATTGACGAGATTCAGGACGCTAGCGTTGGGGACGTTCGCGAGATTGCCGTAGCGATTCAACATCTCATCCGGGAGCGTCGCAACATTGCCTTTGTCTTTGCTGGGCTGACTGCGGGAGTGATGAATCTGCTGGGGGAGGACGGGCCCACGTTCTTGAGGCGTGCGTACCCGGAAGAGCTGGACACCATTCCAGCAGACGAGGTCAAGACAGCGCTCAGGGCAACATTCGAGAAGAACGGCGTCCGGATTGACGAGGGCGCGCTTTCCTCTGCTGCTGATTCGACCGCAGGATACGCTTATCTCATTCAGTTGGTGGGCTACAACGTCTGGCGTGCCGCACAGGTTCGTGGCGGCGGGGAATTCGATGCCATTTCAGTTGAGGATGTCGAGAAGGGCGTTGTCGCCGCGCGGCGGGAGTTCGAGCGGACGGTGCTCGAGACGGCGATCGCTCATCTTCCCAAGACGGCGATGGAGTATTTGGTTGCGATGGCTGAGGACGCGCTGGCATCTTCAACGGGGGAAATTGCCAGCCGTCTGGGCGTTCCCGCCTCGTCCCTTTCTACCACACGAAAGCTGCTCGTCTCTCGTCAGGTCATTGAGCCGACGGCCCGTGGTTACGTGGGCTTCTCGATTCCGTTTATGAGGGAGTACCTGATTGAGAATCGCGAGGCGTTGCTGGCGCGGTATGGGGTTGAGGGGTAGCGATAGAGCTTTAGGAATCACGCGGTAGCTTGCGGTATGAATAGGAGAGGTTCCGTCATGCCCAACGATAAGGTTACTCCGCTTTACGCCCACACCAAAGAAGGTGCCGAAGAGAATGAGCGGCAGCTCCTTGAAGAGCATCTTCAAAATGTTGCGGACCGCGCCGCGTCTTTCGCGGCCTCGTTTGGCTATGAGAACTGGGGTCGCACCCTCGGCATCCTTCACGATGCAGGCAAAGTGAGCTCTGCGTTCCAGCGAAGGCTTTGCGGGTCGGGTGAGCACGTCGACCACTCGACTCCTGGTGCATGGGAGGCTATATCTCGATTTAGAAGCGAGCTGGGAGATGCCAACGGTAGGCTCCTTGCCTTTGCGCTCGCTGGGCATCACGGCGGCATTCCCAATGGGGTGCATGGCAAGCGCACTCCCCTTAAGAGCCGCTTAGACAAAGAAGGAATAGGCGACATCGCGCGAGAGTTTGAGGAATACGCCGCCAGCGTCGGTGTCAGTATTCCGGGCGGCAATTCGTTGGAACCCATTCCTTTAGAAAAGCTCGCCATATCCGGCGAAATAGATGTCGCCATATCACGAGGAATCTTCTCGACATCTGTTCTCGTAAGAATGCTCTTCTCCTGTCTGGTTGATGCTGACTATCTCGATACAGAGCATTTCGTAACTCCTGATGTCTCTGCAGCTAGAGATAGCATCCACCGTGATGGCGTGGCCAAGCTATCTCAGAAGCTCGACGCGTACATGGAGTCCTTGCAATCTTCCGTTAGGTCTTCGCGCGTGAATACCATGCGGGCTATGGTTCTCGAGGACTGCCGGTCGGCAGCAAAGTGGGCACCTGGCATCTATACGCTGACGGTTCCTACTGGCGGCGGAAAGACCCTTGCTTCGCTTTCGTTCGCCCTGCGCCATGCAGCAGCGAACAATATGAATCGGGTAATCTACGCAATCCCCTTTACAAGCATCGTCGAGCAGAATGCTCAAGTCTTTCGGTCAGTATTGGGTGACGACAATGTGCTAGAGCACCATTCGAATTACGATTTCGATGCGGTTGACAACGACGAACGAAGGCTTGCAGAGCGGCTTGCTGTTCAGAATTGGGATGCGCCGCTTGTCGTGACAACGAACGTCCAGCTGCTGGAGTCGCTTTTCTCAAACAAGCCCTCGAAGTGCAGGAAGCTCCACAACATAGCCAACAGCGTCATTGTTCTTGATGAGGCTCAGATGCTTCCGGATAACCTTCTCAAAGTTTCCCTTGCGATGCTTGAGGAGTTGGTAGCGGACTTCAACGTGACTGTGGTTCTTTGTACGGCCACTCAGCCAGCCCTTGAGGGACTTTGGCCGTTTGGTGCCAGCCCACGCGAAATCGCGTCTCATCAGGACGAGCTCCAATCCGTTTTTGGGCACAGGGCTAGGTTCGTGATAGAGGGCGGCCTTAAGGAAGAGGAGCTGGTTGGCGCGTTGGCCTCTAGTCGGCAGGCGCTCTGCATCGTGGGGACAAAGAAGAAGGCACGTGTCATCTACGAAGACGTCGTCAACCGAGTTTGCGAGGAAGAGCCCTGTGATGAGGACAATCTAGGAGTTTTCCACCTCAGCGCAAACATGACGCCTCTGCATCGTTCGGAGATTCTTGCTGAGGTCCGGCAGCGCCTGTCGGCAGGGGAGCGATGCATCGTCATCTCAACCCAGCTTATTGAGGCGGGCGTCGATGTCGACTTCCCTGTGGTCTACCGCGAGATGGCCGGTATAGACTCCTTGATACAGGCCGCTGGAAGATGCAACCGCGAAGGAAGGTTGCCCGAAGGCGTGGTTCACGTGTTCGAGATATCTGATGAGGTTGATCTTGGGCTGTCCAGCGTGCGCCTTGATAGGAGTTGGCTCGGGCAGATGAAGGACATCGCAAGGTGCGTTATAGACGCACATGGCAAGACCCTCGACCCCTCAATGTCCAAGGAGTTTTTTGAAAACAGATATGAAGTGGCGACTGAGAAAGGCCTTGATGTCGAGGGGTTATATTCAGCGATGACCTCAGAGAGCCTTCTTGCAGATAAACCGCTATTTGGGACCTTGAACTTCGAGAAGTACGCGAACAAGTACCGCATCATTGAGGATGCCTCTGTTCCGGTTTTTGTTCCGTGGGGCGAGAAAGGTGTGGAGCTGCTGGACGAGCTCCACAAGGGCTGCTCTCAAGGTGTTCCAGCGTCGGCGTTTGCATCCAAGCTTCAGCGTTCTAGCGTGGGAGTCGCCCAGTGGCGCCTTGTCGAGCTTGAGCGGCTGGGAGTCGTGGATACCAAGACGTATGCCCCAATTAATGTCCTGTCTCTAGAGCATGATTGCAGACAGACATACAGCGATGCCGTCGGTCTTTTGAATCCAGGGGAGGGAGAGCCTATGAGTCTAGTTTGCTAACGAGATTTCTAGTGGTCGAAAGGAGGATAGTGTGGGATTTGGTATACGCATACGCGTCTCTGGTCCGCGCGCCTGCTTTACGAGACCGGAGATGAAGGCCGAAAGGGTGAGCTATGACGTTATCACCCCCTCGGCAGCGCGAGGAATTATCGAGGCAATCTACTGGAAGCCCTCCATTCGATGGGCCATCGACCGCATTGAAGTTCTCAATGAGATTCGCTTCGATACGTTCCGGCGCAACGAGCTTGAGAGCAAGCTCAGCTATGCGAACGCGAAGAAGGCGTACGAGAAGGACGCCGCGCTGTACATCGAGGCCTCGGAGAACCGACAGCAGAGGGCTACAACCTATCTGCGAGACGTCTCCTACCTTATCGATGCCCATTTCGAGATGACAGATTGCGCTGGTGAACAGGACGACGGTCCTGAAAAGCACTACAACATCGTTATGAGGCGTCTCAGGAAGGGTCAGCACTTCGTCCATCCGGTCCTGGGATGCAGGGAGTTTCCGGCGACGGTCCAGCTTGTGGAGAGCGACGAATCCCTTCAGGGGTTCTATCGAGATGTGCCAGAGAAGGACTTGGGATATATGCTTTACGACCTCGACTTCTCCAACCCTGACTCCCCGGATCCGCTCTTCTTTAGAGCTGTGATGCGGCGTGGAATCATCGACGTGGCATCCTCACGGGAGAAGGTGGTCGCATGATTCTTCAAGAACTGGCTTCTCTCTATGAAAGGCTGTCTCAGCAGGCAGATCTGTCTGGCGAAATACCGTCTCCAGGGTGGAGCACGGAGAAGGTTGATTGGGCAGTTGTCCTCAACGCGCAAGGCGATGTTACAGGAGTCTTGCAGCTTGGGATAAGGGGAAAGAAGGACCAACTCCAGCCGCTCGAGATGCTGGTCCCAGAGCATGACGGAAGATCTGGCAAGACCCCGAAGCCCTACTTCCTCTGCGACAAGGCCTCGTATCTCCTTGACGTCGGGTCGACGGATGGGGGAGCGAGTCACGAGCGCTCTCGAAAGCTGCACCACGAGGTGCTTGACAGTTGCGAGGACGTGGCGGCGCGAGCAGTTCTCAGATTCTTCGATAGAGAGGGGTCATTTCCTGCAACTTCTGATGAACAGGTTGATGCCTTGGCATCAGGCAGGATGGTGGTTTTCTGCTTTGAAAGGCCTGGAAACTACATTCATGACCGAGAGGCCATACGAGACGCCTGGACAAGCTATCTGACGAACTCGCCATCGGACGAACCAGAGGGATGGTGCTCAGTTACAGGGCAGCACGGCCCCATTGCTCGCCTCTTCCCGCAGGTAACGGGGATTCCTGGGGCACAGTCTTCTGGAGCGTCGCTTGTTTCCTTCAACTTTGATGCAACGGAATCCTATGGAAAGAAGCAGGCGTATAACGCCTCGATTTCCAAGGAGGTCGCCTTCAAGGCGGGGACGGCACTCAAGTACCTTCTTGGTAATCGTGACAGAAGAATTCCGCTTGGGAACACAATCGTCACGTTCTGGTCCGATCGCCCAGCTCCACCGGAGAACGCCTTGGTTGCCCTGATGCTGAACGGGAAGGGCCCCGCAGAGGACGATGCAACGAATGAACTGATTCAGCGTGCGTTTGAGGAAATGCGCAAGGGGCTGCCCCTTTCCGGATTTGATGGGAGCGTGGGGTTTAGCATCCTTGGCGTTTCGCCTAACGCTGCAAGACTCTCAGTGCGCTTCTATGAGCGCCAGTCTCTGGGAAGGCTTGCAGAAAACTACGGGGACTATCTTCGCGATACCGCAATGATTGGGGTGGACAGGTATTCGATCTGGAGCTTCCTCCTCCAGACTGCATGCCTTGGGAAGCCTGAGAATGTTCCGTCCACCTTGGTAGGCAGAAGCTTCGAAGCGATGCTGCGAGGGGCGGACTTCCCCCTTTCCCTTGAACAGCTGATTCTTTCAAGAATGAGGGCTGATCACGGCGCTAACAACAAGTGGGATATGGGGCAACGCGCTGCAATTTTAAAGGGATGTCTCGTGAGGCGGTCCCGTCGTAGGGAAGTCAAGCTGTCTAGAGAGGAGAACTTCGACATGGCCTTGAACAAAGAAAACAATAACGTGGGCTATCTCCTGGGCCGACTGTTCGCTGTGATGGAGAGGGCCCAGCAAGGTGCCCTAGGAGACGTTAATGCGACCATTCGCGACCGGTACATTGGTGCTGCCTCCTCAACTCCGGCGCGTGTCTTCCAGCCCTTGCTGCGCAACTGCCAGAACCATCTGAGCAAGCTCCGAAAGGAGAGGCAATGGCTCGCAAATCGCCTCGAGGGAGAGCTTGACGAAATCGTGGGTAACCATCTTGGGGATGGCAGTCTGCCTAAGACCCTTGAGATGGACGACCAGGGAGCTTTCTTCATCGGGTATTACCAGGAGCGCTACGACCTTTGGAATAGCAAGAGCTCCAGTAACGAGAAGAGCTCTGACGCTGAGAACGAAAACGAACTCAAGGAGGACTAACCATGGCTGAGCCCATCAAGAATCGATACGACTTCGTATTCGCCTGCGATGTGAAGAACGGTAATCCGAACGGTGATCCTGATGCCGGAAACCTCCCGCGCATCGATCCGGAAACTGGTCACGGCATCATCTCTGATGTGTGCATCAAGCGCAAGATTAGGAACTACGTTGACCTTGTCAAAGGGTGCTCGATTGACGATCCTGACGTCGAAGACGGCGAGCTTGGATACAAGATCTACGTTCAGGAGGGCGCCGTCCTCAACGAGAGAAACGAGATGGCCTATAAGCACTATAACCTCAAGCCTGTCGACAAGAAACTTCCGAAGAAGGTCGAAGACCAGCGTAAGGTCACTCAGTTCATGTGTGACAACTTCTACGACATCCGCACCTTCGGCGCCGTCATGACAACGGGAAGGAACTGTGGGCAGGTTCGCGGGCCGGTCCAGCTGTGTTTCGGTGAGTCAGTCGATCCGGTTGCTCCTCTTGAGATGAGCATTACCCGTATGGCAGCGACGGAGGAAAAGGAAAACAAGGAGAATAAGACGATGGGGCGTAAGCAGTACATTCCGTACGGCCTTTATCGCATCGAGGGATTTGTTTCCGCCCCGCTTGCCGAGAGGACGGGCTTCTCCCAAGCTGATCTTGACTTGCTCTGGGAGGCACTTATGAACATGTTTGAGAACGACAGAAGCGCATCTCGCGGTCTCATGACCTCGAGAAAGCTTGTCGTGTTCAAGCATGAGAGTCGACTTGGTAATGCTCCGGCGGAAAAGTTGTTCGAGCTGGTCCATATCGATAGGGTTGGCCCAGGCGATCAGGCTGCTCGATCCTATGCAGACTATCGCGTCGTGGTGGACGAGGATGCACTGCCCGATGGTGTGGAGGTGAGCGTTTTCGATTACATTGCGCCCTCGGCATAAGGCTGGGAACTCGCCATGTATTCTGATGACGATCTTCTCCCCCTCTCGGGTCTTCAACATATGGCGTTCTGCGAGCGCCAGTGGGCTCTTATCCATGTTGAGGGCTCATGGGAGGAGAGCTCTGATACGTTGAGGGGCAGATTCTTCCACGAGAGGGTTGATGCTGCCGGCTACTCATGCCGGGCAGGAGTTCGCGCTGAGCGAAATGTGAGGCTCGTAAACTATCGTTTGGGTATTTATGGGATAGCCGACATTGTGGAATACCGCGCAGAAGGGGGCTCCCCAATCATGCCAGTCGAGTACAAAGTCGGCAAACCCAAAGTCGAGGATTGGGATCGTCTGCAGGTTTGTGCCCAAGCACTGTGTCTAGAGGAGATAGAGGGCGCTCGCGTTGATGCGGGTGCCCTTTTCTACGGAGAAACCAGAAGAAGGGAAGAGGTTGAGATAACTCGGGAGCTGAGGGAGCGTACAACAAGCTTGGCGTACCGAATGCACGTGTTATTTGAGCAGGGGCTTACTCCGAGGGGTGAGAAAAGCAAGAAATGTAAGCGCTGCTCACTTCAGGACGACTGCTTTCCGGGGATTATCGGACGAAGCGTCGCCGAGTACTGGAAGGAATATGGCATGGAAGATGGGGGGTATCTTGAAAAGGCTGCTCAATACGCTATACGTCACAAATCCTGATGCGTTGGTGAGAAAGAAAGACGATGCCATCTCTGTAAGCGTTGATGGGAAGCAGATCATGAGCGTCCCATTTCACGTGCTTGAGGGTGTAGTTCTTTTTGGCCATGTGGGTTGCAGCGCCGCATTCTTATCGGCATGTGCCGAGCATGGGGTTGGCGTCGTGCTCCTTGACGAGCGAGGACGATTCAAGGCGCGGGTTGAAGGTCCGGTGAGTGGGAATGTGCTTCTCCGTAGGGAGCAGTACCGTCGTGCTGACGATGAGGATGCTCGCCTTCGTTTGGCAAAGAGATTTCTGTTGGGAAAGCTGCATAACTCCCTTGTTGTCTTGCAGCATTATGCTCGAGACTATCCGGAGCTTCATGATGAGCTAGATTCGACAATCGAAGCTCTTCAGTCGTCCACATCAGCGGTATTGGCGACGGTCTCTCACTATGAGCTACTTGGTATTGAGGGAGATTCTGCTCATAGGTATTTTTCAGTATTTGGCACCCTACTGCGCGTTGAGAGTCCCGAGGGACTGTTTAGCGGTAGATCAAGAAGGCCTCCAAAAGACCCCGTGAACGCAGCGCTATCGTTGTTTTATTCGATGCTTTCGCGTGAGCTTGCAACTGCTTGCGAATCAGTTGGTCTTGATCCTCAGCTCGGATATCTACATTCTTGTAGGCCAGGACGGGCAAGTATGGCCCTTGATTTGATTGAGGAGCTTCGCGCTCCCTATGTCGACAGATTTGTACTGTCGCTTTTTAACAGAAGACAGATTGACCGGACTGATTTTTCGGTAGACGCAGAGGGCGGGTATTCATTTAACGAGCGTTCCCTCAAGAAAGTGCTCGGTCTTTGGCAGCAGCGTAAGCAAGAAGAAATAATGCACCCCTTTCTTAAGCAGCGAATACCTATGGGGCTCATTCCGTTTACACAGGCACAGCTATTGGCGCGGCATCTGCGCGGTGATCTGGATGACTATCCAGCATATATGTGGAGGTAAGTCATGTATGTGCTCGTTACGTATGACGTAGCTACAGGAGACGCGGCGGGAGCGCGCAGGCTGCGTCGTGTAGCCAAGCTGTGTGTGCAGTATGGCCAGAGAGTGCAGCGCTCGGTTTTCGAATGCCTAGTTGACCCGGCACAATATGAAATCCTGAAGTATGAGCTCATAAAGATAATCGATGTTAAGAAGGACAGTATCCTCTTCTACAATCTTGGAAAGAATTGGAAGCCACGGGTTGAGCGTATCGGGCTAAGAGAAACATACGACCCCGAGGGCCTACTGCTAGTTTAGGTCATATGTTGTTTGCGCGAACCCTAAGTGGTGGCAACAGCCTTAGAGGTTCGCGCGGACTAAAGGTGGCATTACGACAGAATACTTATCAGATTGAAATATAAAGTCGATTTGTACCTAGATAATTGCATAGTAATTTGCATCGAAGCGTCATGTGTTGGACACTTTGACTGTCGCGCCCTTCACGGGCGCGTGGATTGAAACCGCTGTGCAAGGGCGGGACGAACGCACCGGGCAAGTCGCGCCCTTCACGGGCGCGTGGATTGAAACGCCTCGACGAGCTCGAGGGCGTGCACGAGCGGGGCGAGTC
>ENA-ORTT01002841-ORTT01002841.1-human-gut-metagenome-genome-assembly--contig:-NODE-2841-length-12318-cov-3.351219_pt1 | contig 12318 bp, 12 predicted proteins | sample MGYA00242074_ERZ509197 | MGnify/ENA primary metagenome ERZ509197 (study PRJEB26280, sample SAMEA2338789) | human gut metagenome | biome: human gut; feature: human-associated habitat; material: faeces...
CTTCAACATTTAAAATGTTATAAAACTTACTTATAAATAAATCATAATTTAACTTAAAAAGATTGTACTTATCTTTTGTATTATTACAATAATTAGATACACGTTTATAATAATTAAATATCCCTTTTATGAATACCTCGGGTCTTTCAACAGGTAAATTAACATCTCCATTTTCACCATTTACAAAACCTCTCTCAACAATTGAATTTGCAAAGTTAAATTCTATTTCTTGTGAAGTTGTGTAATTTTCAATAAGTTGATACATTGCTGTAACAAAATTCATTATATTATTCTTTTTATAAAGATACGACAACTCTTTCATTTCAACAAAATTATAATTGTATTCATTCAACATTTTATGCCTACTTTCATAAGTTATGGCATCATATAAATTAACAAGTGTATTTGATTGATCTTCTATTTCACCATTTATAACACCAATCAAACTATTTCTTTTTTTGTTATTAACTTCTGTATACTTTATATCCTTTGATTTTGAAATTATTTTTTCAAAGAGTTCCATAAAAGAATAATTCTCAAATTGATCATCAATATCAGTATCATAGTTTTTTATAAATTCAACCTCATATGACATATCTTCTAAGTATTCTTTAATATTTAGTCCAATAACATAACTTAATAAATAGATTACTTTACGATATAATTTTACAAACTGTAAATTCATTTCAAATTTAGATTTTGAATGCATATCCTCATCAAATAAAATATTGTACATATTTTCTAGCTCATCGTATTTAATCGACTCACAAATTACAAATGGATTATATATTACTTTATATTTTCCATTTGCTTGTTTTTCATGTCTGATTTTTGCTGTTGATGCTATCGCAAATCCTTTTAGAGATTCCAAAAAATTAGGAATATCTACAAGTAATACTCCTAATGACACTTTCTTATTTGCAATATTTGAAAATGTATCATTAAATTTAAAAAAAACATTCAACTTTAAATCATTTTTTAATTGGTCAATATCATTAACTTTTAAAGAAAAAAGAGGTAAATCCATAGATGTTGAATACAAATATTTTTGGAAAGCATAGGTTTCTTCAATACAAAAAGAATAATAATCAGAGATAGTTGCTGTACTATTAAAACATGTTAGTTTTTCTTCTTCAAAGTCATCTAGTAATTCTATATCCTTACATTTTACTAATGCATAATAAAAAAAGTCAGCTTTATAACTTACCTTACCATTTTTACTAAGAAGCTTATCAATAATTTTCTTTTCTAAGTATGTCTTAGTATGTTTTAAGCGTGCTCCTGTTTTTATTGAATCATCAAATAATAAAACAGGTCTATTGATTTTTTCATAGTATCCTTTTTTGTTTAATTCTCTATCAGAAATAACCTGTATTTTATTTTTTTTGATTTTAGTTTTTATAGATAATAAATCTAACATAAGTTTTCCTTTTTTGGCTAAAGGCATAACTATTTTAATATCATTCTTTTTACATAATTCAATAATTTCATCTGCTATCTCTATTCTATTTTTTATAATATCATTATATATATTCATTTGGCGCCTCTACATCTATAACTTTTATATTCTAATAATAGCATATTCAGTTAATCTTGAAAAATGTTTTAGTTTTTCTTATTTAAAAAAATTTTTTTAGTATTACCCTTGTTGCCCAAATCTTTACTTCTTATGCTAGTCCACTCACTATTTTCATTAATTACGATATCTTCAATTTTATTTACAAACTCTTTATCTCTTTGAAGCTTTTTACCGCCTGTTATTTCAGTAATATCTATTAAATATTTTCCTATCTCTGATTTAATAAGTTCTACTGTTCTTCTATATCTTATCCAACTCTCTTGCCAACGTGTTAAAACTAAAATACCTGCACAAATTGAAGAAAAAGTTGAAATGATAGGAACAGCGCAAGTGTTTTTTAAATATGTACAATTACTAATTAATGTTACAAGTGCTGGTCCAATAATTCCAACTGCAGCAAATATGTAATATTTATATTTGCATCTTGTTGCTTTTCTAGAATACCAATTCAACAAATATTCTATGCGATTCTTAATATCTTTATTATCAATGCTCTTTAAAACCTCATCTCTATATTTTTTATATTCCTTATTCATTTAAAATCATCTCTTTTCATTATTTTTTCACTAAACTACAAATATATTCATTTACTTGATCATGCAAATCTTCTCTATCTAAGGCAAAATCGATTGTTGCTTTGATAAATCCAAATTTATCCCCTACATCATATCTCTTTCCTTCAAAATCATACGCATACACTGCTTGTCTATCTAATAATCTTTTAATGGCATCTGTTAATTGGAGTTCTCCTCCTGCTCCCCTTCCTTGTGTTTCTAACAATTCAAAGATTTCAGGTGTCAATACATATCTTCCTAAGACTGCTAGTTGACTTGGTGCTTTCTCTACTGCTGGTTTTTCTACCATATCTGTTAGTTTTACTAGTCTTCCCTTTGCTGGATGTGATTTTGATGGTTCTACGATTCCATATTTACTGACATCTTTTTTATCGACTGTTTGTACTCCAATTACTGATGCTGATGTCTTTTCATATTGTTCTATTAATTGTTTTAAAGCTGGTTTCCCTTCTTTATTTACAACCACATCATCTCCTAATAAGACTGCAAATGGTTCATCTCCAATGAATGATTTAGCACATAAGACTGCATGTCCTAATCCTTTTGGTTCCTTTTGTCTGATATAGTAGATATTGGCCATATCTGCTATATCTTGAATCATTTTTACTTGTTCTAGTTTCCCTGATTCTTTTAATCTTTCTTCCAGTTCATAGTTTTTATCAAAATGATTTTCCATTGCATATTTATTACTGTTTGTAATAATCAGGATTTATTCTATTCCACGTCTACTGCTTCTTGTATGATATATTGGATTGTTGGAATATCTACGATTGGTAGCATTTCTTTGGCGATTGCTTTTGTTGCTGGTAGGAATCTTGTTCCTAATCCTGCTGCTGGTATAATTGCTTTTCTTACTCTTTGCATATACTAATCTCTTCTAAATAAATCCCTTGTATATACTTTTTCTTCTACATCATCTAGACAACTATCATAGCGGTTCGCTATGATTGCTTGACTTAGTTCTTTAAATTTATTTAAATCATTCACTACTTCACTTCCAAAGAATGTTGTACCATCTTCTAATGTTGGTTCATAAACAATGACTTTAGCTCCTTTGGCTTTGATTCTTTTCATAACTCCTTGGATGGATGACTGTCTGAAGTTATCACTGTTTGATTTCATTGTTAATCTGTATACTCCAACAACGACTTCATTTTCTTTTTCTTGATCATATGAATCATTTGATTCATAGGCTCCTGCTTTTTCCAATACTTGATCTGCAATAAAGTCTTTTCTTGTTCTATTACTTTCTACAATTGCTTCTATTAAGTTTTGTGGTACATCTGCATAATTAGCTAATAATTGTTTTGTATCTTTTGGTAAACAGTATCCTCCATATCCAAAAGATGGATTATTGTAATGTGATCCTATTCTTGGATCTAAACATACTCCATTGATGATTTGTTGTGTATCTAATCCTTTTAGTTCTGCATAAGTATCTAATTCATTGAAATAAGATACTCTAAGTGCCAAGTATGTATTAGCGAACAGTTTGACTGCTTCTGCTTCTGTAAATCCCATAAACAATGTATCAATATCTTCTTTAATTGCTCCTTCTTGTAGTAGTGATGCAAATGTATGTGCTGCTTCTACAAGTCTTTCATCTTCCATATCTGTTCCTACGATGATTCTTGAAGGATAGAGATTATCATACAATGCCTTTGATTCTCTTAAGAATTCAGGAGAAAAGATGATATTCTTGCTTCCAGTCTTTTCTCTGATACTTTGTGTATATCCTACTGGTATTGTACTTTTGATGACCATGATAGCATCTGGATTGATTTCCATTACTTGTTCGATTACACTTTCTACTGCACTTGTATCAAAGAAGTTCTTCTTTGAATCATAGTTAGTTGGTGCAGCAATGATAACAAAAACAGCACCCTTATATGCATCATTTGTATTTAAGGTTGCTGTTAGATTTAATTCTTTTTCTTTTAGATATTTTTCTATATATTCATCTTGAATAGGACTAATACGATTATTAATCTTATTCACCTTATCTTCTATGATATCCACAGCCATCACTTCGTGATGCTGTGCTAATAATGTAGCGATACTCAATCCTACATATCCTGTTCCTGCGACTGCTAGTTTCATTTTTTATTCATCTCCCATATAAAATTCTTTATACCATCTAGCAAATTCTCTAAGTCCATCTCTTAATGATGTACTTGGTTTAAATCCAAAGTCTCTTTCCAATGCTGATGTATCTGCATAGGTTACTGGTACATCCCCTGGTTGCATTGGTACAAGTTCCTTATGTGCTTCAAAATCATAATCTTCTGGTAATACTCCTGCATTTATTAGTTCCTGTTGTAAGATATCTACAAACTCTAGTAAGTTTTCTGGATGACTGTTTCCTATGTTATAGACTGCATAAGGTGGTACTGGTAATCCATCTTCTCCTGTCTTTCTTTCAGGAGCTTTCTTCATCACTCTTGATACTCCTTCTACAATATCATCGATATATGTAAAATCTCTTTTACAGTTTCCATAGTTAAAGATCTTGATTGTTTCATTGTTTCTTAATTTATTTGTAAACCCAAAATAGGCCATATCTGGTCTTCCTGCTGGACCATAGACTGTAAAGAATCTTAATCCTGTTGATGGAATGTTATAGAGCTTACTATAAGCATGTGCCATTAATTCATTTGACTTTTTAGTAGCTGCATATAGACTTACTGGATTATCTACCTTATCATCTGTACTGTATGGTACTTTCTTATTAGAACCATAGACACTGCTTGATGATGCATAAACAAGGTGTTCCACACCTTTGTTTCCATCATCATAGGAATGTCTACATGCTTCTAATATGTTATAGAAACCAATCAGATTGCTTTCGATATAAGCATCAGGATTACTGATAGAATATCTGACACCTGCCTGAGCAGCTAAGTTGACTACAATATCAGGTCTATGTTCATCAAAGATTTTATCGATCAGTTTCTTATCAGAAATATTTCCATAATAAAAAGACCACTTGTTTGTAGTCTTTTTTACTTCTTCTTTAATTTTATTCAGTCTGTATTCTTTTATTGATACATCATAATAATCATTCATATTATCGATACCGATAATATGAATATCTTTATTTTCTTTTAATAATTTCAATACCAGGTTAGAGCCGATAAATCCGGCTGAACCTGTTACAAATATTGTTTTATTCATAATATCATCAATCCATCCTTATAATAATTATTAGTATTTACAAATTAAACATAATTTTTTAAGTATACAACTAGATTTAAAAATTTCTAATATCATTAAAAATAAAATTTTAAAAAGCTTCTCTAGCACTACTGATTAGTATATATCATATATACTTTTTTTACATTTTAATATTTTATTTTCATTGTTTATGTTTGAAGGAAGATATGTTTTATTTTTTTTTCTTATCTTTCTAATTATTGAATATAATAAATATTTGATAACATTTAACAATATTTTTAATTTATTCTCTGTTTTTTTTATTTCACTTAATAATTGACTAATTGTATATACACCATTTCTTTTAATAATTCCCATAAAAATATCTCTAATTAAAAGATATTCACTTACATATAGCGCTTTTGAATTATCCAGGCAATTTCGTGAATATTCAACAACAGCTTTTCTTCTCTTTATTATCTCACATGGATTCCTTTTTACATTTGCAGAGTAACTACTTCCTCCACTTGTTACTAATCTATATGCACTCATTACATCTGGAAGGCAAGCAACTTTTCCATTAACTATAAATGTAAAAGCCTTTCTCGCATCGCCTGGTCCAATACAATATTTATCTTCAGTTAATAATTCAATTGAGTAATTTAGTTCTTTTAAAAAAAAATTTCTAAACATTACCGTTGTAGTTTGTCCGGGTAGTAAATCTTTCATATATTCATCATAACTATATTCACTTTTATGACATTCTGGATACTGTTTTCCAATAGAATTATTATTTTCATCTACAATAATACATCGATGACTCACTGCTATATAATCATTGTTCGATTCTAAAAAATCAAAAGATTTTTGTAATTTCAATTCATCAATCCAAAAATCATCTGTTTCTAAAACAACCAAATATTTTCCCTTTGCTCGATAATACAAATCTATAAAATTTTTTATTGGTCCAAAATTTTTTTTTCGATAAAATATCGTGAAAAAATTTGGATACTTTTCTTCATAGTATTTTAATATTTTTCTAGAATCATCTGTTGAACAGTCCTCTCCTACCAATACTTCAAATTTAAAAGTAGTTTTTTGATTCAAAATGCTATTCAAAGCATATTTCAAATATTTTTCGTGGTTATATGTTGCACATATAATACTTACTGAAATTTCTTCTTTATTCATATTTTCCTCCATTTTCATGCTTGAACTATACTCAATCTTTTCCTCAAATGTATCATATAATATAGACATATTCGTCATTTCTATTTCATTAATAAGAAATTTACTATAAAACATCTAAAAATAATTAATTCTATTTATAGAGCACAATTAATATTGATATCTTTTGAACAATGAACAAACGATTCTTTAATTCTAGATATTAATAATAGTATATGTAACAAACGATTTATCTATTTTACACGTTTACAACCATCCACATTTTTCTTACTGTTAATAAATTCTCTAAAAAATCATTGATACGAAATAACATTGTATACTCAAATACTTCTATATTTCACTTTATCAATCATAGCTATTTTCTACTCATTCCATAACTTAATTAACTTTTTAAAAAATATTGATATTTTTCGTGAAACTTACTTCTTTAATTAATGAAATATTGTAATAAAAGGAACTATCGCATCGTGCCCACTAAAAATATAAAGATAATAAAAATAAAATGCATAATATAAATATGAAAACACTTTAATAAATATTTTTTTATTACCTCTATGATTATAAATTATCTTTCCAATCAAAATTAATTCAGCAAACATAACATAATAAATAAGTCTAAATGCCCAATGCATTTTATAACCGATAATTATACTTAAAAATTCAAATATATATAATAGATAATAAAAATTATTTACTGTATCTAATTTTATCATCTGTTTATAATTTCTAAACAATATAATTGCCATTGGAAATCTAACTATTAGAGAAACATAGTTTATATTTGTAACTACATAATCATTATATGTTACTGCATATTTTGAAAAAATGGACATTTGAGACATTAAATTAAAAAATAATGAAAATCCAAATGGAAGCAACAATGAGCTAAATATTATTAGTTTTCTTTTTACTACTCCCATTTTATTATTCGGTATATACATAAAATAAAATGGAATACAAAATATTGCACTTGTATGAAAGCATACTGCTATGAAAATAGTAAATAAGAATTTGAATAAGTTTCTTTTTTCAACATATTTATAACTTAAAAGAATAATTGATGATGCAATAATTTGCCGCATTATATTAAATGATGCTCCAAAATATAACGCACAATATCCAAATATCATTATTGGCACGTATACATTCGAATATATATTTTTTATGTACCAAATAAATAAACCATAAATTAACAAACCTGTAATAAAAAGCAATATTTGAAAATTATTAAAAATAAAATTCGAAAATCTACATAAATAGTAATATCCTATTTCTGTATTAAATCCTCCATATCTTAAAAAAGAAAAGTTACTCATATTAGAATAAGTTTCATATATTTTTTTATATCCATCAAAATCTGTTCCTACACCACTTCTTATTCCTGCTAATATTGATAAAATTAAAACTATTAATAGTCCAGCCCATAATAATTTTATATGAAAAGTAATATTACCTTTTCCTATAACAATTCGAGCTATTTTTTGATTTTTTTTCTCAGTTTCAAAAATAACAGAAATAACAGTAATTATAATAAAACAAGTGAAATATAAGATAGTTGTTATAGTTTTTGTTTCCATTTATACTCCTCTTTTTTAAAATATTCCCAATAATACTGTCAATCTAAAAATTATATCAATTCTCTTATTACTAGAATATATATTTTTATCAAATATTAGTATCATTCTATTTTTTAATGTTTTTTTATAGTTAGAAATTTCTTTACAAATATTTATATTATCTTTTGACATATACTTATAATAACCATTTAATAACTCTCGAATTCCTCTACTTCTTGGACATGGATTTGTTTTTATAGTATTTATTCTTCTTTTCCACCTTTTTATTGGCGTTGTTGTTCCTCCTACAACATTGTTTCCGTGCTGTCTATATTTTATATATGAGTTCTGATCAAAATAAACATACCCATCAAGTGCTAAACATACTTTGTGAACCCAACCGTCATGCATGATTTGATATGATGGTTCATACTCATTGATTAAATCTCTTAATTTCTTATTAAAGCAAAAAGTGCATCCCGTAGCATTGCTACTAATAACAGCATTATTAAATTTTTTAGCAATTCTCGTTTCTTTTCTTTGTGATAATTTATTTAAATTCTCATCTACTATTGTTGTTTCACTATAATACAACGCTGGAATATTTGAGGGTTGCTTTTCCAATATAGATACAGCTCTATATAATTTTTCTGGTAACCAATAGTCGTCTTGATCACTAAAGGCATAATATTCAGAATTATCTGAATTTTTTAGTAAATCCATAAAACTCTTCGCAGATTTTAAATTTTTCCCATTATACCATTTTAATTTATCATTTAAAGCATATTCTTTTAAAATTTCCAATGTATTATCCTTAGAACCATCATCCCTAACTAATAAATTTATATCTACACCCTTTTGATTTAAAATACTATCAATTTGAGTTCGTAAATATTTTTCACCATTATAAGTTGACATTAAAACTGTAACTTTTTTCATACCACTTATCACATATTTCCTTTCTATATTATTGATTTTACATATTGCATATCTTAAAATCTTTTCCTAACATATAATCAGCATAATCTGGATCAAACTGTACATATCCACTCCACGGGTAAAAAGTTAACTCTCCAAAATATATTTTTCCATTACAATTATATAAATCTACTCTTACAAAAGGAAAATCTTTAGCAAGTATTGATGCAACCTCTAACATTTTTTCGAGATTCTTTGGTTTTTCTATTTCTTCATTGGCAGGAGGGCAATCACTTTTAATATGCAAATTTTCCCATTTTGTATTATAGAAATTTCTTTTATGACCTGTATATCTGTCCACATCAACAATGACAAATGTAGGTTTTCCATCATAACAAAGAATTTTGTAATCATTCACCCCTGCAGCAGGATTACTTTCATTGACAAGAAGCTCCTCTATGACTAATCCTGGTATTAATCCATAATATGCCCATTCTCTTCCCAAGCTATTAGTGGCAACAGGTTTGCTTTTAAAATTTAATTTTTCATTTATTTCTTTTATGTCTAATGTTTCTTTATTATTACATACCACTACATTTAGTCCGCCACCACCATGTGTTGTTTTGATTACAAATTTATTTGGTAATTTGTCCCAAGGAATAGTGTGTATTGAGTTGCAATGAGCAACAAGAGGTATTAATATATCTTCCAATCCTTTATCCTTCACATATTTTCTTACAAGATATTTATCTACACATTGATGAATAATAGGATTTCTATAATTCATCTTATATAATTGTATTTTTTCTGTAAATCGTCTAGGATTTTTTTTATTAAGTTTTCTTCCTAATTTAATTCTATATTGAATAGAAAGCATTATACTATCTGGAATAAATTTCAAAACATCAAGTACCATTTTTCTAGAAGCAGGGGTTTTAAAAATTTTCTTATAATCCATTAATTTATCTCCTTCATATATTTATCAATAACAATATTTCTATCAAATTCTTCTTCTACTTTTTTTCTTGCATTTAATCCCATTTGTTTCTTATCTAAATAATCCAAATTGATAAATTCTTCTATTTTTTTTATTAAGTCATTAGAATCCTTTTGATTAACAATAAAGCCATTAATACCATCATTAACTATTTCTTTGCAGCCACTTCTATTTGTAGTAATTATTGGTCTAGCAGATGCACAACTTTCTAATAATACATTGCTCATTCCTTCTGGGTAATATGTTGGATGAATAGTACAATGAACATTTTTTAATACTTCACGCACATCATCTACTAAACCATGATATTCAATAATTTTATTTTCTTGTAATTTAAATAAAAGTGATTCATACTCTTCTTCACAAAATCCACAAATATGAAATTTAGTATTTGGATATTTATGTGTAATATATTTTGCCGCTTCCAAATACTGATCTATTCCTTTTTCTTTCATAACTCTTGAAATAAAAACAAATTCAATCGTTTTATCACTAGGATACTCAATTGATTTATAATACTCTAAATTTACACCTGAGCCGGGAATAAGAACGCTATGATCAACATTTATATGATTATTAATAAAAAACTGTTTATTCTCTTCATTTTGAAAAAAAACAGTAGCCATATTTTTTGAAGCTTTTTTATATAAAAATAACGTAATTTTTTGTATAATTCCTGGATTTTCTACAGCGCTTCCTAATCCTGTAATATTTGATAAAACTTTTACTTTTCCTTTTGATGCAAGTGATCCATATATATTAGGTTTAATCGTATAAGTCAAAATAACATTTGGATTTATTGCTTTGATTATTTTTTTATAAAATTTATACAATTTAATATCACTAAAAGGATTCTTTCCTCTTCTTTCAATTTTTGTATCTATAAATTTACATCCCATATTACATAATTCATCTACAAACAAACCATAGGGCAATGAAATATATACCTTATAATTTTTTAATAATTCTTTTATTAACTCTTTTCTAAATTTGTATAACCCAACATCATTATTCGCTAAAATAAGTATCTTCTTCATCATCTCACCTTCCTTATTGGTGAACCTACATAGGTTCCTTCTTCTTTTATATCTTTGATCACTGTACTTCCTGCTCCAATCATACAATTGGCACAGATGCTTATATTATTGATGACTGTTGCTCCTATCCCTATCCATGTGTTTTTTCCTATAGTTACTGTTCCTGCCACATGTACTCCTGGAGAGACATGTACATAATCTTCAAGGATACATTCATGATCTATAGAAGAAGCTGTATTGATGATACAGCTTCTTCCTACCTGTACTTCTGCATTGACCACTGCATTTGCCATGATCACTGTTCCTTCTTTAATCATGACCGTTTCATCTGTGACTGCACTTGGATGGATGAGAATTGTCTGTTTGATATTTTCTCTTTCCAACATGTCTGATATTTTTTCTCTGATCTTGTTATTACCTATTGCGATGATAAAGTCATAATCATCTTTGTACTGTCTTATATCTTTAGATGTTCCTGCTACTGGATATTTTCCACAGATTTTTTTATTGGTATCATCGTCTAGAAACAGTATTTCTTCATAGCCGTTCAGTCTGGCTATATCAGCAATGACCTTACCATGACCACTTGCACCTATAATGACTATCTTCTTATTCATCAGGTGTTCCTCGAAATTCTTCCATCGTTGCTGATGTCTTAGAAGAGATACCTTCTCGACATAGTACTGTCTTTACTGTTTTAAAGATGATTTTTACATCCAATAAGAATGTAATATGACTTACATAATAGACATCCAGATCAAACTTTTCTTCCCAGCTAATGGCATTTCTTCCATTGCATTGTGCCCATCCTGTAAATCCTGGTCTGACATCATGTCTGTGTTTTTGATGTTCATTGTATAAAGGTAGATATCTTACAAGTAATGGTCTTGGTCCTACGATCGACATATCTCCTTTTAAAATATTGAAAAGTTCTGGAAGTTCATCCAGACTTGTCGATCTTAACATTTTTCCAAATTTTGTAAGTCTTACTTCATCAGGCAACAGATTTCCTTCTTCATCTTTTTCATCTGTCATCGTTCTGAATTTATACAGTGTAAAGATCTTTTCGTTCTTTCCCGGTCTTTCCTGTTTGAAGATGACTGGGGAACCCAGTTTGCTTCTTACAAGAATAGCAGTTATCAAAAGAACTGGACTTAAAACAATGATGGCTAGTAATGACAAGACAAAATCAAGAAGTCTCTTAAAAAAATATCTGTACATTATTCAAAACAGCTCCTAATCATTTCAACAATCATATCCTGTTGTTCTACTGTCATCTTGTTATCTGAAGGTAAACATAATCCCCTTTGGAAAA
>ENA-ORTT01002843-ORTT01002843.1-human-gut-metagenome-genome-assembly--contig:-NODE-2843-length-12309-cov-2.538110_pt1 | contig 12309 bp, 6 predicted proteins | sample MGYA00242074_ERZ509197 | MGnify/ENA primary metagenome ERZ509197 (study PRJEB26280, sample SAMEA2338789) | human gut metagenome | biome: human gut; feature: human-associated habitat; material: faeces...
GGAACCTTACCGGAAGCTGGCTGTCGATTATCAGTTGATCGGTAAGGACAAAGAGGGCAAAGTACACCGCCGGCGAACGGATGAATCCGGAAAGGTCAGGATTAATATAGGGGAGTTGGCAGATCCTTCGGATGTCCGGATTCGTTTTTCGAACGATATCCCTTATGAATTCAGCCGGACTATTCATTTGCCTGCCGATACGCTCGATTATGCTGTGTCGTTTTTTCCTGAAGGCGGGGAGTTTATTCCGGGGACAAGGCAAACCGTCGCTTTTAAAGCGATCGGTAAAGATGGGTTATCTGTCGATGTGGAAGGCTATCTGTATGACGAACGGGATAGTATCGTGGATATTGTCCGGAGTATTCATCATGGTATGGGATGGTTGAACAGTCCGTTGGAAAGTGGGAAAACGTATTACGTGAAGGTGAAGTCTGCTCAGGGACTGGAAAAAAAATTTTTTCTGCCCGAAGAGAACCGGTCCGGTATAGCTTTGAGTATCCGGCAAAATGGCCGTGAACTGTCTTATCGGGTGATCGGAGGAGAACAGGCGGTATTGCCGGATAGTCTGTATCTGATAGCCCATACCCGGGGGCAATTACTAGTGTGTACTCCCCTGGAGGGAAAGTTGCATGGAAAACTGTCGGCCGTTAATTTCCCGGAGGGAATATTGCATTTGTGTCTTATGGATTATCGTTGCCGGATCTATAGCCAAAGGTTATGTTTTATCCGTCATCCGGAAAAAACGGATCTTCGTATCGGAACGGATCGGGACGGATATATGAGCCGGGAAGCGGTCGATGTTGAACTTATTTTAAGCAGTGATTCGCTGAGGGAGGGGCGTTTTTCGCTGTCTGTGACGGACGATGCTGCCGTGTTGCGCGATTCCCTGCAGGACAATATTGTTTCTGAACTGCTGCTGAATTCCGATCTGAAAGGGTATATCGAAGATCCGGGCTTTTATTTCCGGGAGGTAAACCGGGCTACGGACCGTTGTCTGGATCTTTTGCTGCTGACACAGGGATGGACTCGTTTCGATGTCGGTGCTGTCGCTGCCGGAGAGTTTGAACAACTCGATTATTATATGGAACGCGGACAGACTATTTCGGGGAGAGTAAAAAACTTCTGGGGAAAAGAGGCAAAAGATGCACAATTGACTTTGCTGTCGACAAATATGCAGTTCGATGTATTGCAGGCGGATAGCACAGGGCATTTTTTGGTGGAAAGAATTTCTTTCCCTGAGAATACCGGTTTCATTGTACAGGCCAGAAATAGTAAAGGGAGAAAAGGGGTAGAAGTGATTATCGATTCGGAAGTATATCTGGCGCCTGAGATTCAAATTCCGTATGAACGTCGGCAAGCGAACGGAGAAGATGAGTTTTATAAGCAATTCGGCCGTGATTTTTATTACGACCATGGCGTGAAAGTATATGTGCTCGACGAAGCTTTGGTCAGGAGGACTCCTCCGAAAAAAAATTATTCTTTCTATGATGCTTCGGCCCGGTATATGCTGGATTCTGCCCGGTTGGCTGCTATGAAACAGAAAGATATGCGTACGGCCCTTATGGAAATTCCCGGTGTTATGGTGATCGGGGAAGAAATCACTTACCGGGGCAAAAAACTACATTTGGTATTGAATGATTTTCCGGAAGAATTCGACCGGATTATGATGATGAATCCGGAACAGTTTTTAAGTATCAGCCTGTTGGATGAAAGAATGTCTTATTTTTATTTTGGGCAGGAAGCCCCGGATGGAGCGTTGATATTTACAGAAAATTTCGATTACCGGCCGGAACGGCTAAAACAGAGAGGCTTATCTGTATTCAGACCGCTAGGGTATCAGAAGCCGGTAGATTTTTATATTCCCCGTTACGATGTCGACTCGGTCCGTCTGGCCATGGCCGATTCGACGGATATACGTCCCACCGTTTACTGGAATCCCAATATTAAGCTGAAAACTTTCGAACCTACTCATGTCCGCTTTTTTATGGATGATGCCTGTGACCACTGTACTTTTATCCTGGAAGGAGTATTGAATGATGGTACGGTGTGCAGAAAGGAGAAAAAGATCAGTTTGCGGCGTTAATTCAATTATTCTTAAAAAAAAGAAAAAAAGTTCTGCTTTCTTTCACCCTTTTTTTCTTAAAATCTGTTTCTCTTTACGAAAACAAAAACGTTCTTTTTTCCGTTCGAAAATACCGGTAACGACCACTTTGTCCATCACTTTGGCATCTTCTTCCATCACAATATTGATCTCTTTTTGATTTTTCAGGGCCACCTCCTGAGTTTTCATCCCCACAAATGAAAATACCAATACGATATCTTTTTGTTCGGGAATAGTCAGTTTAAACAGACCGTCGGCATCCGTAGCGACTCCTACCGTCGTCCCCTTGATAAAGACCGACACTCCCGGTACCGTATTCCCCTGAGTATCCTTTACCTTACCGGTAATTGTCCTTGCCTCGGTAGCTTGGGGTAAGACAGCTTTCATGATCGTGATAAATTCGGCATTTTTCTCATATCGTAATCCTTTACCTGCCAGGACAACATCCAATACCTGTTCGAGCGATTCATCACTGAAGTCAGCTTTGACCCGTTCGTTTTTATCCAGCATATCGTCACTGTACATCACAATACAACCGGTCTGTTTTCGGATCTCTTCAAACAGCTGCTTGAATGTAGTATCCCCTAACTTCATACTGAGCCGATACTGGGATAAACCGGTGGCATGTCCACCCACAATAAAACAAAACATGAAGAATACTGTTAAACGCATAACTAAAAAAGTTTTCCAGAGTCCGATTTTCCTATACATGGACCCATACAATCGTTTTTTTTCCATAAATTTGTAAACATTGTATATTAAACAATCATCTATTGATTATACACACTCACCGTTTTTCCATTCACTTCGAAACGGACATTAGAAGTTTTCTCCACAAAATCCAGCATAAACCGCAGGGTATTGTTCTTTTTAATAGCACCGGTAAATCGTTTTTCAGCCGCCGATTGATTAGCAAAGAAAAAATCGACGTCATACCAACGGCTCAACTGGACACACAATTGATCGAGAGTCATCCGGTCGAAATCAAAAACACCTTCTTTCCAGGAAGTGAAAAAAGCCGTATTTACCTGCCGGTTTTCTATATTCAGAGAGGTATTGTCAACCAGAACCTGATAGCCCGGAGTAATCCGGCAAGCCGATTTACCGGTTTCGACATTCACGCAACCGGTAACCAGCGTAATCTCTGTCCGTTCTTCTCCGGCATAGGCCATCACGTTAAAAGAAGTACCCAATACAGTGGTATGTGTATGAGGGGTATGCACAATAAAAGGACGGGCAGAATCCTTCACGACTTCGAAAAAAGCTTCCCCGGTAATAAATACTTCTCTTTTGCCTCTATCGAAAACCACCGGATACTTCATCTCGGTTTCTGAATTCAGCCATACTTTCGTACCGTCCGATAGCGTCATAATGTATTCTCCGGCACGTGGTACACTCAGTTGATGGTATTCCAAAGGCGTTTTCGAAGAATCTTTCACCTGATATACCAACCCGACCAGCGAATCTTCTATGGCTGTGACAGTCCCCAGGTCCATATTTACCTGATGGTCCGCTTTCAATTCCACCTGACGCCCATCCGCCAAAGTCAGTAAAGCTTTTTTCTCTCCCGATTTTACATCTTTTACGATTATTCTTTCGGGTATAACCGAATCCTCCCGGTGTATAAAATAAGAAATACACAAACCGGCCACCAGTATCGCCGCCACTCCCGAAACCCAAGCTGTAAGCCGTAATCGGACGGATTTCTTTTCCAAACCCGACCTGATTTTAGAACTAGCCGCAACAGGATCGATATCCGTCCACCGGCACGCATAATGCAGTTTGTAATATGTAGCGCAGAGCTCTTTGTATAAGACCGGATTCCCCTCGTCCTCCTCCAACCAACGGGAAACTTCTTTTTCCTGCTCTTTACTCGCTTTCCCCCCTAATAACAAAGGAAGAAGTCGTATGATCTCTTCTATCTCCATTAAAAACGTTCGTTTCTTTTGGCTGGAATCCGCTACAAGAAAATGGACAAATGAAAATTGAAAACAGACAATGATTGGAAGCCCCTGCTTCCATTAAAAAATGAATAAGGAAAGTGGAATGAAAAATAAAAACAAGAATATACTCACTGATTATCAGAAGAATATAATAAATATTCCAAGTACTGTATTACCTTGCCACTTAACCAAGCGTTCCGCAAGGGCTAACGACTTTATAAACTTTATGAACTTTACAAACTTTCAACTAATTTAATCGAAGGTTTTACCGGGTCGGCCACTACGGTTACGGGTGAAGAAATCAAAAAACTGACCTCCAACAATGTTTTACGTGCTTTGAGTATGATCGATCCGGGATTCCGCATGAATGTCAGTAACGTTGCCGGATCCAACCCCAATGCTTTACCCGATTTCGAAATGCGTGGACAGGCTAATATGGGCAATTATGACGGAGAGGACGTGGTGATCATGCGTGGAGATATCGACACCCGTCCCAACCAGCCTCTATTTGTATTGGACGGTATTATCGGAGTGGGTATCAGTACGATCATCGATTTGGACCCTGACCGGATCGAAAGTATTACGATCCTGAAAGATGCTGCCGCCATGGTTGTCTATGGTTCCAGGGCTTCCAACGGAGTGGTTGTGGTAGAAACCAAAGCTCCTGAAAAAGGAAAATTACGGTTCTCTTATTCCGGCAATTATAAATATCAGACTCCTGATTTAAGTGTTTATCATCTGCTGAATGCGGCAGATAAGCTCGAACTCGAACGTCAGGCCGGATATTACGACGAACGCTATACGGCTTCTAATGCCAGTAATTTGCAGAATTTCTATCTGGCTAAGTATCTCGATGTACAACGGGGGGTAAATACCGACTGGATCGCTCAACCGGTGCGGACGGCTTTTAATCACCGGCATAGTTTTAACCTGGAAGGTGGTGATAATACCCTGCGTTATAAATTGTATTTCGGTATAAATCAAGCTCCCGGAGTGATGAAGGGGACAGGGGTAGATACGAAGAGCGGTAGTATAGACCTGCGTTATCGTACTAACAAATTATTGGTATCCAATCAATTGAGTATCGATTTTACAGTAGGTGACCGGACCTCTCCGTATGGAACTTTTCAGACTTATACCATGCTGAACCCTTATTACCGGATTTACGACGAGAACGGGGCTATTTCGAAAGTGCTGGATAATCATGTTTATTCTACAGATGGGTACGTCAGTTATATCGGAGGTTATAGTACTCCGACGATGAATCCGATGTATAATATTCAGTTTCATCAGAAAGATCAGAACAAACAGTTTCAGGTGAGAAACTCTTTCCGGGCCGAATATACTCCGATCGAGAGTCTGCGTATTTCTGCCGATATCACCTTGACGAAAACCGAAGAAGATCTGGAACAGTTCAAACCGTCCAGCCATACCGATTTCGAAGGTTTAGCTGTGGAAGACCGGGGTAGCTATAACTGGACACATAACAAAGGTACCAATTATAATGTCAGTTTGACAGCCAGTTATAATAAGGTATTCAATAGTGATCATCTGGTGTCTGTTTTTGCCCGTTATGATATCGACGAGCGTTACACCCATGCTGCCGGTGTAAATGTCAAGGGTTTTCCCAACGATAAGATGGATGAAGTGTTCCTGGGGAACGAACCGACGACAACCTCGGGAGACGAAGGAACGAACCGTTCGATCGGTTTTGTGAGTACGGTAAACTACTCTTATAAACAACGGTATGCAGTCGACGGTAGTATCCGTATCGACGGTTCGTCGGAATTCGGACGTAACAACCGTTTCGCTCCTTTCTGGTCGGCCGGTGTACGTTGGAATATGGATAAAGAAAATTTCATCAAGAGCCTCGGTTTCGTCGATGAGTTTGTATTGCGCGGAACTTACGGGATCACTGGATCACAGGGCTTTTCGCCTTACCAGTCTTTACAGATGTATTCTTACGACGGTATGATGAAACTGTATCATAGTTCGGATGTCGCCGGTTCGGTATTGATGTCTATGGGAAATCCCGATTTGAAATGGCAACAGACCCGTAACTGGAACGTGGGCTTGGATTTTAATTTCTTCCGGGGATTTGTCAGTGGCCGGGTGGAATATTATAAGAAGTTTACTAAAAATACCCTGCTCGATTTCACTTTAGCTCCTTCTATCGGATTCGAGACGATCAAGGATAATCTGGGAGACATCGATAATAAAGGGTATGAGCTGACCCTTCGGATTATGCCTTACAATAATCTGAAAAAACAGATGAACTTTAATATCGTGTTGAACGGTAGCCACAACGATAACCGGATTGCCCGGATTTCCAATGCTTTGAAGGTTCGGAATGCCGAAGCTGCCGAGAAAGTGACTTCCCGGCCGTTGCCTAAATATGTAGAGGGATATTCTCAGTCGATCATCTGGGGAGTACGTTCGCTCGGGATCGATCCGACCTCGGGTAGGGAAATTCTGCTGACCCGCGATGGAAAACGTACTTTCGACTGGAATGCCCTCGATCAGGTACCTCTGGGAGATACCGAACCTACACTGCAAGGAACACTTTCAGCCAACTTCAACTGGAAGGGATTGAGTGTGAGTTTGATCGGTGGCTATAAATTCGGTGGACAGATGTACAACTACACGTTGATCGAGAAAGTCGAGAATGCCAATTTGCGGATGAATGTGGACGAACGTGCTTTTACCGACCGCTGGAAAAAACCGGGTGATAAAACTTTCTTCAAAGGGGTGACGACAGATGTCAACGGACAAAGTACCAAAGCCAGTTCCCGTTTCGTGATGGACAACAATGAATTTACCCTTTCAACATTGAATGTTTCCTACCGGTTTGAAAGGCGGTACCATGATTTTATCCGGAAAGTAGGCTTGAGCAGTGCTTCGGTTGCCCTGTATCTGGAAGATTTAGTCCGCTTGTCTACGATTAAAATGGAAAGAGGTATCGATTATCCTTTCTCCCGTCAGGTATCTATGTCATTAAGTCTGGTATTTTAATATAAACGATTATGAAGAAAATAGCAATATACGGTTTCTTGCTTATACTTGCTTCGCTGCAAGTGGCTTGTAAGGATTGGTTGGATGTTAAACCCAAGACGGCGGTTGAAGAGGATGTCCTTTTCAGTACGGAACAAGGATTCAAAGAAAATCTGACAGGTATTTATTTACTTCTGGCCAGTAAAGATCTTTATGGCAGAGAGTTATCTTACGGGATTACGGATATTCTGGCGCAGCGCTATGAGCCGGGAGGAGGTTCCGATATCCCCGAATTGAAATTTGCCGATAATGACTGGTATAAATTCCCCTCGGTAAAGACCGAAGGATATGTCAATTCGATCTGGAAAAATATGTATAAAGTCATTGCCAATATCAATAATTTCCTGACGTGGATCGATAAGAATAAAGAGGTACTCACTACTCCCGATTATTATGAAATCATGAAAGGGGAAGCTTTGGGATTACGGGCTTTTGTTTATTTCGATCTGTTGCGACTTTACGGGCCGATCTACGATACCCAGGCAGGTCCTTCGTCGTTGTCTCTGCCCTATCGTACGGAATTTAACCGGGAAGAAAAGTCGTTCAGTACCGCAGAAGAAGTGATCGGATTTATACTCAGAGATATCGAAGCTGCCGAAGCTTTATTGGTTAAAGACCCCATGTATATCGAATTCCCTTCCGGCTTTACGACCGAAACTTTGGGATTGGACGATTTCCTGAGATACCGTTTCAAGCGGATGAATCAGTACGCTGTGAAGGCTTTGGCCGCCCGGGTATATTTGTGGAAGGGCGATAAAGAGAATGCTGCACGTATGGCCAAGGCGGTGATCGATGGGAAGGACAAAGAAGGAAATAATTATTTCGCTTTGGTGATGGATAATTCTACCGACCGGATTTTTTCTACCGAATTGCTCTTTTCGATCAGTGTACCTGATTTCGATGACCAGGTAGAGGTCGATTTTAAGGTTTCTCCTTCCAGTACTTTCTATTATTTGCAGGATAGATCACGGGTGGACAAAATGTTCGATGTAAGTGTAGATGGAGCCAATGATATGCGTTACCGCGAAGGACAGGGATTTTCGTTTGAAGCCAAATCGGCTGTTTCTCTGAAATATCAGCAGAAAGGGGCTTTTTCGAGTGCTGTACAGAATACGGTTCCTTTAATACGTTTGTCGGAGATGTACTATATCCTGGCCGAGTGTGAAAGCGATGATAAGGTTTCTGCCAACTGGTTGTCGCAGGTAAGAGCCGCCAGGGGTTGTGACGATGTCGTCTATAAAAGTAAAGATGACCGGGAATATAATATCATGAAAGAGTATCGGAAAGAATTTTATGCAGAAGGTCAGTTGTGGTATTATTACAAACGGCATGCTTATAAAACTTTCCAGGATTGTCCGTTGAAAATCGATATGACGGAAGCTAACTATCGTTTCTCTATTCCTGATAATGAAGTAGAATTTGGTAAAGTGGATAAATAAAATGAAAGAGAATATGAATACTTGTTTGAAATATATTTTAGGATTCCTGCTGGGTTCCTGGCTGTTTACCGGTTGCCATTATGCAGATATGCTGGAATTTAACGATATTCCACGTGTTAGTTTTGTCGGTGTGGACAAGAATGGAAGCGACACTTACGACCCTACCACTTTGGCTGCTTCCCTGAATTTCGGAGAAAATCTGAAAGGAGATTCTATTTCCTGTGATACGATGACGGTTCGGATCAGGTTATTGGGAGCACCGGCCGGCCAACCTTTGAAAGTTTCTTTGAAATCGGTTCCTGTCGGAGGTTGGCCGGAAGCCGAAGTTAGCTTTTTAAATCCTTATGTGATCGAAGATTCGGCTTACCGGGCTATTTTAAAAGTGGTAGTAAATCGTCCGGCAGAACGGCATAAAGAGTATAAGGCCGATCTGGTTTTCGATTATGCCAATTCGGATGTAGCCGAAGGAATCGATACTTTACGGCATTATGAGTTGACCATTACCGATGAGGTTACACTCGATATGCTGGGATTATATGAGGGGGATTGGGAAAATTATATCGCCCCTTATCTCGGACCGTACAGTGAAAATAAAGCCCGGTTTATGATTATGACCCTTAAAATGATGAACCTGAGTATCCTGACCTATGGACCGGGGTATATCAATCGCTACAAACCGCAATTGGTGGAAGCTTTGGAATATTATAACACGATGAATCCGGATAATCACCTGAAAGATGAAAATGGTAATTTAATCAGTTTTGATCCCGCTTAAATTTTATGAATTATGAGAAGTAGATTTTTATTTTATATATTTCTGTTTCTTTTATCGTCTCTGGCGATCGGTTGTTACGACGATGAAGGAAATTACGATTATAAGACAATCAACGAAGTCGCAGTGAAGTTGGAAGAAACTTACGGTGTACGTAAAGTCGATACGGTTTTTGTGATCCGTCCGGAAATCAGGCAGTCTTTAGCAACCGATACGACCAATCTGAAATTCGAATGGTATTATAATAGTGCTTCGGATCAGTTTAAAGGTGATCTGGTCAGCACAGCCGATACAGTCGCTATCAGGATCGATCCGGCCGATAAAAAATTCTCTTACAATCATTATCTCCGGTTTTATATCCATGACACCCAAACAGGAGCAAGTTATCTGTTTCCGGTGAAACTGAAAGTAGCCAAACCGTATGAAGGGGCCTGGATGGTGTTACATTCCAAAGAGGGACAAACAGGACTGGGAGCGGTGGAATATATCGGCGATCGGATGGAGGTCAGCGAAGATGTGTATTTCAAAGAAAGAGGACAACATTTGAAAGGCAAACCGGTACGCCTGGGATCTGCTAACTATTTCAATGCTTTTTATAATCCCCAGTACAGTCCGACGACTTTATTTTATTGCTTCACCGATGATCCCGAAGAGTCGGGAATTTTGATGCAGGATAAAGGATTTATGCTGTACGATAGTGTCCCGCGTTATGTTTTCCCGAATCATGCTCCGTATTTCGATGTGACTAAAGTAGGTGCTTGTGAAGGTGAGATGTACGGCCGGATTTGTATTTGCAACGGATCGTTGTTTCAGGGATCTGCCTATGAATCCAAACTTTACCGGGTGAATCCGTCGCCCCAGGTATTGGGAGATTACAATATTACACACGGTACTTGTGTCGGCTGGACTTCTCTGGTATACGATAGCAAAGGCCACCGTTTCCTGCATTTCCGGAATGATAATAGTTCGAATATGCAATATGCCAGTTTCGACGAGGCCAGTGAGAATTATTGTACGATGGATTTTGTGAAAAAGGACGAAAACAATATTCCCGGCATCGATTTGAATCAGATCGATGCCAATCAGGAGATGGTCTATATGGGAACCGGTTATTGGTATGGTTCGTCTATGAGAGCTCCTCAGGCCCGGGTGGCTGCCTATGCTTTTACGATCAATAAGACGATCAACTATGCTTATGTATATGAATTTCACGGTTATCCGTTGTGGGGAAGCGATGAAGAGGATTATCCTTTCACTTACTATGCTGCTTTCCCATTGCCCTCGGGTATAGAGGTCAATACGCCGATGGCTTCCAGTTGTTCGTTCAACCGTTTGCTGTTTTATGCAGTCGATAATAAAATCTATCGGCTGGATTTCGGGGCAGGCGGTACTTCGACCCTGATTTATCAACATCCGGATCCGACTGCTAAGGTAGAAATCATGCGTTTTGCCCGGAAAGACGTCGGTTCTAAAAGAGAGACAGATTATAACGACACTTTCTCGGATTACGGACATTCTGTATTCCGTAGCTTAGGGATTGCTTTCAATTTGCCGAACGGAAAAGGCGAATTTGTGGTATTGAACCTCAACTCTTCGGGTAGGGTAGATAAGAACGGTACTTTCCCTTCCGAACAAGTACACGAAGGATTTGGCAGTATCAAAGATATTATGTTTATTTGACAGTTAATTAGTGAAAACGGATAAAACAGTGAAAACAGATAAAAACTTTCTTTATCGTTGTGCCTGTTTTATCCGTTGTTCCTGTTTTAACTCAGCATTTATGAAATACGGATTAATTTTAGGGATTGTCTGTCTTTGCGGTTGTCAGCAACCGGTGAAGAATACGGTTCACTTGAGCGGGCAATTGGTCGACATGGGACGTGCCGGTGTGATTATGCGGTATGATGGCGCAGCTTCTTTGATAGGAGATAGCCGTGATATCATCTTGTATACCGATGCGGAAGGACATTTCGATACGGTTTTACCATTGGAAAAACCGGAATATTACTCGATTAGCCGGAATACGCTTTACCTGACTCCCGGCGATGAGCTGAAGATGTATATCACGACCGACAACCGGCAGGCCCGTTTTGAGGGAGTGGGTGCCGAGGCAAATACCTATATGAAAGAGCGATTATTTCCCAAAGGAGGGTCTTATCTGGAAGGGGGATCGAATGTAAAGGCCGATTTCCGTGAAACCCGGAAACTGATCGGTTCGCTGGCGCAAGTAAGGGAAAAACAGCTGGAGGCTTTGCAAAATGTATCTGAGGAATTTAAAGCGTTGGAAAAAGGACGTATCTATGCCGATGTGATCAATAGTTATTTGTATTATGCATCGTATGCCGATGAATTTCGGGGGAAAAGCAGGGAGGAAACCAGGGAGTTACAAAAGACTTATCGCGCAGAAGCTTTGTCTGAGGTAAAAGAGAAATTGAACTACTTGAACGAAGACCGCTTTCTGGAGGTGGCTGTCGTGCGGAATATTCTGTTTTACCGGGAAGATCCGGAATACAGAAGTTATTTTGAAGATTATCGGATGAGTCCCCGTTGTGAGGAATTGTATCAGGGGTTTGAGAAGGTATCGGCTTTAAGACATGATCTGAACTTACAGGTTGTCGACGATATCCGCACGGTCGGTAATCGGATGCAACAGGCCGATTTTGCTGTAGAGTTGCAAAAGAAGCTGGAACAAGCGGCCCGTTTATTACCCGGTCAACCGGCACCTGATTTTAAAATGACGGATGTGGATGGGAATGAGAAGAAATTGAGTGATTTCAGAGGTAAGTTGATTTATATCGATTTATGGGCTACCTGGTGTGGACCTTGTATACAAGAGTCACCGGCTTTTACAGCCCTGAGTGAGAAATATCCGGATATCGAATTTTTACAGATTTCCCGGGATGAGCAGAAAGAAGCCTGGGAAAGCTATATCGCTCACAAAAATAGTCCGTTGACACAATATAATTCTGTCGATATGGAGTTGGCAGAGGGATGGCAGTTGTT
>ENA-ORTT01002854-ORTT01002854.1-human-gut-metagenome-genome-assembly--contig:-NODE-2854-length-12280-cov-3.016524_pt1 | contig 12280 bp, 10 predicted proteins | sample MGYA00242074_ERZ509197 | MGnify/ENA primary metagenome ERZ509197 (study PRJEB26280, sample SAMEA2338789) | human gut metagenome | biome: human gut; feature: human-associated habitat; material: faeces...
GGTTCTCATAGCCGTAGATCCGGGCACGGTAACCGATATCCAGATCTTCCAGATAGGCAAAATGTTCTTCATCAAAATAACCGATCTCTTCAAATACGGATCGTCTGTAGATTGCGGCACCGCCACAGGCGGAAAACACCGGGACAGACTTATCATAATCCGCCGCCGGTCGTCCCTTCCCCCGGGAATAGGCCCAGCCCAGCACGCAGTAACGGTCTCCGGCATCATCGATGAGCTCCGGTCTGTCCCACATCAGCATCTTCGCACTGACGGAAAATATCTTTTCATTTTCGCGGATAGCATCATATAAGCCTCTTACAAAACCGGCTTCTGCCTTTGTATCATTGTTCAGAAGGATCACATATGGTGTCTTCGCTTCCCGGATCCCCAGATTCACTGCATGACAGAATCCGGTGTTTTCCGGTAAAGATATCAGGCGCACACCTTCCCCACACCATTCCTTTTGCAGATATTCCACGCTGCCGTCCACGGAAGCATTATCGATGATCAGCACTTCATATCCGGGGGCATTTTGCTGCTCTCTGCACAGAGAAGTCATGCACTCTGCCAAATATTTCATTCCGTTGTAATTTGGTATAACAACCGTTATTTCACTCATAATGGTTTAAACTCCTCCGGATATTCCGGCAGATAGAGTAATCTTCCTCTTTGCCGTAACGCTTCGGACAACTGCAGACTTAAGGTTCGGATGTCCACTCCTGACGGCAGCGTAGTAATATTAAATATCGGCTGCTCTTTCGGTAGTCTCCGAATCTCGGTATACGGAACTCCCACGATTTTTTCAAACACTTCCCTGCATTCGGGTCGGATACGGATACAGCGAAGATCCAGCGCTTCCGCATCCTGGGACAGCTCCGCGCGGTGCAGATATCCGCCGAATCCCTTCGGCAGTCCTTCATAAAATACAGTTCCGGCTGCCGTCATTCTGCCGCCGATGATCTTGCCATTCTTCCCGGACAATACTCTGCCGCCTACAGCTGTCACATCCGGCCTGGCTTCCCATACTTCTTTATATTTTAACCGATAAAATCCCACATGTCTGGTCTCTGTCGCGGTGGCCGGGATATGACGGCGGTCCGCATGATCCTGCAATGCTCTCATCCCCGCATCATACGCATATTTTTTGCTGTTTGGATTGGCTGCTGTGGATGCCTCATGACATCTCCAGTGATACAACACCTTCGGAATATGGAGTATTCTCTTCTCCGCAGTCTGCCCTCCCTCTGTCAGCACTTCCGCTACACAGCGCAGTACCAGATCATAGTCCTGGGCACCGTCAAATTCCGGACGGAATTGCAGGCTTTTCAGCAATTTACTCTCCATTACCAGAAAATGACAGATATAGTTATTGCTGAGAATTAAATCGTAATTAAATTCTTCTTTATAATTGGGCTCATAGTATCTGGTCTCTTCTCCATCGCACTTATCCTCATCCGAATAAGCGAAGGCGACTTTGACACCTCTGTCATATGCTTTGATGATCGCATCAGTCATTTCGTACAACGCATCCGGTGTCAATACATCATCATGATCCAGCAGACCGATATACTCTCCCTTCGCATAGGGAAGTGCCTGATTGGTATTAGCAGCGATTCCCGCATTTTCTTTCAGATGCACATAGCGGAGCCTGGGATCTGCTGCGACAGGTTCTGTCTCGCCATCCGTCGGCTGCTCCTTCAGGAATCCCTGCTGCTTCAGTACCTCCTCCACACTGTGATCCTCCGTGGCATCTGCCAGGATCAGTTCCCAATGGGGATAGCTTTGTTGCATAACGCTTGTTATCATTCTGTTCAGATATGCTTCCGGCGTTCGATATAAGGGTACCACAATACTGAACGTAATCGGCTTCTCCCATTTTCTATCACTCTGCCTTACCAGCTCTGCTTCCGAACAGGGCACAAAAAAATAGCGGTCTGTCTCTGTCAGGCGCTCCCTCACAGAGATCCAGGTTTCCCTCAGGCCGTTACGTTGCAGATAATATAGAGTTTTCTTAAGGTTTGCCTTGTTTAGCTTTGCCACAGATACCTCCAGCTTTTCATAAAAGAGCAAACCGCCCTGCTCGGGCGATTCGCTCTTTTGAAAACTAATATGATTTATGGAGCACTGCCTTACAGTACTGCCTTTACATCCTCGGTCAGCTTCTCTACCTTAGCCTTTGCATCCTCTAAGCTGGTTCCCTTGACACCCATGTAGAACTTGATCTTGGGCTCGGTTCCGGAAGGACGTGCACAGCACCATGCATTGTCAGGGAGCTCGAAGTACAGAACATTGGACTTGGGAAGTCCTGTGGTAGTCTTCTCTCCGGTCTCCATGTCGATGATAACATCGTTCTGGTAATCACGGAACTTCTCTACCTTCAGATCTCCGAATGCCTTAGGAGGATTCTTACGAAGCTTCTCCATGATTTCGGCGATCTGTCTTGCGCCATCGATACCCTTCATGGTGATGGTATACTGGGTCTCCTTGAAGTAACCGTACTTCTCATACATGGATACCATCATATCCCACAGAGTCATGTTGTGCTTCTTGCAGTAAGCTGCTACTTCGCACAGACACATCACTGCTACGATCGCATCCTTATCTCTTGCGTGGGTACCTGCCAGGCAGCCGTAGCTCTCTTCCAGGCCAAATACGTAGTTGTTGCTGCCGGTCTGCTCGAAGAGCTTGATCTGCTCGCCAATGAACTTGAAGCCGGTCAGTACCTCGATCAGCTTTACGCCGTAAGCCTGCGTAATAGGTTTGGTCATGTTGGTGGTAACGATGGTAGTTACCAGTGCGGGATTCTCGGGCATGGTACCGGTCGCAGTCTTCTCTCTTAAGATATATTCTGCGATCAGCATGCCGGACATATTACCGGTAAATGCCACATACTCGCCGGTCTTGGTATCTTTTGCATACACACCCAGACGGTCTGCATCGGGATCGGTTGCCAGAACGATATCCGCATCCTTCTCCTTCGCCAGACGAAGCGCATAGGTAAATGCCTTGGGATCCTCGGGATTCGGGTAATCCAGTGTGGTAAAGTTCGGGTCCGGATTCTCCTGCTCGGGAACCACATAGACATGCTTGAATCCCAGCTCAGACAGGATACGTCTTACCGGCTTGTTACCGGTACCGCATAACGGAGTATATACGATCTTGATGTCATCTGCCATTTCCTTGATAACATCGGGATGAATGATCTGCTTCTTCAGCTCTGCCATGTACTTGTCATCGATCTCTTTGCCGATCACTTCATAGAGTCCTGCTGCCACAGCATCCTCTCTGCTCATGGTCTTCACGGTATGATAATCCTTGATGGACTGTACTTCGGTAATGATGTCCTTATCGATAGGAGCGGTTACCTGTGCGCCGTCCTCCCAGTATACTTTGTAGCCGTTGTATTCCGGCGGGTTATGGCTGGCAGTAATGTTAATACCGGAAATACATCCTAACTCACGAACGGCAAAGGACAATTCCGGTGTCGGTCGAAGTGATTCAAAAACATAAGCTTTAATTCCATTTGCTGCCAAACAACAAGCCGCTTCATCTGCAAATTCCGGTGACATTCGGCGGGAATCAAAAGCAATTGCCACGCCCTTTTTCTGTCCGTTCTGTTTGATGATGTAGTTGGCAAGTCCCTGTGTCGCTTTGCGTACCGTATAAACATTCATACGGTTTGTTCCTGCTCCGATAATACCACGGAGACCGGCTGTACCAAACTCAAGGTCCGCATAAAAACGCTCTTTGATTTCATTTTCATCCCCAGCAATACTCTCAAGCTCTTTCTTTGTGTCGTCATCAAAATATGGATTTGATAACCAAGCTTCGTATGTTTTCTTGTAGTCCATAATTTCCTCCTTGCTGCCACATCCATGTGTGGCCTGCTTTTTTAATTTATTTCACTTTCTAAAAAGTGATATTCACCCTTTCGGGAAATTTACTTAGCTATTTTTTGTCAAATCCGGAAAACTCCAGGAAATATCCTTGCTGTCATCCGATATTTCAACGGCATAGGTTTTTGTCTCATAACCATCTTTTGTAAGAGAAAGTGTTACATTTCCAATCACTTTCGTAAAACTGCAGGGCACCTCTCCCTTATAAGTTCCGTTGACATAAACGGCGGCACCAACCGGCGCACTTACCGTAACCTTATGGTCGTTATCATAAGTGACACTGCTCTCACTCGAAGAGGAGGACGAATCATCGGAAACCGAGCTGGAAGAATCGGAACTGTCGGTCTCGACATCCGCACTTTCTTCTGCCAAATTAATATGAACGGTCAGACTCGCATCCTTCACGGTAATAATACCGCTGTAATCTTCGTAGCCCTCGAGTGAAACTTTCACGGAATGATTACCATATTTTAACGAAACAGGTTTCGACGGGTCAGTGAGCGATCCGTTTACATAAAGTTCTGCACCCTGTGGATTCACATCAAATGTAACCCGCGCCGTATCCGGCACTTGATTCTGGTACTTCGCCATATCGACTTTCGTAACCTGTCCGCGTTTTACTTCTACCGTGACTTCAGCCATCAAATCACCATTTTTCATTGTAACAAGCTGCTGCCCCTCCGGCACAACCAAAAGCATATCCTTTGCGACCGGGAGAATTGCCTCGCCCTGCACCGTAACCGTACCGCCGGTAAAATCCTTAAAATTATTCGGCTTGATATATCCATGTCCCCTTGTGACAACAACAGAAAATGCTTGTCCATTCATCCCGCGGAGAGTCACTTCATCCTCCGGCGTAATCTCCAATGGGTCAATCTGTCTGCCATCTGAAAATACAAGCAGGTCATCGTTATAGGCATAATTCACACCACGCACCGTAAGCCGTTTTTCGTCCTGGTTGATTTCGAGCGAAGCTCCCTCGTGCTCGGTAACCGATGCGTTCTGTATCATCTTCTCAACCTTTTTTCCATCTTCACTTGTATACACATCATAAACTTCACCCGGCTCAATTTCGGATGCCGTCATTTGTTTGTTGTTCTTTGTCAAAATCTGTGTACCACCGGTATAAGGATACGTCTCCATCGTCTGGAATGTTGTATTATAAAATTCCATCGTACCCTGCTCTTCATCAACAGCGCCAACTGCGCCGACAAAATCAGCCCCCTGCTCATAGCTGACACTCGGCTCCGGAGAGTTCGTCACCTCCGCCTTTTTGGCAGTTGACCCGCAGCCGGTCAGACCAGCCAGCAAAACAATAAAAAGACAAATCTGTATTTTCGCTTGTTTCATTTTTTATCTCCTGACACTCTTTTTGCGTGACAAAATGCTTCCGTATATTAAGAATTATATTGTATCACATTTTAGGCTTTCTGACTAGTCCCTAACGTAAATGTTCGCATTTGCTGCAAAAACTTATCTTTGCTCTCTTCCTGCTCACAAACAGCCTTTAATTTTTCCATGTTTTTGTTGGAAATCCACGTCTTTTTACTGTTGATGTACTGATTGAGAAGCTTCCAGTATTTAATTGGATATGACAAAATGGTGATGAGAAATTCCAGTTCTTTTTTACTGCATCCTGCCCCCTCGCAGTAACCATTCCACAAAACTACTCCTTTTTCCACCTGCCACTTATTCTTTTCCATGACTTTTCTCATAAAATACGCCATGTCAAGAAGCTGCATTCCCGGTGCGGCATGCTCAAAATTTGTTGTGGCGAGCCCGCTTTTGGTTAAAAGCAGATTATGGTAATTATACTCCCCGTGGCAGACGTCTTTGGTCTGCCCACTGTGTTCCTTGTAATAGAGATTTTCGGATAGCTGGCTGCGTACCTGCATGGCACGCTCATAGAAATTTGGAAAGCACTGCATGGCATACCGCTCAAATTCCGTTTTTTTCTTCTTTCCACGCATATACCCATACACATGTTTCATTTCCCTGTTATGTTTATCATACCGGGATAAAAGTGGCTGCTGAAGCAAAACCGGTTCCTCATAAAAGTTTTGCAGACTACTGTGGAGCTGTCCTAAGTTTTCTGCCATCAAGCGAATCGTGGTCACATTTTTGCAGTCACATTCCTCTCCAAAAAACCATCGGTACAAAACATATTTTGTCCCATCTTCCGCTTCTGTCAAATACTCTCCATCCACATTTTTCACGGCAAAATCTAAAAGTGTCATACCGTTTTTACGCAAATGCTCCTTCACTTCATTTTCCCATTCAAAATGTCCGGTAAGTTTCATTTTTTCACGAAGCAGCAGAGGACCGTCTTTCGTATCAAATAGGATGGCACCCCTTGCCCGATATTGATTTTTCACCTGAAACCCGTATTTTTTCTCAATTAATTCCCGTCTGTCTTCCAAAAATATCCCCTCCTCAGTCTCCGTTTGTCTGCCTTAAATTTTATGTATCAGAATGAAAAATATGCCATATCATAAATGTTTTTCCGCTTTCATACACTGGGAACAAACGTCTTGGAGGCGCCCTCATGAAAAAAAGATTTTTTGCGCTCTTTCTCCTTTTTTCCCTCTTCATTGCAGGCTGTCAGACCGGACAGGATGCAAACGCTGACTTTAACACCTTTTGCATGGAAACGTTTCGCTCCTATGCCGCAAGTGACTCCTTAACACTCAATTACACGCTGATGTCCCCGAAAAAATACGGAATTACGGATTTGCCTGATGGGTTTTCTTCGTTTTCCCTTCACGATTTGAAGCAGATGCAGACTTCGACGGAAAATACACTTGCAAGACTTCGTAGCTTTGCCTCGAAAAATTTATCCCGCGAGGACAGACTTCTCTATGATACACTTGATGCCTCGCTTACGCTGTCACAGGAGGACATCCGCATGCTTGCTCATTCGTATTCGTTCGACCCTTCGAGTGGGATTCAAGCACAGCTTCCGGTTCTTCTCTGTGAATTTATTCTTACAGACAAACAGGATTATGACCAGTATTTTTCTTTACTAAAGTCCATCCCTGCCTACTTTAACTCTTTAACCGCTTTAGAAAAAGCCAAGCAAAAAAAGGGCACACTGCCATCCGCCACAACCATTCGCCACACAATAAGACAGTGTCAGGAATTTGTCGACTCATCAGGGACAGATGCCATCGAGAAAAGTTTTGAAAAATCCATAAATTCCGCCTCTTTTTTCTCTGCTTCCGAAAAGAAAGAGCGGTTAGAAAAACATAGGAAACTTCTCTCTCACTCGCTTTTCCCCGCCTATAAAAATCTAATTGCCGAATTGGGTAAACTTTTGCCCTTTGCTCCAAATGATGGTGCCCTCGCCGCATACACAGGCGGCCGTGCTTATTATGAATATCTGGTAAAAGAAAAAACCGGCACAATATCTTCACCGGATTCCTTATTTCAAATGCTGACAAAAAAACTAAGCGAATCCGAACAAAAACTTGCCACCCTTGCCGCCACGTCACCTTCGTCCTTTTTGACCTGCGAAAAGCACACTTCAAAATATGAAGAGCCAAAATCGATTCTTACTCATTTAAAGAAAAAAATCCGCACGGATTTTCCGGCACTGAAAAAACAGACCTGTCACATCCGCGCCGTCGATTCCTCGTTAGAAAACTTTTTAAGTCCCGCCTTTTATCTCACACCGCCCATCGACGAGCCTGCCGCCAATGTGATTTACATCAATCATGCGGCAAAGTACCGCCGCCAGAATTTGCATGCTACCTTGGCACACGAGGGCTATCCGGGGCACTTATTTCAGAACTGTTATTTTCGCGAAAAAAATAAGCATCCCCTGCGTTATGTCCTTAATTTTCCGGCATACACAGAAGGCTACGCCACCTATGCAGAAATCTATTCTTACCAATTTTTAAATGCCACGAAAGAGGAAATCGATATTTTACAGAACAATGCCATTTCCACCCACTGCCTGTATGCGCTCTGCGACATTGGCATTCACGCAAAACACTGGAGTCAGAAAAAACTTTCCGATTTTCTTGCGAATCATGGGATTGTAACAGCAGATAATGCCAGAGCCATTTATGAAACGATTATTGACTCACCCGGCAGTTACCTGCCTTACACGATTGGTTACCTGGAAATCTGCCGGATTCGTGATACGTTTCAAAAAGCAGCCGGAAAATATTACAGTCCGCTTCTCTTCCACACATTTTTATTGGATACCGGACCAACTTCCTTTCCCGTTTTAGAGAGGCAAATTAACGGCTGGCTCAAAGAAAAAACTTGAAACTCCCGATGTTCAATGATATATTGATATTAGATTTATTTTATAGGTCTCACCTAACTAATCAATTAAAAATTGGAGGAAATATTTATATGGGAAACTTTTGTACGCAATGTGGCCGTCCGCTTCAGGAAGGCGAAGTTTGTAACTGCACTGCACAGGCAGCGCCAAATCCGGCACCTGCTGCTCCAACACCAACGCCCGTTGCTCCGAATCCGGTAACACCGCCACAGGCTGCACCAACACCGGCTCCGGCTCCTACACCGGTACAGGCTGCACCAAGTCAGAGTTCACGTGAAATCAAGCAGGGCTTTGAAAATTTGGGTACCGCGTTGAAAACTATTTGGAAAAACCCGGCAGAAGCTGTTTCTGCTCTTGCAAAAAAAGAGAGCTGGCTTGCCGCATTGATTTTAATTGCCGCACAGGCACTTTTCAGCGGATTATTTGCTTTGACAAACTACGGTGTAGGACTTGAACATAATTCCGCAATAAGCCTTGTGATTTCCTTTTTCTTTACCTTCTTCTTCTCGATTGCTCTCTCCGCAGCAGCAATGGGAATGTATCTTGGTATCGGAAAAGCAACGAACGCAGGCATTACTTTTAAATCCGCACTGGCAACAGCATCCATTCGTTGTTTCGTATGTCTGCCACTGACTTTTATCGGTCTTTTACTTGGTATGGCAAGCGTACAGATTGGTATGTTTTTCTTCTTCCTCGGTGAAATCATTGCTGCTTTCTTAAGCATCCTTGCCGTAGAGAAGAATCTTGAAGTGAACGCAAACCGTGCTTTCCTGATTGTCGGCAGCACATATGTTGTATTATATATTTTGTTTGTTTTATTTGCAGCACTTTTCAATGCTGTAATGCCAACAGAAGTATTTACATTTGTTGAAGGCTCTTCTTACAGTGGATGGAGTGATTGGTTTAATTAAATGCCAGCGTGAAAAAGTTTAAAAAATAAGTGAGGAATTTGATATGTTTAGGCAAGGTATAAAAGGCAGATATCTACATAAACATGCCACTTTTTTGTGGCTTAGCCTTTGCCTTGCCATTTTTTTATCGTCTCTGCCTCAAAAGGCACTTTTTGACAGAAATATTTTCTCATGCAGCCACGAATCAGACCAGTCATTGCAGCCGGTGCAGACACAGATTGGCACAAATGATTCCATCCCATTTTCCGGATGGGTTCTTTCTGCCGGCAAAGAGGGTCAACCATTATCCTTTCTTTCCAGAATTCGTGTATCAAACCGGATTCCTTTCCGGCTGCCGATTCCGGAACTTTGGTTTTCTGTTTTAGGTCTTTGTTTCGCCCTTTGGCAGTTCGTTTTTCTGCAAAGACTCAGGCGGCAGAGAAAAGACAATCATCTAAGAAATTTTTTGATACGATACATACATAATCAAAACGGAGAAACCTACCGTCAGGTCCTTTTCTGATTTCATAGAAGTCGGGAAAGGAGGACGTAACCATGATATTTGCAATTAAAACAATTATTTGCATTGCTGTTATCGGTCCAATCACAGCATGGGCTTATCATATTGAACATCGATAATAGCAAACAGGTTTCTCAAACTCAAATTTTATCAAGTGGCTTATGCCAAAAAAAGACTGCCTGTTCTGCGATATAACAATCGTCAGAGCAGACAGCCTTTTTTATTTCATTCGTTCTATTCTGTCACTAAGAAGGAACTCCATCAGCTTTGAATTTTTTTCATTTCCGGATTTTGCACCTTGTGCAGTAAACACCATTTCTGCCCGGTCATTTTCCTGATACGGATTCCATTTTGGAAGAACCTTTCCGTCATCATCTGTTCCATTTGGATCACCGTATTTGATAAAATTCGCCCAATAATTACACATTTGTCTGGCTAAATCATAATGCCTGCCAACAAATGGCCGCCAGCATTTGGCAAGTGTTTCAAAGAAAAACCACAAATCAACGGAATGAAATGTTCCCGGATGATCCTCTCCCGGTATATCCGGTGCAAAACGATAATAATAACAGTTTGCAGGCTTCACACTTTTTTCATTTAGAAGAAATGCGGCCTTTGTCATAAGTTCCATACCGCTAACGGGCGCATAACCATCTTTCGTTTGCTCATGCACTTGTGGTATTGCAAGAAACTCTTCCGCTTTTTTGCAAAACCAAGCACTTGCCTTCTTCTCAAGTTCTTCTTCATTCTGCGCATCAATCATAAATGGAAACTCATCTTCCGTATTTCCGGCAAGAACAGGCACACCGGCATATTCCCCCTGCGCAAACAAACGAATCGGATCGCCGATACAAATATTATTATCCCTTGACGTTACCATAATTTCATTTTCATACATAAATTTATCATAACAATCACGAATATATTTTGCATCCAGCTGCCTGGCCTCTGCTAAAGTCTTGACACCAAGATAATTAAAAAATTTCTCACCGAGTTTCTCTGCCTCATCTAACGATGGCGGAATTCCCATTCCTTCTTCAGCATATGGGCTTCGAATCATGCCACTCATAATCACTGCACGCTGAAACAAACCAAAGTTATCCGGACAGGTCATCTGTGTCAATACGCTCCCTGCCCCCGCCGACTGCCCGGCAATGGTAATTTGTTCCGGGTCGCCGCCAAATGACGCAATATTTCGTACAACCCAGCGAAGCCCTGCCTGCTGGTCAAGATTTCCAAAGTTTGTCGGTGCTTCCGGTGCCTCTTTGGTCAATTCTTTATGAGCAAGAAATCCAAAACAGTTGATACGGTAATTTACTGTCACAACAACGACACCTCTTTTAGCAAGCCGCTCTCCATCAAATTCCATTTCGGATGGATAGCCCCACTGCAGCCCACCTCCAAAATACCATACTAACACCGGCTGTTTTTCATCTACAGACTTCGCACTTGTCCACACATTCAGGTACAAACAGTCTTCGTCCATAGGAATCTCCGGATCTACATGCCACTCTTTGCAATACACGTCTGTTCCAAGTCCCGGTGTGCTCTGCATGGAAATCGGTGCAAATCGAGATGCATCCCTGATTCCCTCCCAGTCAGCTGCCGGCTGCGGTGCACGCCAGCGATTTTCTCCAATTGGTGGTGCTGCAAATGGGATTCCCTTAAATACAGTAATTCTAGGATCCGCTGCTTCAATTCCGCGCACCCATCCGTTTTCAGTCTTTGCCTCTCGTATCATCAAAAAACCTCCTTTTTTCTTTCCCCAAAACAAACTCTTAGAAATTTTATGAATACACGATTGATCTGTGTCGAAAAAGAAGCACTCTCATAATCGAAAGTGCTTCTTTAAACCATACGGTGTTTCTGAATAATCTCCTCGTATCTGCGGTTAGAGGCTTCCATCTCCATCTCAAATTCTAATTCTTCAATCTCAGCGTCCTCCTGATCGAGTTCCTCTAACAGTCCAAGGAGATCATCATCCGTCAAAAACTGTTCCATGATTCCCCTCCTTTTATTGATATATTTATTGTAGCATAAAAGAAGGGGGTTCACAAGGGGGGATGGTACTTTTTTTGGTTTCCGTAATCTAGGAGAAGGGCTTTACGCCTCGTGGGCGCTCCCGCTCGTTGAGTGCGTAGCGGTATGGGCACTGAAACTACCAGTGGTCTCCGCTCCGCTTCGGTCGTTGCATAACAGAAGTCCACCGGACTTCTTGCAACTCATACCGACGCACTCAAAACCCACTCGTCACAAAGCCCTTCTCCTAGATTACGGAAACCGAAGAAACTGCCATTAATCTTTTTTGTTCTAGGTGTGTTTATTGGTTCTATGACAACTCTTTTTGCTTGTTTTGCCTCATAGAGTTGCATTTTTGCCTTATAATTAAGCCTAATCAAAGAAAATCGCAGGTTATATGCAACCCTTTCTGCTAATTTTTTCTTTTTGGTTGTTTTTTTTCGCTTCATTTTAAAACGGATGCAACTCTTTTTGCTTTTGTAAAGATTTAGGTTGCATAAGCTTCGGTGGACCCTCTATTCTGCGAGGATTAATTGGCTCCAACCCTGCCTTCCCCATATGATGCGTTATTTTTTGTTTTCCGTAATTCAGTAGAAAAGCTTTGTGACAAGTGGGTTTTGAGTACGTCGGTATGTGGCACTGGTAGTTTCAGTGCCCATACCGC
>ENA-ORTT01002864-ORTT01002864.1-human-gut-metagenome-genome-assembly--contig:-NODE-2864-length-12249-cov-3.324176_pt1 | contig 12249 bp, 8 predicted proteins | sample MGYA00242074_ERZ509197 | MGnify/ENA primary metagenome ERZ509197 (study PRJEB26280, sample SAMEA2338789) | human gut metagenome | biome: human gut; feature: human-associated habitat; material: faeces...
GGTTTAAAGACTTTAAAACAGATAAAGAATGAATATATCAGGATAATTAAGAGTAAAAAGTATCATATTGTACATTGTAATATGGCAAATGCTGCATTTATTTATCTTAAATATGCTGAGAAATATGGAGTCCCTGTAAGAATTTTACATAGCCACCAGAATAAGGCGGCAGATCAGTTATCACACGCAATTAGAAATATACCATTAATATTCTGGGGAAAAGACTATGCTAACTGTAATGTAGCTTGTTCTAATCAGGCAGGTGACTATTTATTTGGAAAAAATAATTATGGCTTGATTTCTAACTGCATTGATTATGATAATTATGCTTTTGATATTAATGTAAGACAACAGGCAAGACAGGAATTAAGATTAGGGGAAGCTTTTGTTATTGGTAATACAGGGAGACTTTGCCCTCAAAAAAACCAGAGCTTTTTATTAGATATTTTTAAGGAATATATAAAGCTTAACCCTGATACAAAGCTGTTAATTGTAGGAGAGGGCGAAGATGAGGAAAAGCTTAAAAGTAAGGCTGATGAATATGGAATAAGTGAGAAAGTTATTTTCACAGGTGCGAGAGCTGATATTAACAGATTACTTCAGGCAATGGATATATTCGTATTTCCATCATTATATGAGGGACTTGGAATATCGGTATTGGAAGCACAGGCAAGCGGCTTATACAGTTTATGTTCTTTAGGTGTTCCTAAGACAGCACAGATATCAGAATTATTTGAGCGTATGGATTTAAAGCAGGATGCATCAATATGGAGTAAAGAAATAGATACAATTCATATGAAGCAGACAGATAGAAACAATGTAGTGCTGGATAATAAATATGATGTTAAGAAATGTTCATCAGAATTATCAGAATTATATGTATCTGAAATAAAGACCTGTATTTAAAGAAAATAGGTGAGCATTATGAAAAATAAACAGAAATCATTAAAACTAAATTTTATAATGAATGCGATACTTACGATGTCCAGCTTTTTGTTTCCGCTTATTACATTTCCGTATGTATCAAGGGTATTGCTTCCGGCTGGAACCGGCAGGGTTTCATTTGCTAATTCGGTCGTAACGTATTTTGTTATGATATCACAGCTTGGTATTCCAACCTATGGTATAAGGGCTTGTGCGGTTGTAAGAGATGATGAAGAAAAGTTAAAAAAGACGGTGTATGAATTATTCATAATTAATGTTGTTATGAGTATTTTTGCTTATGTAGTATTCTTTATTGCATTAGCAAGTGTGCCAAGGTTAAGAGCTGATAGAAATCTATTTCTTATAACAAGTACACTGATATTCTTTAATACAATAGGTGTTGAATGGTTGTACAAAGCACTTGAGCAGTATACATATATAACAATACGTTCAATAATATTTAAGTTTATTGCACTTATTGCAATGTTTATATTAGTAAGAAATGTTGATGATTATGTTATATATGGAGGAATTTCCATATTTGCAGCTTCAGCATCTAATGTGTTTAACTTTATCAGATTAAGGAAGATAATAGGAACAAAGAAGGTATCTAATCTTAATTTTAAAAAGCATTTCAAGCCGGTATTTATGTTCTTTATAATATCCTGTGCGACAACAATATACACTAATCTGGATAATGTAATGCTTGGATTTATGAAAGATGATGTTGAAGTTGGATATTACAATGCGGCAACAAAGATAAAGAATATTCTTGTGAGTATTGTAACATCATTAGGAACAGTGCTTATGCCAAGAGCTTCTTATTATATACAGCAGGAAATGTGGGATGAGTTCTATAAGCTTTCTAAGAAAGCAATTAAATTTGTTCTGCTTGCGGCAGCATCTATGATGATATATTTTATGATATTTGCAAGAGAAGGCGTGCTTTTCTTGTCAGGAGAAGCATTTGGCGGTGCAGTAGTTCCAATGATTATAGTTATGCCAACGCTTTTATTTATAGGTTTAACTAATATTATGGGTATACAGATGCTTATTCCTATGGGAAAGGAAAATGCTGTTATGATATCAACTTTTGCAGGAGCAATAGTTGATTTGATACTTAATGCAATATTTATTCCATTCTTAGGTTCATCTGGTGCGGCGATTGGAACACTTGTCGCAGAGTTTGTTGTGCTTATTGTACAAATGGTATATCTTAAGAAAGATGTAAAGTATCTGTATTCTAATCAAAGCTATTTTAAGATTATAATTGCATTAGCAATATCAACAGTTGTAGTATTAGCTGTAAAGCATTTTATATCAGGAGTGTTAGTAAAGCTTGTAATATCAGCTGTGTTATTCTTCGGTGTGTATGTTGTTATGCTTTACATTATGAAAGAAGAAGTTGTTAGTGAGAATTTGAATAAGATATTTTGTAAAATAAGAAAGAAAAACTAATGAATGTTAATTACTTTAAAAATTTATTAGCAAAATCAAAATCAAACAAAAATATATAATAGAAAAGAGGAAAATGTAATGTACGATTATTTAGTAGTAGGTTCAGGTTTATACGGAGCTATTTTTGCACACGAGGCAAAGAAGGCAGGAAAGTCAGTGCTTGTAGTAGATAAAAGACCTAATATAGCAGGTAATATCTATACAGAGAAGCAGGAAGGTATTAATGTACATAAGTATGGTGCACATATATTCCATACTAATAATAAGAAGGTATGGGAGTATATCACACAGTTTGCTGAATTTAACAGATTTACTAACAGCCCGGTAGCTAATTATAAGGGTGAATTATATTCAATGCCTTTTAATATGTACACATTCAATAAAATGTGGGGCGTTGTTACTCCTGAGGAAGCTGCTGCAAAGATTGAAGAGCAGAAGAAAGAGATAACAGGCGAGCCTAAGAATCTTGAAGAACAGGCTATATCACTTGTTGGCCGTGACATATATGAAAAACTTGTAAAGGGTTATACAGAGAAGCAGTGGGGAAGGGACTGCAAGGATTTACCAGCATTTATTATTAAAAGACTTCCAGTAAGACTTACATTTGATAACAATTATTTTAATGCTTTATATCAGGGAATTCCAATGGGGGGATATACAAAGATGGTTGAGAATATACTTGATGGCATTGAAGTAAGATTAAATACAGATTATCTTGAGCATAAGGAAGAACTTGATGCACTTGCAGACAAGGTTGTATACACAGGTCCTATTGATGCTTATTTTGATTATAAGCTTGGAACACTTGAGTATCGCTCAGTAAGATTTGAAAATGAGACACTTGACAAGCCTAATTTCCAGGGAAATGCTGCTGTTAATTATACAGATAGAGAGACTCCTTGGACACGTATTATTGAGCATAAGTGGTTTGAGTTTGGTAAAGATGAAAATGGCAATGACCTGCCTAAGACTATTATAAGCCGTGAATATTCATCAGAGTGGAAGCCGGGTGATGAACCTTATTACCCAGTAAATGATGAGAAGAACGGAAAGCTATACGAGGAATATAAGAAGCTTGCGGATGCCGAGGATAAGGTTATATTCGGTGGAAGACTTGGCGAATATAAGTACTATGATATGGATGCTACAATTGCCTCTGTACTTGATAAGTGTGAGAGTATTTTTGGAAAGTAATGGTTACATTGTGAATGAAAAATAGAATTGTAAAGTTGGATATAGCTAGGACATTTGCGATACTATGTGTGATTTTATGTCATTGTAGTGAAATGACATATTTTAATGACATGGTAGTTCTTAAAAATTTAAAAATTACATCTAGAATATTTATGATGGGTACATTTACAATTGGCAGGTTTGGAGTTTCAATATTTTTATATCTTTCAGGTGTATTACTGCTTAGGAAAGTAATAGAAAAAGATGAAGATATATTTAAGTTCTATAAAAAAAATTTGCTGCCTTTAATTGCGGTTAATGAAGTCTGGCTTATTATATATAAAATATATGAAGTATTTGTATTAAAGCAGGTATTTAATTTTGTAGATTTTATAAAAGAATTATTGTTATTTAAAAATTCATCAATGACTAATATGTGGTATATGCCTATGATAATTGGAATATATATTGGTGTTCCATTTTTGGCTAAAATTGTAAAAACATTTTCTTTTAAATCAATTTTACCTATTATGACAGCTACATTCATTTTCTGTTATATAGAGCCGCTGTTAAATGTGATAGCCAGAATTTCTAATAATGGACAGACTTTCGGCTCCGAAATGAGCATACCATATATGGGAGCAATCTATGGATTATATTTACTGGTTGGATATTACATATATGATAATCAGGTAAAAATAAAAAAGATAAGAAATTGGCATTTAATTTTAACAGCTATATTGAGTTATGTTGTAATTATGTGCTTTGAGGTGTATTCATTAAGTGATAAATCACATTATATATATAAAGTGTGGTACGATTTTCCGTTTTTATTAATATGCACTGCTTGTTTATTTACTTTATTTACAAGGATTGATGATAATGTTATAAATGAGAGGATATCTAATATATTTACTTATATAAGTAGAATAAGTATGGGTATATATTTTGTACATATTATAGTCATTATGACTAAAATAAAATATATGGGACAAATATTTGCAAGCCTTTCATTAGAAACAGCATTTTTAACAATTATAACAATAGTACTATCTGCTGTTATTGTAGGGGTGTTGAGCAGAAATAAATATGTTGCCCGATATATATTTCTCATTAAGCATTAGATAAAGAATATTTAAGAATACTAGGTTGTCAAATGTTTAAATACGTTCTATAATTTGGAGGTGGATATGAATAGCAGACTGCTATATATGGATAATTTAAAAGGAATCTGCATATTATTAGTTGTATTTTGCCATTATACGTTATTATCAGGTAGTTCAGTAGTTGGTAATGCTATTATGACATTAGCGTGGGCAGCAGTACCTTGCTTTATGATGATTACAGGGGGATTGTTGTGCAGGAAGAAGTCTGATTTTGATTGGAAGAAATATATAAAAAGATTAATTACGTTATATGTTGTTATAATTTTATGGAGAATAGTATATATTCTAATTTATATTGTAATGAATGGAAATATATATACAGGTAAAGATATAATAGCAGGAATATTCTTTATGTCGGATGTTAATGGAATTAATATGGACGTGTTTTGGTATATGAAGGCCTATCTGGTTACATATATGATATATCCTGTCATATGGTTCTTATTAATGAATGGTGGAAAAAAATATATGCTTAACATAATGGTGGTAACGGGAGTTTCAGGTATATTTATTCCAACAATGAATATGATTGTAACACATTATATTAATTTTTCTATATATGATGCTGCTTACCTGACACCGTATTTAAATTATCCGTATATGATTTTCTATTTTGTTCTAGGTGCTTTTTTTTTAGAATATAGGGAAATGATACATATTAAAATTAAAAAGAATATGCCAATAATATTATTTGTTATTGGATTTATGTTGTTATTTATTGTTAAGTATAAGGAAACTGGTTCGTTTAGGTGGAATAATATTTATATTTCCAATGGTTATAATAGAATATCAACATTAATAATGTCGGTAGGACTTTATCTTTGCTTCGATTTCTATTGTGATATAAAGCTAGGGCTTGGTAAATTAATAGGACAATCAACGATGGGAATTTATTATATGCATTATATAATATTAGCTGTGTTTGATAAGTATTTATATTCTGGTATAGGGATTGAATATTATTCTACTATAGCCAATAGTTTAAAAACGATAATTATTACATTTATATGTATTGTATTAACAATAATCATAAAAAAGATTCCATTTATAAAAAAGATGGTTGTATAAATTTTTGTTTTAAGGGTTGTTAAATACTATATATATTTTTGCTAAGGAGGTTTTATTTTGAAAAAATTATTAATTGGTGTAGGGCTTGCCTGTGGTTTAATGTTGTTATGTAATATCAATGCTTTTGCATATGATGAAAATTCAGACATTATAGAGCAGGGGAATGAATGGGTATACGTTAAGAATGGCGTTGTTCAGTATGATTACACTGGCATAAGAGATAATTGTAATGGCTGGTGGAGAATAGAGAATGGTGTAGTTAATTTTAATTATACTGGTTTAGCAGACAATGAGAATGGCCGCTTTTATATAGAAGATGGCAAGGTTAATTTTGATTTTACAGGAATAATACAGGATGGAGGAAATCTTGTATATGTAGAAAATAGTAAAGTCAGATATGATTACACAGGAATAAAACAGTATTATAATGAATGGTTATACATAAAAAATGGAGTAGTTGATTATAGTTATACAGGAATAGCAGAGAATGAAAATGGCTGGTGGGGAGGTGAGAATGGAGTAGTCAATTTTGATTATACAGGATTGGCAGATAATGAAAATGGTCGTTTTTATATAGAAGATGGCAGGGTTAATTTTGATTATACTGGATTTATGCAGGATGGCAATGATTTAGTTTATCTCATAGAGAGCAAAGTCAGATATGATTATAACAGTATAGAAGATAATAATGGCGAATGGTTATATATTAATAACGGCAAAGTCGATTATAGTTATACAGGAATAGCTGAGAATGAGAATGGCTGGTGGCGAATAGAAGGCGGTAAGGTTAATTTTAATTATAATGGACTGGCAGATAATGAAAATGGCCGCTTTTATATAGTAAATGGACGAGTTAATTTTGATTATACAGATGTAATACAAGATGGTGCTGACTGGGTATATATAGAGAATAGCAAAGTCAGATATGATTACACAGGAATAAGAGAGAATATCAATGGCTGGTGGAGAATAGAGTCAGGTATAGTCAATTTTAAATTTACAGGTATTGCAGCGAATGAGAATGGTGAGTTCTTTATAAAAGATGGCAAGGTTGATTTTAGTTATACAGGAACAATTAATCAGGATGATTATATGTATAGTGTAAGAGAAGGCTGGGTTGTATCTAAAGACAATATATCTGAAAAGATTATGGGTGTAGATGTATCTCATCATAACAATGATAACGGAGAAGGTGTAATTAACTGGAATGAAGTTGCTAATGCTGGTTATAAGTTCGCCATGGTTAAGGTCGCAGGCAGATCTACAGGTGCTGATGGTAACTTATACACTGATTCATATTATGAGGAGAACATACAGGGAGCACTTGCAGCTGGAATGCAGGTTGGAGCATATTTCTTTTCACAATCTATGTCAGTTGAAGAAGCTGTTGAAGAAGCTAACTATATTTGCGATTTAATTGCAGGTTATAATATTACATATCCTGTTGTATTTGACTGGGAGACAACATCAGGTTATAGAACAGAAGATTTACGCAGCAATAGTGAACTTCGTACTGCTATGAGCATAGCATTTTGCGATACTGTTAAGAGCAGGGGTTATGACCCAATGATATATATTAACAAGTATGATTATCTTAAATATGTTGATAAAGATAAGTTATCATCAAACTATGATATATGGCTTGCCTGGTATTGGGACGATTATTATGAAACAGGTGAATTATGGCATGAAGGTGACGAGGTGCCAGATATCGGTTATAAGTACAGAATATGGCAGTACACAAGTACAGCGAGTGTTCCTGGTATAGCAGGTGGTTGTGATGTTAATATTGCATATGGAACAAGATAAAAGAATTTTGAATAAATAGATTATAAACTGGTTTATGTTAACTTATTTTTAATAATCAGCATTTTTACTGAATATTTAGTGGAAATGCTGGTTATTAAAAGTCAGTACATAGACCATTTTTTTGTTTACTTATACTCTAGTATATAATATACTGTATATAAGATTAGACTTACTTGTATACGTGAATAAAAGCATAAGAATTTTACATAAAGATATTGATTTAATAAAATTTGGTGGAAATTAATATTGTTACATAAGACAATTATATGAAAATTAAAAAATAGAAACGGAGGAATTATATGGCTGATAGCAATATTAAAAGAATTGTTCAACAGCACTAAGTATTATGCTTATATTTGGGACAGTAAGCATCACACCGGCACAACAGGTGTCGGGCAGTGGAGTACAGGAGTTAGCTGTGTCAACACGTCATTATGCTAATTATGTAAGGGTTGATAAGTGGAATGGCAGTAAATGGCAGAATATACACTATTCAGCCGATGATTCTTATGACATAGCATTAACAACAGATAATAATGGTTCATATGTATACAGTGGTGTAAGATATAATATTATAAATGGCTGGGCATATAGAGCATAATTATAATATATTGTATTTTATATAATAAATAAGGTTGACAGTTGATTGTTAACCTTATTTTTATGAGATTTAATTAATCAATGTGTGTTATGAAAGTGTGTATACAAGTCGATATATTTAATGAAAGTTATTCAAGTTAGGTGAAAAACAGAAGAAAACGAGGTATAAGTATGAGAATTAAGAAACTATTAGCAGTGGTATTGGGTACTGTACTTGCCATAAGCTCATTTAGTTATACATCCTGGGCAGCTGGAGATGATAATAATAGTTCATCAGTGGAGAAATTCCAATTTGTTCCAGGGTATGTAGCAAGTGAACTTGATGGTAATACTCCTGTATATGAAGACTATGGTATGGCAAGAATGTTAAGCGAATTGCCTGCTAGCTATCCGTCAAGTGTTGAAGATATTAAAAGCAAATATCCTGACAATCGTAATCAGAATCCATATGGAACTTGTTGGACATTCTCAAGTCTGGGACTTGCAGAATTCGATCTGATTAATGATGGAGCAGCTGATAAGAATATAGATTTAAGCGAATTGGCATTGGCATATTATACATACAATTCTGTAACTGACCCACTTGGTGGAACAGTGGGGGATACAGCTAAATATTATAATGAAAATTCAGATTATTCATATCTTAATAGAGGCGGCAATTATCAGTATTCATCAAGAAGACTGGCTCAATGGATAGGAGCAACAGAGAATACAGTTCCTTACAGCAAAGCGAACGACACAATTAAACAAGGACTAAGTGGTGAGTTCGCATATAGTTATAAAGATGCCCACCTTCACAATGTATATCAGATTAATATTAAAGAGAATACATCAGGTGTTAAAGAAGCAATTATGGAGCATGGTGCTGTAGGTGTTATGTATTATCATTCAGATTATAATATGTCATGGAGTAGAAAGAGTGACTGTTATACTTATTATGACACAGCTCGGGCAGGTGGTGGTCATGCTGTTATGATAGTTGGATGGAATGACAATTTTTCCAAAGATAATTTCGAGGGACTTAAACCTTCGAATGATGGAGCATGGCTTATAAGGAATAGCTGGGGTTCTTACTGTGATTATTTCTGGATGTCATATGATACGTTTTCTTTAGAGAATACAGCATGGGTATTTGATTTTGTTGCAAATGATGGCTTTGACAATAATTATCAGCTGGATGGAGGTATTGAGACTTATAGATCATCTAATGTATTATCTGGAGCTAATGTATTTACAACACAGAAAAAATCTGGAATTGATTATGAAGTATTAAAGGCTGTATCTGTATCAATGTCACAGGCAGCAGATGTAAAATATACTGTTGATATTTATACTAATCTGACTAATCTTAATAATCCACTTAGTGGAACTAAACAGGTTACAGCAACGACTACTGGTTATACACAATATGCTGGTATATATACAATAGAGTTGAGTAATCCAATTAAGCTTGCTCCGGGAACAACATATTCAGTTGTTGTAACGACAGATAAGGCAGCACTTGATAGAGAAGATGCTACAAGTATGGCTACAGGAGAAAAACTCGAAACTATAATATGGGACAGGAGAGTTAGTCAGTTTGATGGAAAGAGTTTTTATAAAGAAGGAAATGTATATAAATACTCTCCTAATAATTTTTGTATAAAAGCATTTACATCTAATGGTAAAGAAGCTGATACTAATGTGCCTATTGAAAGTATACATGTTAATAAGGATACTATGTCATTAACAGAAGGGGAAAGTGCGACATTAACAGCAACAATTAGTCCTTCTAATACAACATTAGATAAGACAGTAAAGTGGAGTAGTAGTAATACAGCTGTGGCATCAGTAGATAGTGCAGGAAAAGTGACAGCAAAAAAAGCAGGAACAGCAGTAATCACAGCTACCAGCAGCAATGAAAAGAGTGCGAGCTGCACAGTAACAGTAAAGCAGAAAGATACATACACTGGTTTAAGAGATGTTAATGGAACGCTTACATATTTTAATAATGGACAGGCAGATAAGACATATACAGGCTTTGTAAGCTATGCAGGGAATAATTATTATGTAATAAACGGAGTAGTGGATACTTCATATACCAATGTTACATATGATGGAAAAGACTGGTTATATGTAGAAAATGGAAAAGTAAGATATGACTATACAGGTATAAGACCTAATGAAAATGGCTGGTGGCGAATAGAGAATGGTAAAGTCAATTTCGATTATACAGGAGTAGCCGAGAATGAGAATGGCTGGTGGCGAATAGAAGGCGGCAAAGTTAACTTTGATTACTACGGAGTAGCCGAGAATGAGAATGGCTGGTGGCGAATAGAAGGTGGCAAAGTTAACTTTGATTACTACGGAGTAGCCGAGAATGAAAATGGCTGGTGGAAGATAGAAGGTGGCAGGGTCAACTTTGATTACACAGGAATAGCCAATAATGAAAATGGCTGGTGGCGAATAGAAGGCGGTAAAGTGAATTTTGACTTTACAGGAGTAGCCAGTAATGAGAACGGAGAATTCTATATTGAGAATGGAAAAGTGGATTTTTCAAAGAATGGTTTATATGTATATTATGGTATAAGATATAACATTGTAAATGGATGGGCATACAGGATTTAATGTTTATTTGCTTTACATTATAAAAAGTTGTATAATCAACAGGAATAACATTTGAGAATATATGAGGAGAATTACAATGAATAAGCAGGAAGCAATTAATGCGTTAAAAGAACACAATCAGGAGCATGTAATTAAAAGACTTGAGGCTCTTGATGAAGTTTCAGCTAAGAAGCTTATTGCACAGGTTGCAAGCATAGACTGGAGTGTTGTTGAAAGCATTAATCACAAAGCAGAGGACAATTCATCTGATAGAAAAGTAGAGCCTTTGGAAGCTGTTGAGATAAAGGATATTAAAGCTAATAAGGATAAATATACTGCTAAAGGTATAGAGGCTATCAAGGCTGGCAAGGTTGCCGCAGTATTACTTGCAGGTGGACAGGGTACAAGACTTGGACTTGATAAGCCAAAGGGAACCCTTAATGTAGGTATTAATAAGGATTTATTCCTTTTCGAGCAGTTGATTAATAACTTATTAGATGTAGTTAACCAATCAGGTGCATATGTGCCGCTTTATATTATGACAAGTGATAAGAATAATGATGATACAGTAGCATTTTTCGAAGAGCATAACTTCTTTGGATATGATAAAGATTATGTTAAGTTCTTTATTCAGAGTATGGCACCATCTGTAGATTATAATGGTAAGCTTTATATGGAAAGTACTGACAGTCTTGCAATGTCACCTAATGGCAATGGTGGCTGGTTTACATCACTTATTGATGCAGGGCTTGATAAGGATATGGAAAGCAAGGGCATTGAATTGGTAAATGTATTTGCTGTAGATAATATTTTACAGAGAATTGCAGACCCATCATTTGTAGGTGCAACAATACTTTCAGGTGCAGATTGTGGTTCAAAGGTTGTTAGAAAATGTGCACCAGACGAGAAGGTAGGTGTAATGTGTAAGGTAAACGGACACCCTTCAATTATTGAGTATTATGAGATGTCAGAAGAACTTGCCAATATGAGAAGAGAAGATGGTGAGCTTACATATGGATTTGGAGTTATTCTTAATTATTTATTCAGCTTTAACAAGCTTGTTGAGATAGCGAACAGAAAGCTTCCATTACATATAGTAGAGAAGAAGATACCTTATATAGATGAGAATGATAACCTTGTTAAGCCAGAAACACCTAATGGCTATAAGTTTGAAAAGCTTGTTCTTGATATGGTAGAGATGATGGATAATTGTGTTCCATATGAAGTTGAGCGTAATTATGAATTCGCACCTATTAAGAATAAGACTGGTAAGGATTCACTTGAAAGTGCAAGAGAATTACTAAAGGTTAATGGAATAGAATTTTAAAAGGTTTCTATCTGTACATATAATAAATGAGGCTTCCGTATAATAGGGAGGCCTCATTTATTATGTTAAGCTGATACAAATATAAAGAACGTTTGTTTGACAAATGCATAAAAAGATGATATATAATAAATATAAAAT
>ENA-ORTT01002874-ORTT01002874.1-human-gut-metagenome-genome-assembly--contig:-NODE-2874-length-12194-cov-2.848752_pt1 | contig 12194 bp, 4 predicted proteins | sample MGYA00242074_ERZ509197 | MGnify/ENA primary metagenome ERZ509197 (study PRJEB26280, sample SAMEA2338789) | human gut metagenome | biome: human gut; feature: human-associated habitat; material: faeces...
TGCCACGAGGAAGGTGCCCGGCTCGCCCGTGTTGGGTAGGGCGCTCCTTCTGGCGCTCCTCTTGGAGGCCTGCGTGGTAGCATCCCCTCCCTTGCCCGAGCCCTGGTTGCCGTCCGGCTGGGGCTTGGGCTCTGGCTTGGTCTCAGGCTGCTTTTTCCTCGCGTACTCGTAGGTGACCGTCGCCGTCCCCTCGACGATCGCTCCGCGGGCGTTTTCTGGGGTGACGAGGAGCTCGTACCCGTCAAAAGCGCGCCCCTGCGTTGCGTATTGCTCTCCGACGGCGTGCTGCGAGGTGACGTCGTCGGTGAGGCGCTCACCCGTCTCGTGGTCGATATGTCTCACGATGAGGCTCCCGTAAGCGATGGGGACGTACTCGAGCACAACCGTCTGGGGCTCGTTGGCAAAGGCCCCCTGGGCGGGAGCAAAGTCGGGGGAGGCGGAGTCAAACGCATAGCCCGGGAAGTCCTTCTTGAGCGCCAGGGCATCGTAGGCGTCTCCCGTGGCCCCCACGAGTACCTCGGGGTCGGCGAGGTAGTTATCGGTCCCCTTCTCGCGATAGCGCACGACGACGCGGCCCCCCTTGGTCGATCCCGTCACCTTGCCGCTGGGGACGCTCGTAGAGACGTTGGTCGAGGAGGTCTCCCGGGAGTTGGCGTCCGAGGCCGAGCTCTTCTCGTAGGAGATGGGGACGCACTGCTTGCCCCCCTCGACGTCCTCGCTCGTGCAGGTTGGGATCTCCTGGATGTAGTACGAGGAGGAGTTCCAGTAGAGCGGACTGTTCTCGTTGTCGGTGAACTTGGAGTCCCTGACGGGCTCCATGAAATACGAGAAGTTGTAGCGCCCGCCGACCCCGTCCTGAACGTTGTTGGGAAGGTTGTGGATGACGATTTTGAACCCAACGCCGACCACGCCTGCGTTGTCCTTGGAGGAGAGCCCCTTGCTGCCGCCGGCCGACGTCTCGTCGATGAGCCTCTGCTGCTCGGCGCTTAGCTGCTGCCCCGCGGGAACGGTGACGAGGATGCTCTTAGGGGTGGCAACGGGGCTGATGGAGGTCTGGAACTCCTCGGGAAGCTCGCGCCGCTCTCCTGGGAAGCGCGGGTCGAGGTGCGTGATGGGGTGCGCGACCTCTTCGTATGTCGCCTGCCTGGTCTGCTCCTGTCCCTCGCGGTCTGCGAGGAAGTGGACGTCGTACATCCAGATCTGGAAGTCGCCCACCTCGGCGGTCGAGGGGTCAGAGGAGCGCTTGGTGATGTTGTAGTAGGGCGTGGCGGAGTTAAGGGAGAGCGCCTTGTCACCATAGATGGTGGTGCCCAGCATGTTGTAGATCGTGAGCTTGTGGTCCCAGCGCAGATTGACGTCAGGGGTGTCATACATGACAAGCTCGTTCACCGGGGCGAGCAGCGTGCTGACGGCGATCTCGTAATAGAGCGTGCCGTCCGGCTGAAGGCCGCCGCGGCGCTTCTCGATGCTCGCGCTCGTTGGCTGCGAGCCCTTCGGCTCGAGCACCCGGAGCGTCATGGTCCTGTCAGTCCTCTGACCGTTCACGGTAAGGTGGTAGGTCACGTCTACGTACCGGTGACCCTCGGGCGTCTGGTGAATGCGCTCGGAGTCCTTGTTGGCAGAGAACCAGTTGTAGATGTCGCGCGGGGTGTACGTAAAGGGAATGGAAGAGAAGCTGCAGCGAACCTCTGACTTCCCCTCGGCGGCTTCCGTGAAGGTCAGAGTAAGGATGTTGTTGCTCGACCAGCTGATGGTGGCAATCTCCTCGTCGGTGCTCTCATCAAGAACGGAGCGAAACTTCATCTGATCGCTGTTGTAGACGTACCAAAACTTGGCGGCAAACTCGTCATCGGGGACGAAGCCAAAGCTGAAGGTATCGCCGGCCTTCAGGGGAGACTCGGGGTCATACGCCAGGGTGAGGGTGGCGGAGAGGCCGATGTTCGACGAGAACCCGCCGGACTCCGGAGTGTACCCGCTGTCTGCTGACAGAAGGTCGTCATAGTTCCCGCCGCGAGCGGACACGCCGGAGAGGGCGTCTGCAGATCCCACCTCGGCCGCCCCCGCCGGTCGCACTCCCGCAATCAGGGTTGCCACGACGACAAATGCGACGGCGATGAGGGGGCCAATCCCCCGCGCACCTCTTCTTCGTTTGACCTGTGATTTCATCGCATTCCTTTCTGAAGGTCTATGGGTCTCGCCAGCGTATCTGGTGACGCAAGGTTGTCTACCAGAGGCTTTTATGCGAGCGGGCTGCCTGGTGCCTTCGGCGGCGCCTTCTGGCCCACGTGCGCGCCGTGTCTTACTGAGGCCTTACCGGCTGGTTACCGCATCCTGCGCGGCGGTGCGTACAGTGGGGACATATCTTCCCTCCCCGCGCCCGCTCGCTCTAGAGCGGGCGCGCCCCTATGGGGAGGCGCCGGTGACGGGGCTCGGCATGCGCTGCCAACCTGCCGGAGCTGTGCCGCGAGCGGTTCGTCTGTGATTCGCGCTTCCGCGCCGTCTATGCCCATCTGCGGTGATACCCTTGTCTGCGCACGATTCGACCCAATTGCCAAGGGAGTTCCATGCCCGCTCAGCACCGCTCGCTCTTCCGCTCGTTCCTCTCGTACTATCACGGACAGTTGCACCTCTTTGTCATTGACATCATCGCCGCCGTCACCGTGGCCGCGATAGACCTTGCGTTCCCCCAGATCCTGCGCTCCCTCACCGGCGGCCTCTTCACCGAGGGGCCCGATGCCATCATGGGCGCGCTCGCCTATCTTGCCGCGGGGCTCGTGTGCATGTACGCACTGCGCTTCGTCTGTCGCTACTTCGTGATCTTCTGGGGTCACGTGATGGGCGCGCGCATGGAGAGCCGCATGCGCGAGGACCTCTTCGACGCCTACGAGCGCATGAGCTTCTCGTACTTCGACCACCACAAGTCAGGTGACCTCATGAGCCGCCTGGTCTCGGACCTCTTTGACATCTCCGAGGCCGCGCACCACGGGCCGGAGTTCATCCTCATCGGCATCGTGGAGGTCGCGGGCTCGTTTGTGATTCTCTCCACCATCAACCCGCCGCTCACGGGCGTGCTCGCGCTCATCGCGTGCCTGCTCGTGGTCTACAACGTGTACGCAAACTGGCAGATGCGCGCCGTCTACACCGAGAACCGCGTCCGCATCTCCGGCGTGAACAGCCGCCTCGAGGACTCCCTCGCCGGCGTACGCGTGGTCAAGAGCTTTGCCGCCGAGGACGTGGAGCGCGCCAAGTTCCGCCGCAGCAACGACGCCTATCTCGACTCAAAGACGCGCATGTATCGGGCGATGGGCCGCTATCAGGCAGCCATCGCGGTGATGATGGGCGCGCTCAACACCGCCGTGGTGGTGTTTGGCGGCTGGCTGATAGCAAACGGGCAGATGCAGGCGATCGACCTCGCCACCTACGCGCTCTACATCTCGCTCTTCACCGCGCCGATCACGAGCATCCTGGACTTCACCGAGACCTTCCAGAAGGCCATCGCGGGCTTCAAGAGGTTCCACGAGGTCATTGAGACCCAGCCTGACATTCAGGACAAGCCCGGTGCCCCCGACCTGCGCGTGACCGAGGGAGCCGTCAGCTACCGCGACGTCTGCTTTGCATACCCCGGCGCGGCGGGAGAGAAGGACGACGTCGTGATTCGCCACCTCAGCCTGGACATCGCTCCCGGCGAGACCATCGCGCTCGTGGGGCCGTCCGGCGGGGGAAAGTCCACTACCTGCTCGCTGCTGCCGCGATTCTACGACGTTGATTCCGGTTCCATCTCTATTGACGGACAGGACGTGCGCGACGTCACGCAGAGGAGCCTGCGCGAGTCCATCGGCCTCGTCCAGCAGGACGTCTACCTCTTTGATGGGACCATCGCGGAGAACATAGCCTACGGCAGCCCGGACGCCACCATGGAGGAGATTCGCGACGCCGCGCGAAAGGCCAACATCGCCGACTTTGTGGAGGGCCTGCCTGAGGGCTACGAGACCGAGGTGGGCGAGCGCGGGAGCCATCTCTCCGGCGGACAGAAGCAGCGCATTGCTATCGCGCGCGTCTTCCTCAAGAACCCTCCCATCCTCATCTTCGACGAGGCCACGTCCGCTCTCGACAACGAGTCGGAGCAGGCGGTCCAGGAGTCTCTGGCTGAGCTCTCTCGCGGGCGAACCACGCTGGTGATTGCCCACCGCCTCTCCACCATCAAGAACGCCGACGAAATCGTCACCATGGAGGGCGGCCATGTCTCCGAGCGCGGGACGCACGAGGAGCTCCTCGCCCGCGGTGGGACCTACGCGCGCTACTACGCCATGCAGTTCGCCGGGTAGCGCAGCGCTCGGGGTGCCCCTCCCACCAACGTCCCGGCCTCCGTGCGTTGTCTCGCAGATCGACGGCGATGTCTCACGCCATGCCTGTTCAGGGCCTTGCGAGAAGGACGTCCCATTTGAGAGCGTCGCAGCGTACGGAAGTCCGGGGCGTTTTCCTCTCCGGGCAATACGCTGTGACGCCGTCAGTCCAGACGGGCCCTGCGCATATGATTGGCGAGGTAGGGTACCGTGAACCTCACGTACCCACGCCGCGCGGGCTCGATGATGCCGGCGTTTATGAGCCTCCTTCGGTACTTCTGAGCGTAGTCGACCGTGACGCCCATGCGCTCGGCCACACCTGAGACCCTGCTCGGCCCATCGTCTGCGGCCATCGCGCCCAAGAACTCAACGTTCACGTCCGAGAGCTCGGTGAGGGTCGTTGAGCACACGTCGTTCTCGAAGTCCTCGCGAGCGCAGGCCAGCGCGTCCCTCAGCGCATCCTCGCTGAGGGGGCCCGCGCCGTCGGCTCTTTGCGTGATGGCGTGGCCCACGAGCTGCAGCATGTACGGAGATCCCTGCGTGAACTGCGCGGCCTCCCTTCGCAAGGAAGCGTCGATCGAGATTCCAAGCCGCGCGAACGCATCTGCGTAAAACGCATCGATGTCGCTGATGGAAAGGCTGGGAAGCTTGATCTTTCGTGCCCGGTTGAGGAACGTCAGAACGCGGTCGTTGAGCGTGGCTGCGACCGCCCCAGGCAGTCCTGCCATGACAAGGGAGACGTCAAGCCCTTCTCCGACCATCTCCTGATATACGGTTACGAGCTGTCGCACCTTAGGGGAGTTTGCCTGCAGCTCGTCCACAAGAATGAGCGTTCCGTGGCCGGCTGACGTTACCTCGCGGGCAAGTCGAACAAGTTTGTACTGCGTGGACTACGTCTCCTCCACCTCGCGCGTGAACTCAAGTCCAAAGGAGAAGCCCGGCGCGCCGAGGCTGCCACCAGAAAGCGATGCGGAACGCGTGCCTTCGACGTACCGAGCCCCGCTCTCCTGAATCTTTTCGACGATGCGAGTGAGCATTGCTTCCGAGGCAATCATGGGCGAGGCAACCACAAGCCCGTCTTTTGCCGCCCGCACCGCAAGCTCCCAGAGGAGGACGGTCTTTCCGCTGCCCCGCTGTCCGAGGAGCACGACGGCTCGGTCCTTGCTTCCGGGCGCGCTGCTCAGGCCCTCGATGAGGGAGGTCATGATGTCCTGGCGTCCCACAAGGTATGACGGCCTGTTGCCAAATGACGGAGAGAAGATCTCATCGTGGACCATGTCGTCTCCTTTCCTTTTTTCCTAATTTTTCCTTTTTTCCTATTCAGTCAAGGAAGAGTCCTGACCTGCTGTTTCCCTTTTGCATGGCGATGTCGATAGACTGGAGAGCTTCCGAGGAAACAGCCCTGCGGTTATGCCTTTGAGCATAAGCGGTGACGGGCTACCCGCGTGGGATCGTCGGCGACCCCCCCAGCTCGGTCCCGTACCCGCACGGGCCTCTGCACGGCGCTGGTCAAGGGGATGAAGGTGGGGTGCGTCGTTCCGGATCAGAGGAATGACTCAATGAACGCCTATGGCCTTCGCGACTCAATATATAGAGATTCGGATGTTGTATCCGATGTGGGGTAGTCGACCGTGCGCACAGCGTGTGTCTCCACGTTACGCGCAGCGGTGGGTCCGTCTGGCACGGTCAGACCAGGGAGGGAGCGCGCCGCCCCAACGCTCTTCTCAGCAACTGCCTTTCAGGAGCAAAGACATCTGAGGTGACCCACAGAACCCCAGAATACATCACGTAATCCTAGATTGTTATCTTTCAAAAAAAGGAAAGGGTGTGATGGATAACAAAATACCCCCTACCACACTATTTAGTTCTAACAATCTGAGATACAGACACATAATCAAATAGAAAAATATATGTCTATAAACTAAATAAACTAAGTGTAAAGTAAATATGAGTAGTATGATCATTAACAAATGATAATAAATTAGATTGAAAAAAAGACGTAGGGGGTATTGTTTTTTGTACCCCCCTACTGATAGAGTTCCAAACAATTAGCTGAATAACTCTATCGCGACGCTAAGCCGAAGCTAAGACGCAGCAGAATGGTTGGGAGTGGGCATATGGCACGTAGTCTGAGAGCGATCAAGAGGGCCGGGGGTACCTTCAAGGCGATGGGCGCGCTCATGGCGCTCCTCTCTGTCCTTGCAGTCTGCGTGTTTGCCGGCGCGGAGATGGCGCTGGCTAACACGACCGGCGCAGGCGGTCATATAGCGGACACCGATACATCGCAAAAGTACACCGATATCTTTGGTCTCGGCGACGGCGCCGAGCTCTCCACGCGCTATGCCGGGCGCGTGTGGGCGGACAAGAGCGTTTCTGCGGGGAACACCGTAACCTTTACAGGCCGAGGTGACAGTGGGCAGGAAAGCAATACGTTCACATTCAATAAGTCGGCTGATGCCGACTTCCTCGTAACCTACTCCGCCATGGCCACGTCTCAGCAGATTATCGAGCTTCCGCAGATTCCCGTAGATGTGGTATTTGTACTCGACTTCTCCGCATCGATGACGTGGGGCGTCGATAGGACTACGGTCAGCAATCCTGACGGCAGCGACTCGCGCATCAAGGCGATGGTTGACGCCATGAACCAGACCATCGATGCGCTTGCTCAGTCCAACCCCAAGAACCGCATTGGCATCGTGGTATTCAACCGTGCCCATCGTGACATGCTCCCGCTGACCGAATTAAGTGGAGACAATCTAGCTCGGGTGCACAACGGCGAGTACCTGCGCCTTGAGAACTTTACGGGAACGCGCGGACAGGACAACGGACACGCTTGGGTCTATTGCGATATCAACGGCGGCGTGCGTCAGGAGACGGATTCCAAGACCAACATCCAGTCGGGCCTCTATTACGGTATGCAGATGCTTGCCGAGGCGAGCGACACGACGTTTCTCTATGAGGGGGACGGAAAAACCTATACGCGCATTCCCAACATCGTGCTGATGTCAGATGGCGCACCCACCACTATCTCGCTTGCGGCGAATAGTAATTCAAATCAGGATCCCACACAGATGAACTCCTGGTGGAATGGCCTTGCGACAACAGACGAGAACCAGTCAGGGGTTACCGATTCAGTCGGCTGGGGTGACAACCACCAAGCGCAGAGCGCCAACGGCTTCATGGCCATGCTTACCGCAGAGGTGATGAAGAACAAGGTTGCTGATCACTATCGAACCAATGCGCTGGGTGCCGCAAACGTGAATGAGCTCGATACGAGCATGTACACCATCGGCTTTGGCATCAACCAGCAGAACAAGAGCATGGTCGCTATGGCCAACATGGTGCTGAATCCCACATACATGTTCGATCTTAGTGAACAGGATATACGTCAGTGGAACATCGGAAATCAGCAGCCAACTGATGGCGCAAATGAACAAAGAGGTCTTGAACGGGTTATTGAAGCAAAAGAGCAGTGGGAAACCTATGCAAGTGGTCTGAATGCGACGGTTCACTACGTCACGGTTAGAGGTGAACGAGACAATCCGCGTAGCCTGAATGTCGAGCATCCCGACGAAAGGGAAGCTGCCTCTGCTTGGGACGCGAAAGTCACACCTCCCACGTATGTGGACGCGTACTATCCTGCAGAGGACTCAGATGCGCTGCAAGATGCCTTCCATGAGATTACCAATGCCATCGTCGACTCGGCTAAGGTGCCTACGGAGATTGGCAACGGTAGCCCGGTGAGCAGCGGTTACATTACCTATACAGACCCCATTGGCGAGTACATGGAGGTCAAGGATATCTCCGGCCTGCTCTTCGGCAACACGCAGTTCAGGCAGGAGCATACCGAGCAGACGGATAACGGAGTCCGCTACTACTTCAGCTCTGACGGTACCGAAAACGGAGCGACATCGGTCGACAGTCCGATTTATAGCGATCAGGACATCAACAATATCATCGTTACTGTTTCGACGGATCAAACGGAGACCCAGACTCTAACGGTCCAGATACCCGCTGCCCTCATCCCCCTTCGCGTAAACACGGTAGAGGTGAACGCAGACGGGCAGACTGTTGAAGCGCATACCACCAACAACGTCTACCCGCTGCGATTGGTATACGGCGTCGGACTCAAAGCGAGGGTTGTCGGCACAGACAACAAGATTGATGAGAACGTTGTGAGCGCTGACTACATCAATGACCACAAGCTCTCTGACGGTACCGTTGCGTTTTACAGCAATCTGTATGACGGCTCAAAAGTCATGGAAGACGAGACTAAGGCGGGCAACGCCACGGTGACTTTCACGCCGGCAAACGACAATCCGTTCTACTTCATTCAGGAGGATACGCCGCTCTATACGGATCAGGCCTGCACCCAGCCTGCGAAGGGAAGCATAGATCAGAACGGAACGTACTGGTTCAAGATCAGCTGGTATGAGGGGACTGGAGAGGACGGCCGTAAAGAGCTGGCGATAGGGCGCCCCGGCTCTCTGCTGCAGAATTGGGTCAATTGGGATGCTGGAGGTAACCTGTACCTCGAGAAGGATGCTCCGCGCCTCGGTAACCTGCTCGATGCGGTTCGCGTGGTCGGCGAAAACTATGAGAACAGCACCGATACGGCCAGCCACCCGTATTACCCGACGTTCGAGGGGACGCCGCACGAACAGTCCAGCCAGTTCAAGGTTTACCTCGGCAACAACGGTCGGCTCTCGGTGAGCTTGCCCGGTCCCGATGTGCTTCCGGCACTGCAGGTGACCAAGAACGATGCCGACGATGCGTCAAAGAAGCTTGAAGATGCGAGCTTTGCGCTCTACGTGGATAGCAATGACGCGGGGACTCAAGGCGAGTTCGATGAAAACGATACTCACATGGTTCAGGACGGGAACGGCGCGGCGGTGGTGACGACCAACGAGAACGGAATCGCCTCCTTCGCTCCTAATACGTACTTGTTTGAACTTGAAAAGACCTACTTCCTCGTTGAGACGCAGGCGCCCGGCGGATATCAGCTCATGGACGGCGCCGTGAAGATCGTCTTTTCAGAGAACAATGGTGAAGACCAGCAATATCCAGAGGAAACGCATCCCTTCATGGCGACCATCACCTTCCCAGGAGCAGAATCGTCCGAGACGGTTTTTTCAAGCGCTGCAACGGGGCCCGAAGGTAGTGCCGACTATCAGGTGGCAACCGTCAAGTTGACGGTCTCCGATAAGGCAATTCCCAGTCTTCCTGCTACGGGCAGCAACGGGCGCACCGCTCTCGCAGCCACGGGCGTTGCCGCAGTGACGCTGGGCGCGTATGCGCTCTGGCGCAGGCGCCGGGCGTTCGATCAGTAGCCACAGCAATTCGCGGTCTATGACCGCTTGCATACGTAACGGAAGTTATAGCCATTAATGCCGCTGAGCGGCGGAAGGAGAAGAACATGGCTAGAAAGAAGAGCTGGGGTCTGAGGGGGCTTCTTGCCGCGTTTGCTGCGGTCCTGGTTGCCCTTGCTGCCCTCCCTGCGACGGCGCTGGCTGCGTATACTACGCAGACCGGCAACATTACGGTCAGCAACGTTCATCAAAACGAGACCGTAACCCTATATAAGGTTGTCGATTTCAGCTATGTTTCGAGCAGCAACACGGTTGATTGGGAGTTTACGGCTGATTTCGGCATTGGTCGTGTTGAGTATCGCGATGCTGAGGATGATGGAACTGCCATCAAGGGTTACGCGAATACGATGGCGTCCTATGTGTTGGACTCCGATAACAACTTCTCGCCCAGCTATATTCATAGTGACGTTGTCGAACCAAACCAGACTTCGGTGACGTTTAGCGGTCTTGACGACGGTGAGTACCTCATCATCGTCACGCCCACCGGTGGTTCCACGAGGATTTACGATCGCGCTATTGCGAAGCTCGAGCCCGTGCAGGGCGACGATGGGGACTGGACGCTGGCTAACGATGACGTTGACATGGAAATGAAGTCAATCGAGCAGCCTCCTGTTGACAAGACGATCAATGGCGAGAATGGTCCTGTGAGTGACTATAAGCCGGGCGACGAAGTTCCCTTTACGATTACGTCTGTCATCCCCGCCTATCCCGCGGATGCTATCAACGAGCGCTTCGCCATTGGTGACACCATGTCTGATGGCCTGTCCTTTAACAACGACATCGCGGTGACGGTCAGGTCTGCCGCGGGTGGTCAGGCAACGAACCTTGTTGCGGGGACGCACTACAACCTCACTCCCGCTGACGGCCTCAACGGCAAGACCTTTGAGATTGTGTTCGACTATGATGCGATTTCGAACTATGCTGGCTGGACGGTAGAGGTGACCTACTCCGCCACGGTAGGTGATGCTGCCCTTTCCGGTCCCATCGAGAACAACGAAGCTACGGTCGAGTTTGCACGCGATCCGTACGTCGCGGGCGACTACGACACCGACGAGGACGAGGTGAAGCTCTACACCTACACCATCCAGATTCAGAAGATCGACAAGGATAGCACCACCACGTACCTTACCGCCACGTTCGATGTGCGCACTGATGCAAGCGACCCCAACACGTCTGTCGGCACCATTACGACTAATGCTGACAACCAGGGCATGGGCTCCATTTCTGACCTTCCGGCGGGGACGTACTTTCTCGTTGAGACCGACGCCCCTGAGGGGTATCAGCTTGATACGACGCCCATTCCTGTAACGATTAATGCGGTCATGGATAGCGATGCGCAGGAAGCCGACCTCATTGTGACTCTCGGTAACGCCATCACCAACACCAAGACCCCGTCCCTTCCGGTGACGGGCGGCGAGGGCACCATCGCCATCACCGCCACTGGCGTCGTTCTTATCGCCGGTGCTGCTGCGCTGATCGTTCGTGCCCGCAGGCAGCACAACAACTAGCGTCTAGCGCGCACGTCGCAGACACGTGACGACGGCACCCGGTTCGAGCCGGGTGCCGTTCGCCGAAGGGGCTCACCATGCGGCTGAGCCTCTTCGGCGAACGGGTTTCGTCGCAAGGGAGAACGGTCTGATACGAGGAACGTGGTGACATGGCTCTCAGCCGAAAGGCACAGACACGACTCATCGTCGTTGCCGCGGTGCTCATCCTCCTGGTGGGCATCGGGTTTCTGGCGTATCCCTTTGTGAGCAACTATCTGCTTGAGCAGGCGCAGGGCAACGTCATCGATTTCCAGCAGAGCGCCGTGGAGGAGGTCGCCGAGGAGGACCTCTCCGCGGAGCGCGAGGCGGCTCTCGCGTACAACGCCGACCTGCTCGGCAGTCGCACGGTGGTCACGGACCCCTTTGACCCCGCGGCGCTCCGGCCGCAGGACGGCGCGTACGACGCGGCGCTCAACATCGCGGGGGACGGCGTAATGGGAACGCTCTACATCCCGCGCATCCAGGTCGAGGAGCCCATCTATCACACCGTCGACAACGAGGTTCTCGAGAAGGGCGTGGGGCACCTCGAGGAGACGTCCCTTCCCATCGGTGGTGAGTCGAGCCATTGCGTGCTCTCCGGTCACACGGGCCTGCCCTCTGGGAAGATCTTCGACGACCTCGATCAGCTTGAGGTGGGGGACTACTTCATCATCCAGGTGCTCGGCGAGGACCACGCCTACCGCGTCTACGACATAGAGACGGTGCTCCCCGAGGAGACCCAGAGTCTGGTCATCCAGCAGGGGCGCGACCTCTGTACGCTCGTCACCTGCACGCCCTATGGCGTGAACACGCATCGCCTTCTGGTTCACGCGGAGCGATGCGATGTGCCGGACGAGTGGATCAACAAGGACGCTGCCCAGACGTTCCCGGATGGGTATGCCCCCGTGGCGGACCGCTCCTGGCTCACTGCGGTGGGAATAGGGCTCTTGGTGGCT
>ENA-ORTT01002878-ORTT01002878.1-human-gut-metagenome-genome-assembly--contig:-NODE-2878-length-12167-cov-2.329590_pt1 | contig 12167 bp, 9 predicted proteins | sample MGYA00242074_ERZ509197 | MGnify/ENA primary metagenome ERZ509197 (study PRJEB26280, sample SAMEA2338789) | human gut metagenome | biome: human gut; feature: human-associated habitat; material: faeces...
GATTCGCCGATGATCGTGCCTAAAACCTCATAGGCATTCATCATATCAATCGTAAAGAAATCTTCCGGCATTCCGTCGTCTATGCTCTGTAACACCATTTTCAGACTGCTCTCTGCCTCTGCCAGAGCATTTTTCTGACGGATATTTGTAATATATACTTCGTCATTGAAGGACAGTTTTCCGCTGAAAAACATCTCTTCAATGAGTTTTTCCAATTCATGGATTCCGGTGTTGTTTTTCGCTGAAATAGAAAGAATCGGTTTATTCAGACGCTTCTCCAACACGGTTGCATCTGTCTTTGCATCCAGATCCGATTTGTTTAGAAGAACAATGGCCTTTTTGTCCTGAATGGCCTCAATGATCTCCTGATCGTTCTCATCTAACTCTGTGGAAGAATCCACTACATAAATAATGAGATCTGCTTTTTCAATATATTCTCTGGATTTGTTGACACCTATTTTTTCCACGATATCTTCTGTGTCACGGATTCCGGCGGTATCAATGACATTTAATCCTATGCCGCCGATCTGAATCTGCTCCTGCAGAATATCTCTTGTTGTACCGGCAATCTCTGTAACGATAGCGCGCTCCTCACCTACCAGAATATTCAGCAGGGAAGATTTACCGGCGTTTGGTTTGCCGACGATGGCTGTATTGATACCTTCCTTTAACATTTTTCCGTTATCGGAAGAATCCAGCAGTTTTTTTACTTTGGCATGGGCATCGCTCATGATTCCGTGTAACTGTTCCGGATAGCCATCCAGTGAGACGTGCTCCGGGTCATCCAGAGCAGATTCTATAAAGGCAATCTCATGCAGTACAACGGCACGGATGTCCTTTATTTTCTCCAACACGGCGCCTTGTAACTGGCTGACGGAACTCTTCAGGGCCAGTTCGTTCTGGGCGTTAATTACATCGATTACGGACTCTGCCTGAGACAGATCAATACGTCCGTTTAAGAATGCCCGTTTTGTAAACTCCCCCGGTTCTGCCGGGCGGGCTCCATATTTTAAAACTGTTTCCAGTATTTTTTTCATAACCAGAACACCACCGTGACAGTCAATCTCGATGGTATCTTCGCAGGTGTAACTGCGTGGTGCTTTCATGATCAGAAGCATAACTTCATCTACTACTTCTTCACCGTCTATCACATAGCCGTAGTGGATGGGATGTGTCTCCATATCGGAAACCTTGCGGCTTCCCTTTTTTGGACGAAAAATGCGATCTGCAACTTCTAACGCTTCATCTCCGCTGATGCGGACGATTCCGATACCGGAATTGGACATGGCGGTTGCAATCGCTGCGATTGTATCAGTTTTCATATTTGTGTTCTTCTCTCAGATTAAATATTAATATACTTTCGGAACATTTCAAAATAGTTATTTTGTTATAATCAAAGAATCCGAAAGTATCTAATAGAAAATAAATTAGATGGTGGGGTCAAAAGATGCCATACGAATTGTTTCGTACTTCGTAATCTCACAATTATGCATCTTGTTTTTTATTATAATATTTTTATTTCATAACGTAAAGAAAACTTTCAGCAAAAGACGGATGCCGGACGATAGGTTAATTTTCATCGTGGCTGCGAGCATAGCCCGCTTCCGTGAGTGTGTTTGAGCTTGCTGGTTTGGCAAGTGAGTTCGCGGAAGGAAGCGGATATAAGCGGCGCAGCAGACACAGAAAATTATCCGTGTCCACATCCGTCTTTGCTGAAAGTTTTTTAATTTAAAATAAACTCAAAAATTACTGTCTTTTTAATGTAATTACAACGTGTCTGTAAGGCTCATCACCTTCGCTATGTGTAGAAACGTAACGGTCGTTCTGCAGTGCGGAATGGATCACACGTCTCTCAAATGGGTTCATCGGCTCAAGGGATACTGCTTTTTTCGTACGTTTTACTTTGTAAGCAATATTCTTTGCGAGATTCTCCAATGTCTCTTTTCTTCTCTTACGGTAATCCTCAGTATCAAGTTTTACTCTGGTATAAGTCTCAGAATGTTTGTTGATTGCAAGATTTGTAAGGTACTGTAAAGAGTCAAGTGTCTGACCACGTTTGCCGATCAGAACGCCCATCTCATGGCCTTTCAGTTCTACATCGTATACATTTTCTTCATCGGAAGGTTTGATCAGAATCTCAACTTCCAGTCCCATAGCATCAAATACCTGGGAAAGAAAATTTCTGATATGATCTACAACGGTATATTTTTTACGGGCTTTGATTTTTGCCGGTTTACTGTTGAATCCAAGAAATCCTGAACTGCCTTTTTCTAACACTTCATACTCAATCTGATCGCTTGTTACGCCAAATTCAACCAGAGCGTTTGTAAGTGCATCATCAACAGTTTTTCCTGTAAATTCGATAAAATCCATTACAATGCCCTCCCCTATTTTGTATTTTTGTTATTAAAATCTTTTACAAGATTTGCTTTGGAAGCCATGCTTCCCTCTTTATATTTCTTGTTTGTGTCCTGTTTCATGTCTTTGCTGGAAACGGAAGCAGCTTTGTCTGCCATGGATCTGTACTGAATATTACGCGTGTTGAGTTTTGCTGCGTTGGTGATCTGCTCGCCGGCTACACCTTTTTTCTCAATTTTCTTCTTATTCTTTGCAGTAGCTTTTGCCTGATTCTCTTTGATTATTTTTTCAAGATCCATTTTATCAAAATGCTTGTTCAGCAGGAACTGCTGGAAGCTTCGAATTAAGGAACCTGCGATCCAGTAGATACCAACACCGACCGGAAGGAAGAATACGATGAATACAGAATATAAAGGCATCATGTAGTTCATCATCTTCATCTGACCTGCCATAGCTTCCTGCTGCCCGCCGTTTGTTGCTGCCTGCGGCATCAGACGGATATTCAGGAACTGTGTTAAAGCAGCAAGAATCGGTACAAGTAATGCAAGAAAAATCAGTACGTAATGTCCTTCGTGAGCACTTGTACTAATAATTGTCTTCGGAGAATATACGATATTGATTCCGAGGAAGTTATTGAAATGCTCTACGGCAGACTGGGTATTTGCAATAATGTCTGACAGACCACTGAATTTATCCTGGAGTAATGCCCAGTTATCGCTGGTACATTTGTACAATACGTCAATGATAGAATCATGAGCCTGCTGAGCAGTTCCTGAGAAATTCAGAGTAATACCACGGAATACGGAGTTTTTCTTGGAAACTGTCTCAAGGAAACTGTTCATGGTATCCTGATATCCGCTGGTACCCATAATACCGGTTACAACGCCGTCAAATGTGTTCTTAACGTGTGTGATGTATGCCGGTACATTATAAATAACACGATAGAGAGCAAACAGGATCGGGAGCTGGATCAGCATAAATACACAGCTACCGGACGGAGATACACCGTATTTCTGATAAACGGCCTGTGTCTCCTCATTCATAGCCTGAACGGATGCCTGATCTCTTCTGTTTTTATATTTTTTCTGAATTGCCTGAATCTCAGGATTCATGATCTGTGACATCTTTGAAAACTTCTGCTGCTTGTAAGTAAGCGGAAGTAAGCAAAGATAGATAACAATCGTAAATAAGATGATTGTTAAACCTACGTTCTGGATGTGTAAAAATTTATCCATAAAAGCGTAGATTGCGTTCATAAGGTAACCGAGTACCTTTGCGATTGGTCCTAAAATCTTACCTGAATTCTGTGTAAGTAAAAATAAGGAATCCATCTGGTTGCCTCCTATAATCATGGAACCGGATCGTAACCACCCTTTGAGAACGGATTACAGCGTAAAATGCGCCAGAGCGCAAGTAATCCACCCTTCCATGCTCCATATTTCTCTACCGCTTCCAGTCCATAGGTGGAACAGGTCGGGTAATACGGACATTTCGTGGTTTTCATTGGAGAAATATATTTACGATACCATTTTATTAAAAAAATCAATACTTTTTTCAATGTGATTCCATCTTCTTTTCTTCGGGGTTCATAATTTTCTGAAGATTTCCCAAGTGCAGCAATGCGGATTCGATTTCGTGATATGATGCGTTTTTTGCGCCTGCCCTTGCGATGACTACAATGTCCCAACCACTATGGAACATTTCTTCATGTAGTCTGTAACTTTCTCTTACTAATCTGGTAATATGGTGCCGGACAACACTGTTACCAACTTTCTTACTAACGGAAATTCCTAATCTGTTTCTGTCCGAGTCATTTTTCAGCGTATACATAACTAAAAGTCTGTTTGCATAAGATCTGCCGTCCCGGTAAACTGTCCGGAAATCTCTGTTCTTTTTTAATGATTCTGAAAAATGCATGTCTCTTGTCCTCTGTTTTACAACAATTTGTCTAAAGAGAAGAAAAGACCACAAACGTTGTGGCCTAAGCTGTTAATTTTTTTCTTCCTTTTAATCTTCTAGCGGCCAAAACTTTTCTTCCGCCTGCTGTACTCATTCTTTTTCTGAAACCGTGAACTTTCGCTCTCTGTCTCTTTTTTGGCTGATAAGTCATTTTCATATGTGATACACCTCCATTCCTCGTAGCATCATTTCGGATGATAACAAAAAAAGTCAGACAAGTCAATAGATATTTGAAAAGTTTTAGAAAAACGTGTAAAACGCCCGAAAATCCATTTTTGACCACTCTATTATCCCCTGTACGGTTCGGAAGTTTTCGTTGAAAAATGGCGCGATTTGAGTTATCATAGACATTGGATATTTACCGCTACTAATAAAGAAATGGAGATAGTTATGCAGTTAGTCGAAGAAAAATGGAGTGAGATACTTCTGACTGTAAAACGGGAACATGAGCTGACAGATATTTCTTTTAATACCTGGTTGAAGCCGCTTCAGATCTTTTCTATCCAGAATAATCGTATTTTTGTACTGGTTTCCAGTGAGCAGATGGGACTTACTTATATTAGTAAGAAGTATTACCTTCCGCTCAAGGTAGCAGTGGCAGAGATCACCGGGATGGAATATGAGATTGAATTTGTTCTTCCGGAACAGGCCAGAAAACTCAAAATGCCGCATCCGGCGCGGCAGGCTACGACAGAGGAAGCGGAACGGTCTAATCTGAATCCGAACTATACATTCGATTCATTTGTAGTGGGAAATAATAACCGGTTTGCACAGTCAGCATCGCTGGCAGTGGCAGAATCGCCAGGCGAAATCTACAATCCGCTGTTTTTATATGGCGGTGTAGGTCTGGGAAAGACACATCTGATGCATTCCATTGCACATTTTATTCAGGAAAATCATCCGGGGATGAAGGTGCTGTATGTTTCATCGGAAACATTTACCAATGAACTGATTGAGGCAATCAGAAATGGAAATAATACTGCTATGAGCCGTTTTCGGGAGAAATATCGCAGTATTGACGTGCTTCTGATCGATGACGTGCAGTTTATCATAGGAAAAGAAAGCACACAGGAAGAATTTTTCCATACGTTTAATGAGCTTCATGTGGCGAAAAAGCAGATTATTTTATCTAGTGACCGTCCGCCAAAAGAGATGGAAACGTTGGAAGAACGCATCCGGTCCCGTTTTGAATGGGGACTTCTGGCAGATATTGGTTCGCCGGATTATGAAACCCGTATGGCAATCCTGAAAAAGAAAGCCGAGCGCGATGGATTTGAACTGAGTGATGAGATCCTGAATTACATAGCGGTTAACATTAAATCGAATATCCGGGAGCTGGAGGGTGCCTTAAATAAGTTGATGGCATACGTTAATCTGGTTCAGACGGAGATTACCATGGAAATCGCACAGAAGGAATTACAGAACATCATTTCACCGGACAAGCCCCGCATTGTGACGCCGCAGCTTATCATGGAAGTGGTTGCAGAGCACTTTGGTATCAGTATCGAACAGATTTTGTCAAAATCCCGGAGTAATGATGTGGCAAAACCAAGACAGATCGCCATGTACCTGTGTAAAAATATGACGGATGCATCGCTGGAAGCCATCGGAAAAGTGCTTGGCGGCAGAGATCATTCCACTGTGGTTCATGGAATCAAGAAGGTGGCAGAGGATGTCAGTGCAGATGAAGCTGTTGCAAAAACCGTAGAGACGATAAAGAAGAAAATTAACCCAAATTAAGTGGACAATATGTGGATAAGCAGATAAAACATGCGGATGAGATGTCGATATGCATGTAGATAACAAAGAAAGGTGTTGTGGAAATCTGTGGAAAAACGGAAATCTCAGGGATCACTTTGAGAGAAAATGTACGTGAGATTCTTTAAGGTGTGCTCTGATGCCGGAGAGAGCCGGAATTTTTCACAGATTGTCCCCAGGCTGCAAGCAGTAAATCCACAGCAGAAAACAGAATAAAATATGGTGGGAATCCGCTTGACGTAAGGTGTCGGAACGTTATCCACTTATACACATGCGCTAAGACGATTACGACGAAAACCATTTATATATAGATATATTATGAGAACCGCTGTGCGAACCTCATAATCGATTTGCGGCACAAGAACGGTGCCTTTTATCGAAAGTTGGCAAGCAACTTCCGATAAGATATATTACGTGAAGCTATGATACCTGAAAGGAGTTATTAACATTATGAAAATAATCTGTTCAAAAGCAAACCTGGTAAAGGGTGTCAGCATTGTATCAAAGGCTGTTCCGTCCAGAACAACCATGCCGATCCTGGAATGTATCCTCATCGATGCATCGGCAAATGAGATCAAGCTGACTGCAAATGATATGGAACTTGGCATAGAGACTGTGATTGAAGGAGAGATCATTGAGAGAGGAATCATCGCACTGGATGCTAAATTTTTCTCCGAGATCGTTCGTAAACTCCCGGATAATGAAGTTGTGATCGAGTCTGATGATTCTTTCCAGACCATTATTACTTGTGAAAAAGCAAAATTTACCATCGCAGGAAAATCCGGCGAAGATTTTTCTTATCTTCCGTATATTGAGAAAAATGAGTCCATCAGCATTTCTCAGTTTACGTTAAAGGATGTGGTTCGTCAGACTATTTTTTCTATCGCAGATAACGATACAAACAAACTGATGACAGGTGAGCTTTTTGAAATCAATGAAAACCGTCTGAGAGTCGTATCTCTGGACGGACACCGTATTTCCATTCGAAATATTGAGTTAAAAGAAAACTACAGTCCGTTAAAGGTTGTCGTTCCTGGAAAGACACTTCAGGAGATCAGCAAAATCCTGACCGGTGAAGCGGAGGATATGGTGGACATTTATTTTGCAGACAACCACATTTTATTTGAGTTTGATCAGACAAAGGTTGTATCAAGACTGATTGAAGGCGAGTATTTCCACATTGATCAGATGCTTTCTTCTGATTACGACACAAAGGTAAAAGTAAACAAACGTGAGTTTTTAAGCTGTATTGACCGTGCAACCCTGCTGATCCGCGAGGGTGACAAGAAACCGATCATCCTGAATATTCAGGACGGAAGCCTTCAGTTAAAGATCAATTCCTTTGCAGGTTCTATGAATGAGGAACTTGAGATCGATAAAGAAGGAAAAGATCTGCTGATTGGATTTAACCCACGTTTCTTTATCGATGCACTTCGTGCCATTGATGAAGAAGAAGTTACTTTATACATGGTAAACCCGAAAGCTCCTTGCTTTATCAAGGACGATGCAGGTACTTATGTATACCTGATCCTTCCGGTTAACTTTAATGCAGCAACCGTATAAACATCGGATATACAGGAGAGAGACAGATGGAAAAAGTTATTATCAGAGATGATTTTATCAAACTTGGCCAGGCAATGAAACTTGCCGGCATGGTTGGCTCCGGCGTGGATGCCAAAATGCTGATCCAGGACGGACAGGTAGAGGTCAACGGAGAAGTAGAATACCAGCGCGGCAAAAAGCTCCATGAAGGAGATGTCATTACATTTAACGGAGAGAGTGTTCAGATCGGCAAATGATTATAAAATCACTGGAATTAAAGAATTTTCGCAACTATCAGGCTCTTGGCATCGCCTTTGATGCCGGAACCAATATCTTGTACGGAGATAATGCCCAGGGAAAGACAAATGTGCTGGAATCCCTGTATGTCAGCGGAACCACAAAGTCCCACAAAGGCAGCAAGGATAAAGAAATGATTCGTTTTGATGCGGACGAGGCACATATTCGCACCATTGTAGAAAAAAACGGTGTGGAAAACAGGATCGATATTCATCTGAAGAAAAACAGTTCCAAGGGAATCGCAGTCAACGGCATTCCGATCCGGAAAGCCGGAGAACTGTTTGGAATCCTGAATCTGGTTGTTTTTTCTCCGGAGGATTTGAATATTATCAAAGACGGACCGGCGGGGCGCCGCAGATTTATGGATATGGAACTGAGTCAGTTAGACAGTATTTATCTGCACAATCTGACGAAATATCACAAAATCCTGCAGCAGCGCAACAAACTGCTGAAGGACATCCATTTCCGACCGGATCTGGAGGCGACGCTTCCGGTGTGGGATGAACAGCTGGTGCTCTATGGAACGAAGATCATTCAGCGCAGACAGGAATTTTTGAATGAATTGAATGAAATGGTCCGGGGAATCCATCAGAATATTTCCGGAAATAAGGAAACGCTGCAACTTGTGTATGAACCTTCTGCAACGGCAAAGGAACTGGCGGTGAGCATGGAGGAATCCCGCATGAAGGACCTGAAAATGGGAATGACGTCTTACGGACCACACAGGGATGATATTTCTTTCCTGATCAATGAGACGGATATCCGCAAATACGGTTCCCAGGGGCAGCAGAGGACTGCGGCCCTTTCCCTGAAGCTTTCGGAGATCTATCTGGTGAAGAAAAAAATCCGGGATACACCGGTGCTTCTGCTGGATGATGTTCTTTCGGAGCTGGATAGCAGCAGGCAGACATATCTGCTGGAAAGCATCCACGATATACAGACTCTGATCACCTGTACAGGACTGGATGATTTTGTCAGCCATCAGTTCAAGATCAACAGGGTTTTTCAGGTGGTAAAGGGGCATGTTTATATGCCTAAAGGGTTTTGACAAGCCCGTATGCATATGGTAAACTGATTCTGATTATGGAAAGTTGGTGAATATTTTGGATAAAGAGGAGTTTCGCGTTAAGCTGGGACAGATCAATAAGCTGGTCGAGACCCAGGATTACAAAGGCGCCATGCAGATTGTTGACAGCATTGACTGGCGTCGTGTGAAAAACGTCCGTACCCTTTGTGTAGTGGGCGAGATCTACGCGGCCAACAAGCGCTATGAAGAGAGCAAGGAAATTTTTCTTCTTGCCTACCACAGAGCGCCGATCGGCAAGAACATACTTTACCGTCTGATCGAGGTTTCCCTGAAAATGGGACAGATCAGTGAAGCCACAGAATTCTTTGATGAATACAGAGAAGTGGCAGGTAATGATAACAGCCAGTATATACTGAAATATAAGATCGCCAGAGCGAAGAATGCATCTCTGAATGAACAGATCCGTATTCTTGAGGAATATAAGGAGAAGGAATTTACGGAGCGCTGGTCCTATGAGCTGGCCAAGCTCTATTACAAGGCAGGAGACAAGCAGAAGTGCCTGGATCTCTGCAATGAGATGATCCTTTGGTTCAATGACGGAACTTATGTGATGAAGGCCCTTGACCTGAAACAGCGGATGGGTGTTCTCACTGGCGAAGAGAAAGAGAAATACGAACAGCGTTTTATCCCGAAGCTGATCCCGCCGGAAAAGGCGCAGGAGATCAGGGAGAGCAAGGAAGCATCCGGCGAGTATGAGGAGGCAAAACCGGTCACAGATACTATCCAGGTAGATGATGAGCGGGATCTGAACAGTGCGGAGACATTCCAGGAGAAGCTTTCCAAGGGATTCCGTGATATCTTTGGCGGACATAAGAAATCTGCGGAAGAGGATATGGAGGAAAAAGAAGCTGCGCAGGATGAAGAGCAGGATGAGGTTTCCACAGGCTCTGAGGATGTGACGGAACAGACGGAAGCGCCGGAGGCTGAGACTGCTGCGGCAGCAGAACCGTCAGAGGAGTTTACAGATTCTGAGGAGATCGAAGCGGCAGAAGGAAGCGAGGAAGCTTCGGATGAGCCTTCTGAAGAGCAGGATGAGTTTTCCGGACAGGAAGCGGATGAGATCCCGCTGGCATCCGGTGTTGAGAACCTGTCATCCGGAAGTATGAAGCTGCAGGCTCAGGAACAGCAGGATAAAGAGGAAGAAGAGACTTATCAGGAAGCGGAAGAAGCTGAGGCTGAGAAAGCTACAGAGATGTCTTTGTCCCAGAGTGTTGCAGAGATCATGAAGGAGAAGGCTGCCGGAAATGAGGAAAGTGAGGAGAAGCCTGCAGGGGTTCCGCTCAATGAGGAAGGCAAGCCTGATTTTTCCGCAACGATCCGTATGCCGGAGCTGAAGATCCCGAAGTCCATGATCAATGTGGACCCGGAGAATGCAAGCAGTTCCGCGGAGATCCCGGATGCGTCCGGAATTTTCGGAAGTATCGAGGAGATTGCGGCATCTGTAGGTGACAGGTCCGGGAAGGATAAAGATAAGGACTTCAACCTGGAGGATACTATTCTGGCAGCAGCTACACAGCAGGGAATCGATATCCCGGAGGAAGAGAAATCTCCGGATGTCCAGCAGTCCGACGTAACGGAAGAGCCGGCAGGTATTGAGGATCTGGATATTGCGGCTGATGAATTTGTTCCGGAGGAGCCGGATGCGGCAGATATCGAGGATATCATGGCGCAGATCTCCGCTCAGCAGGAGGAAGAGGTAACGGAGACTTCCGATACCAGACTTCCGGATATCGTATTTGATGAGGATGAGGAGCCGGTTACTGAGGAGGATCTTCAGGCTGCAGAAGCAGAGTTTCTGAATGGTCCGTCAGGAGTACAGAAGTCGGTGGAAGAAGAGGATGTGCTTCCGGAGATTCCTTCACTGGAATCTGAGGAGCAGGTGCAGAAGGCGGCAGCAGAGCCTTCTGCGAAGCTTCATCATGAGGAACCGGTGGCTTCAGCGGAAGAGGAAAATCTTCTTGATGAGGAAGAAGAATACAGTGATGACGCCTTTGACTTCCAGGATGAGGATGACGAGAATGAGGATGATTTTATCAGCAGTCTCATCGGTGATGATTCTGATGAAGCCATGGAAGAGGACGATGAGGAAGCGGAGCTCAGCGAGGAAGAGCAGCTTGAGAAATTTATCGCTACGATCCATCCGGAAAAGGATCCTACAAAGATCGTTTCCAGAAAGAAAGAGCTCACAGATGAAGAGAAACAGCTTTTCACCTATTTTGTTACAGTTCCCGGAATGAAGGAACAGCTGCTTGATGTACTCTGCGATGTGCAGATGGGCGCAGCAGACAAGACCTCTCAGACCGGAAATGTGATCGTTATGGGCGGCAGAGAAACAGGTAAGACGAGACTGATCTCAAGTCTGATCCCGGCAATCTGTAAAGAGCTGAATATCGAGGCTTCCAAGGTTGCCTATATATTTGCGGATGATCTCAACGGAAAGGATATTCCGGAGATCGTATCCAAGCTTGCCGGCGGTTTCCTTGTTATCGAGGATGCAAACCAGCTTTCCCAGGAAACAGCAGATGAGCTTGAGGAAGCTATGACCGGAAACACAAAGGGAATGATCGTGATCCTGGAGGATGAAAAGATCGGTATGCGTAAGCTGATCGCGAGATATCCGAAGCTTGCGAAGAAGTTTACATCCATGATCAACATTCCTGTATTTACAAACGATGAACTTGTTAATTTCGCTAAGGTCTATACCATGGAGAATGGATTCCGTATCGACCAGATGGGCATGCTTGCTCTGTATAATCTGATCGGGATCAACCAGAAGGAGGATCAGCCGATGTGCATCGGTACTGTGAAGACCATGCTGGATAAGGCTATGGAGAGAGCTCAGAGCGGATTGTTCAAGCGTTCCAAGAAGCGTGTGGACCGTGATGGCTACACGGTACTTTTTGAAAAGGATTTCAGCTGAAAATAAGAAAAAGCAGAGGTAAAAAATATGGCCAGACCTTATCTTGGTAACCCGAAATATACCATTGAAGTCCTTCAAAAGTATCATTTTGTTTTCCAGAAAAGGTTTGGTCAGAATTTTCTGATCGACGAGCATGTTCTGGAAAAGATCATTGAGTCTTCGGGTATCACGAAGGATGATTTTATACTGGAGATCGGTCCGGGTATCGGAACTATGACCCAGTATCTTGCGGAGCGCGCGGGCAGC
>ENA-ORTT01002882-ORTT01002882.1-human-gut-metagenome-genome-assembly--contig:-NODE-2882-length-12159-cov-4.100463_pt1 | contig 12159 bp, 9 predicted proteins | sample MGYA00242074_ERZ509197 | MGnify/ENA primary metagenome ERZ509197 (study PRJEB26280, sample SAMEA2338789) | human gut metagenome | biome: human gut; feature: human-associated habitat; material: faeces...
TCAGTCTGCCTGCCAGTCTGTCGCGGAACTCTACGGCTTCTTCATAATCGTAGCCATATCCCACGCAGACGTTGTAATTGGCAATATCTGCCTTTTCCTCTGCAAAATATGCTAACAGCAGATCGATATTTTTATCTACCGTCTTGCGACGGCTTCTGCCGATACCGGAGGGGAAGATTTCTCCCTCTTTTAAGGTAATGATGGGCTTGATGCCAAGCAGGCTGCCGGCCACGCTGGCTACTTTGCCGATACGTCCGCCGTGCTTTAAATATTCCATATTTCCTACGGTGAAAAAGATTCTGCCGGAGCTCTTGATCTCATTCAGGCGATCGATACTCTCCTGGTAACTCTTCCCCGCATCTCTAAGGCGTACCGCTTCCAATACATAGATGCCCTGCAATACGGTATTCACAGTAGAGTCGCAGACATAAATCTGTGCATTGGGATATTCCTCTTCCAGGATCGCTTTTGCATTCAGAGCAGACTGCATGGAGCCGCTGAACTTGGTTGTGATACAGATGCAGATGATGGGAATTCCCGCCTTGACAAAAGGAAGAAATGCATCTACATAATCCTGCACGGAAGGCATGGAAGACTTCGGATATACATCCGGGTGATCCACCATTTCCTGATAGAACTCACGGACACCGATCTCTATCATTTCCTTCTGGTATTTCCCCTCTTCAAAAGATACATAAAAAGGAACTACCGTAATGTCTTTTTCTTTGGTCATCTCCATGGGAAGATCACAGGAACCGTCTGATATAATATGAAATGCTTCGCTCATTCTCGCATACACCTTTCTACTTGTTTGCAGAGTTTAGCTTACCACGTTGTGGAGTAAAAAGCAATGAGTTTTTGTTATTATATTTCATTTCGTGGTGTTTTATGCTGTTTTATGTAGTTTTTATAACTATATGTATGAAAAATCCGAATTACGCGATATTTGTCGATGAAAGTTTGTCAACCGACATACGGCATTCGTTGACAATGGGCAGTTCTCTCGATATACTTGAGTTGTTAACCATTCATTCCCCCGGTTAACATTTTCTGCAGGAATGACCCCCTTTCATTCTTTGCAAACCCAAAAAACAGCCCGGCAGGATCTCCTGTCGGGCTGCGTTATTGTCTTCTATTATTCCTATCTTTATATGGAGTAATCCAGATTCTCCAGTCTCTTTTTCCTACGCTCTACAAGATCTGCTATGGTAACCCCATCCACTACTTTATTCACAGCATCATACAGCTCCTGCCATACCTCCAGGGTCTCACAGGTATCGCAGCGTTCACAGATGTCCGCACCGTCTTCCAGACAGGCCACCGGTGCCAGCGATCCTTCCGTCAGCCGCAGGATCATTCCCACCGTATAATCTGCCGGGTCTTTTGCGATGCGGTAACCACCCTGTGCACCACGGACGCTCTTCACATATCCTGCCTTATTCAGCACAGCAATGATCTGCTCCAGATACTTTTCGGAAATCCCCTGTCTGGCAGCGATTTCTTTTACCTTGATACACTCTCCATTGTTGTTCAATGCCAGATCCAACATGACACGTACTGCATATCTTCCTTTGGTTGAAATTTTCATCCTATCCTCATTTCCGAGCATCCTCCTGCTCTGTTTCACTTTTCATATCAGCCTGCTTATTCCAAAGCAGTTCAAAACTGCTCCGATCTTTCTATGGTTTCCACAGATTCTACCTTATTTTTTCTTTATTTTTCTTTTTCCTATAGTTCATATAGGATTTGTGGAAACAACAGAAAAATCTGGAGAGCATCCACTCGAATGCTGTTCGGAAAAATCTCCTCCCATTCCTCGGAATGCTCTCCGGATTTTCGCATTACTTTACTGGCACTTCACCTTACTTGTAAGGGATAACGCCACCGTTATAATTGTCGTTGATGAACTGCTTGATCTCATCGGACTTCAGAGTATCTACCAGCGCCTTGATCTTAGGCAGATTCTCGTTGCCTTCCTTAACAGCGATTACATTTACATAAGTAGCAGCTGCTTCGGAATCATCGCTCTCATACAGCAGAGCATCGTCTGCAACAGTCAGGCCTGCTTCCATAGCATAGTTGCCGTTCAGGACACCGAAGGATACCTCTGGAAGGGTTCTGGGAACCTGTGCTGCTTCCAGCTCTACGAAGGTGATGTTGTGAGGGTTCTCAACGATATCCTTAGTAGTAGCAGTCAGACCCACACCATCCTTCAGGGTGATGTAACCGTTATCCTGTAACAGTAACAGAGCACGTGCCTCATTGGTGGTATCGTTGGGTACTGCGATAGTTGCATTGTCAATGTTGTCTAAGCTGGTCTCGGTTCCGGGATACAGTCCGAAGGGCTCGTAATGGATACCGCCGGCATTTACCAGATGGGTACCTTTCTCCTCGTTGAAGCTCTCCAGATAAGGAATGTGTTGGAAGTAGTTTGCATCGAAATCACCGGACTCTACTACTAAATTAGGCTGTACATAGTCATCAAAAATCTGAATCTCCAGAGTATAACCCTGCTCCGCTAACAGAGGCTTTGCTGCCTCCAGGATCTCTGCATGAGGTACTGCACTTGCAGCTACCTTGATAGTGGTATCGGTGTCAGCTACTTCCTTGCTTTCTGTTGCCTCGGTAGTCTGGGCAGCGGTTTCCTGGTTAGCTGTTGTTGCAGCTGCCTCGCTGGTCTGAGCAGCTGTTTCGTTGCTGCCGCAGCCGGTCAGTGCGCTCACGGACAATGCTGCAACTGCGATCAAAGCAATCACTTTCTTTTTCATAATACTTCTCCTCCTAAATCTTTTGGTAAAAAATTTTAGTCTATTGAATCAGATGCCTTACATCTGCCTCAATCTTTTCGTTTTCCCTAACGGGTTCTCTTATCCAATTTCTTGGAAATCGTCATTCCGATATATTGCAGCAACTGTACCAACAGTACCAACAATACTACTGTCACCAGCATAATATCGGTCTGGTAACGATAATAACCATATCGGATCGCAATATCACCGAGTCCGCCTCCACCTACGGCACCTGCCATAGCGGAGTAGCCTAAGATTGTTCCCAGTGCAATGGTCGCATTCACAAGCAATGAGGTTCTGGATTCTGCCAGCATAACCTTCCAGATGATCGTCCACAGGTTAGCTCCCATGCTCTGTGCTGCTTCAATCACTCCGTGATCTACCTCCAACAGAGAGGATTCCACCATTCTGGCAATGAACGGTGCCGCTGCCAGAGTCAGAGGAACGATGGTAGCCGTCGGACCATAGCTCTTTCCTACAATGATACGGGTCAAAGGGATGATCATGATCAACAAAATCAAAAACGGAATGCTTCGCACAATGTTGACTATCACATCCAGAATCTTATAAATGATCTTGTTCGGACGCAGTCCCTTCGGTGCAGTGATCACCAGGGCAATTCCCATAGGAAGTCCGAGTACATACCCCATAAATGTGGAAACAAGGGTCATATACAAAGTAACAAAGGTGCCTTCCACCAGCATCATAATCGTTGCATTATCCCACATAGTCTTTCAGCTCCTCCACTTCCAGTTTTCTCTCCTGTAAATAATGGATCATCTTGTTCGCCGCCATTTCATCCTCCGGCAGCTGTAAGATCATCTGTCCATGGGCGATACCGCCGATGTCCTTGGTATCCGCTAACAGGATATTAACGGGAGCCTTGCACTCCAGCACCATATTGGCGATCACAGGCTCGAAAGAAGAATTCTCAGTGAAAACAATGCGGATGCAGCGTTTGCCGGACATTTCCTTTGCCTTGGGATCCACCATGAACACCAGCTTTCTTGCAGCTGCGGACTGGGGTCTGGAGAATACCTCCTCCACAGTACCATGCTCTGCCAGTTCTCCGGCATCGATGATGGCTACATGGGAACAGATCTCCTGTACCACAGCCATCTCATGGGTAATGATCACGATGGTGATGCCGTACTGTTTGTTGATGTCCTGTAATAATTTCAGGATCTCCTTGGTCGTCGTGGGATCCAGCGCACTGGTCGCCTCGTCACACAGCAGGATCTTCGGCGTATTGGCAAGAGCTCTTGCGATTGCCACACGCTGCTTCTGTCCACCGGAGAGCTGAGAAGGATAAGCGTCTGCCTTTTCCTTCAGTCCTACGATCTCGAGCAGTTCCATAGCGCGCTTTCTGGCCGCCTGCTTCTTCACACCCACGATCTCCATGGGGAAGCATACATTGTCCAGAACACTTCTCTGCATGAGCAGATTAAAATGCTGAAAGATCATCGCAATGCCTGTACGAACCTTACGAAGTTCTGCCTCAGTCAGTGTCGAAAGATCCTGATCTTCTACGACTACGGTTCCCGTGGTGGGCTTCTCCAGATAGTTCAGGCAGCGTACCAGGGTAGATTTTCCGGCACCACTCATACCGATAATGCCGTAGATGTCTCCCTTGTTGATATCCAGGCTGATACCCTTTAAGGCTTCTACCTGATTATCTTTACCAATAAAAGTTTTTGTTACATTCTTGATCTGAATGATTGGTTCCATAAGTTCCTCCACTCCAGGTTCGTGCTTTTAAGGGAAGAAAAGCGCAAATTCCTTGAATTCCTAGTACCATGCCATACATTCTAACACAAGAATGCAAGTCTGTCCAGTTCTGCAAATTTCGTCTTAAGCTTCTGCAAACATCGGGGTGGACAGGTATCTGTCACCGGAATCGGGAAGCAATGCTACGACTGTTTTGCCTGCATTTTCAGGGCGTTTTGCGATCTGTGCTGCTGCGTACAGAGCTGCGCCGGAGGTGATTCCTACCAGGATACCTTCCTTATGAGCGATGAGGCGGCCGGTGGTAAATGCCTGATCGGTAGTAACGGTAAAGATCTCATCATAAATGCCGGTATTCAGAACGGAAGGAACGAATCCTGCGCCGATACCCTGCAGCTTATGAGGTCCGGGCTGTCCGCCGGAAAGTACGGGAGAATCTGCAGGCTCTACTGCTACGATCTTCACTTTGGGGTTCTTGGATTTTAAATAAGTACCAATGCCGGTCACGGTTCCGCCGGTACCTACACCTGCTACGAAGATATCAACCTTGCCATCGGTGTCTTCCCAGATCTCAGGACCGGTGGTAGCTGCATGTGCGGCGGGGTTCGCGGGGTTATCAAACTGTCCGAGGATCACGGCTCCCGGGATGGACTTCTCCAGTTCTTCTGCCTTGGCGATGGCACCCTTCATGCCCTTGGAGCCTTCGGTCAGTACCAGCTCTGCACCGTATGCCTTCAGGAGGTTACGGCGCTCCACACTCATGGTCTCGGGGAGGGTAAGAATAGTTCTGTAACCCTTGGCTGCAGCCACACTTGCCAGGCCGATACCGGTGTTGCCGGAGGTGGGTTCGATGATGGTGGAGCCTTCTTTTAAAATACCCTTCTTCTCGGCATCTTCGATCATTGCCAGTGCGATTCTGTCCTTAACGCTTCCTGCGGGATTGAGGTACTCCAGCTTTGCCAACAGTTCTACGCCTTCGATATTCTGATCCTTCAAGTAGTTTGTCACCTTTAAAAGGGGTGTATGTCCGATCAGCTGGGTTGCAGATGTGTAAATCTTACTCATAATAGAATCCTCCTTAAACCTGAAAATTGTGTTTGTTTTTATTTCCTACTTATCTGATATGGATGTTATGGATTTATACTATACTATTCCGCTAGGAATGTCAACAATTATTTCTAAAAATTTTTGAGAGTTGTGCCGTGGAACGGAAAATGGTATGATTTAAATAGTGAGTCCGTAGCCCCAACAGCAAGTAAGAAACGCGGCACGCTCGTACTTTAGTACGATGCGCTCATGTCGCAGAGCGTAGCGGTACATAAGCGTGAAAAGTACTCACGCTAAGTACCGACGTCTGCTTACGGCCTGCTTATTCTTACTTGCTGTCGTGACTACTGGGTTATTATCATATTTTAGGGAAATATTGTAATATAAAATATATTAAATCAGAAGGAGCCACTCAACTACATGGCAGATAAAATTTACCGCGTTCCTACTATATATAGTGATATCAAAAAAACGACTGAACCTCTCTCAGTCCGGGTGCCCGGGTCTAAGAGTATCACGAACCGCAGTCTCCTTCTGGCGATGCTGGCGGAGGGAAAGTCCACGCTGCGTGGGGTGTTGTTCTCGGATGATTCGAGGCATTTTCTTAAGTGTGTGCAGGATCTGGGATTTGAGACGACGGTGGATGAGGAGAGTTGTATCGTCACGGTAGAAGGACTGGGAGGAAAGCTTCCCTGTGAAGAGGCTGTGTTAAATGTGGGAAGTGCAGGAACGGCAGCGCGTTTTCTGACAGCTACGTTAGGTGTCTCGGAAGGTGTTTTTCACATGGATTCTTCGGAGCAGATGAAGAGGCGCCCCATGGATCCGCTTCTGTCCTCTCTGGCAGAATTGGGGTGTGAGGTCCGCTGCGAAGGAGAAGATGGGCATTTTCCTTTTACGCTGACCGCTCATGGGTCCGGACAGGATCATATCTCCATCGATATCGGGCACAGCAGTCAGTTTCTGAGTGCGCTGCTGATTGCTTCGACTTTGTCTTCGGAAGATTTTACGATTCAGGTAGAGGGTACCCATGGGATGGCGTATATCGAAATGACGCAGAAGATGATGGAGCAGTTCGGAGTCTGCGTGGAGCGTCCCACGCCGGATCAGTTCCGTATTCCCGCCGGTCAGCATTATAAAGCATTAGATTATCAGATTGAGCCGGATGTCTCTGCCGCCTGTTATTTCTATGCGATGGTGCCGTTACTGGGAATCCCGGTCTGTGTAGAGCATGTGCATTTTGAAAGTCTGCAGGGAGATGTGGAATTCCTGCGTATCTTAGAGAAAATGGGATGTACCGCACAGGATACGGAAAAGGGAGTCCTCCTGCTGCCTCCTTCAGCTTTATCGGACGCCGGAACGCAGACTCCCGCTTTCCATGGTATCACGGTGGACATGTCCTCCTGTTCCGATCAGGCGATCACACTGGCAGCCATCGCACCGTTTGCCGACAGCCCCTCCTGTATCACAGGCATCGGGCACATCCGTTTCCAGGAGAGTGACCGCATCCATGCCATCTGTACAGAACTGACCCGTATGGGCATCTGCTGCGAAGAGACGCAGGACAGCATCACCATCTATCCGGGGACGCCAAAGCCTTGTACCGTAGCCACCTACGCCGACCACCGCATGGCTATGGGGTTTGCCCTCACCGGTCTGCGCACGGAGGGCATCGTGATCGACAATCCCGGATGCTGCCGCAAGACCTTCGAGAATTATTTTGAAGTACTTGACCAGGTGATCACGGAGATATCAGAGGGTTAGGCATATAACTGAAAAAGAGAGCATCCATGGCTCTATATTTCTGCCATGGATGCTCTCTCTTACTTTCTTTGTTCAGTTTATGCTGTTTTCAGCAAAAATGTCTTAGTTCTCCTGACCCTTTACCGCGAAGCATACGCCGGTGTCATCGGGCTTGTCCTCATCGAACTTGTAGTCCTTGCCGGGCAGTACTGCATTCAGGATAATACCGGTCAGCGCACCTACTGCCAGTCCGGACAGGCTGATGGTGATCTCGCCGATGTGGAATGCGATAGCGCCTGCTGCACTGTAGTTGATACCGATGGACAATACCAGGATCAGAGCAGCGATGATAACGTTACGGCTCTTGGTAAAGTCTACCTGAGTCTCTACGATGTTACGGACACCGACTGCAGAGATCATACCGTACAGTACCAGGGATACACCACCGCAGGTAGCGGTAGGCATACAGCCGATCAATGCTGCTACCTTCGGAGAGAAGGAGAACAGTACAGCGAAGCCTGCTGCAATACGGATAACTCTGGGGTCGAATACCTTGGTCAGAGACAGTACACCGGTGTTCTCACCGTAAGTGGTATTCGCAGGAGCACCGAACAGGGATGCAATAATGGTAGCCAGACCATCACCTAACAACGTACGATGCAATCCGGGCTCCTTGATATAGTTGATACCAACGGTGGAAGAAATAGCGGAGATATCTCCGATATGCTCTACCATGGTAGCCAGTGCGATCGGCATAATAGTGATCACGGAAGTAATTAACAAAGAAGTGTTGCCGTCGGACAGTGCCCAGAAAGCAGTCTCATTCCAGTGGATGGGAAGTCCGATCCATGCAGCTTCCGCAACGGGTGTGAAATCCACGCGGCCTAAGATAGCTGCCAACACATAAGAACCAACAACGCCGATGATGATCGGAACGATCTTCACCATTCCCTTACCCCAGATATTGCAGATCACTACCAGTGCAATAGCGACCACTGCGATCAGCCAGTCTGCGGAACAGTTGTTGATAGCGGACTGGGACAGGGTCAGACCGATGGCAATGATGATGGGGCCGGTTACGATGGGCGGGAAGAAACGCATTACCTTGCCGGTACCGAAGATCTTGATCAACAGGGATAATACCAGATACAGCAGACCTGAGCAGGCCACGCCGAAGCAGGCATAAGGAAGCAGTGCGGAATTGTCCGCTCCGTCTGCCATAGGGGCAATCGCGGCATAACCGCCTAAGAATGCAAAGGAAGAACCCAGGAATGCGGGTACTTTTCTCTTGGTCAGCAGATGGAACAGTAAAGTTCCCAGACCTGCAAATAACAGTGTTGTGGAAACATCCAGACCTGTCAGCATGGGTACCAGAATCGTGGCACCGAACATTGCGAACATGTGCTGAAGTCCCAGCAGAAGCATCTTGGGCACGCCCAAGGATCTGGCATCGTAAATGCCATTTTCGCCGAGTGTAGTCTTCTCGCTCATTTTTCTCCTCCTGTGTCATAGACATGTGAACTTGTAATATTTGCTGCATAGAGATAGGCAGATAGTCATCTACCTGCCCACACCTATGTGACCTTATTAGTTACATGATAGCTTTTCATCGTTCCACAGTCAAGAAAAAATTTATTCCACTGCATGTTCTTTCAAAAAGTCCAGCCAGATGGGAATATACTGGGCCTTCAGGTGCACTCCGTCATAAGTATAGGATGCCACCATTCCTCCGGTCTCATCACAGATCAGCGGATTCACATCCAGGTAATATATCTTCTCATCATCCGCAAGCTTCGCGATTTCTTCATTCCTGGCTTCGATGCCCTCATTGGTAATATAGTCTCCCTGCCCGGAGCGTTCCGTGGTCACCTTCATGATCGCCTGCAGGTAGATCACCGCATCGGGCTGCAGCTGTTGCAAATGCTGTACTGCCTCCCCGTAAGCCTTCATGAAAGATTCCACCGTACCGGTTCCCATCTCGTTAATACCGATCATCAGATAGATCTTGGCAAACTGTTTCTCGGATAGTGCCTCTTCCACCGTGATCTTTTTCTTCTGCCCCGGCACCGCTACTATTTTCGAATCGAACATCTTATAAATCGTAAGTCCGGTAGAGGCATAAAATGTGGAGGTCTCTTCCAGTCCACCATATTCATACATTCCCACTGTCCGGGAATCCCCGATAAATACAGCATCATCAAAATAGCTGTCATCCACCGTATGGTAGACCACTTCTTTTGGCAGTTCTTCCGAAGGCTCTGTCGGTTGTGGTTCCTCCGTTGTCATTGTCTCTGTCTGCGTATCTGCCGATGTCTCTCCGGCTGCCGGTGTCCGACTTTCCCCTGTGGGATCTTCTGTGCCTTCCGGGACCGTATCCCCCGATACGGTTCCGTCCTGTTGTCCGGGTTCCAATGTATGACCCATCCGGGCACCGGCTGCCAGCTGCACACCCCTGTTATACAATTCCCGAAGGGGATCCGTATACACCTGCCAGTTGTCCGTCCATGTAAAAAACAGGACTCCCATAAGCAGCAGACTGATGGGAAAGGATAATTTTCTTATCCATTGTCGTAGTTTCTGTAACATATTTCCTATCCTATCCAGATTTTCTAAAAACTAAAGTACATAAATGGGTTATTTCCCTCTAAAATAAGTCTCCAGACGCAATACCAGAATACCGCTGCCAGCAATATTTTCATCAGGATCTTATCCTTGCCGTAATCGTACAACTTCTCGATTGCCGGCGTACATGCCAGCCCGGATACGGCTAACAGCCCACCGTAGGTAGACAATGCTTTCCACGCATCCTCATAGCCGCCACTGATCCCCGGTGCCAGCCACATCATTTTATCCAGATAGACCTGCAGCTGTGACAGATCCGTAATGGCAAAGCACATCCAGCTTACGGGAATGATCAGCCACAGATAAATGTGCGGCAGTACTTTCATTTTATGTACGAATTTTAATCTTCCCAGCTGCCGTTCCAGCACAATGCAGATCCAGAGCAATCCGCCCCAGCAGAAAAAGTTCCAGCCGGCGCCATGCCAGAAAGCTGTCAGCATCCATACCACCAACAGATTAAAAATCGTGCAAAGTTCCCCTCGTCTGCTGCCTCCCAGCGGAATATAGACATACCGGCAGAACCATTGCCCCAGTGTCATATGCCATCTGCGGTAAAAATCCCTGACCCCCCGGGCCATATAAGGTCTGCGGAAATTTCTGGGCAGTTCGATTCCCAGCATCCTGCCAAGCCCCATTGCCATCAACGAATATCCACAGAAATCAAAATAGATCTCCATGGAATAAGCAATGGCTGCCAGCCATGCCAGCGGAGTGGAGATACTCTCGAATCCGGTTACCTGTACTTCATGCCACAGGATCCCTACGCGGTCGGCCAACAGCACTTTGGCTGCCAGTCCTAAGACGAACAGCTTCATGCCGTCCTCCAGTCCCTGCATAGTAAAAGTCCTGTTGTACAGGCTGTCTTTCACCTCACCATAACGGGTAATGGGGCCGGAGATCAGCTTCGGAAACATGACCACATAAGTTGCAAATTTTAAAAAAGAATACTCCCTATCTGCATCTCCGCGATATACATCGATCAGATAAGACAATATCTGAAAGGTATAAAAACTGATCCCCAGAGGAAGTCCCGCAGAACCTCCCCGGCACTTAAACCAGATCAGAATGCCAATGTTAATACTCAATGCTGTCACGAACAACAGCCTCTTGCGCCATAACGTCCTGGGGCTGCGTTTTGCCAGATGCAGCCCGATAAAATAATTACATAAGACGGAAATCATCAAAGGTGCAAGATTTCCTACATCTCCCATTGCATAAAAGACAATGCTACCTATAAGCAGTGTCAGGTTTCTGTATTTATGCGGTGTGATTCCATAGACAATCAGGAAAATCGGCAGGAACCACAGCAGAAATTCAATACTGCTGAATATCAAATAAATCACATCTTTCTATTTTCGCTTTACACTTGTACTATCATAGTAGCTTGAAATGAAATGTATTACAACAAAACAATTCTTAATTTTAAATGACATTATTTTACAAATCAGTAATCTTTTTGCAATTATTTCAAACATCGTTTACAATAGTTTTCATACAGACAGAATATCGTCAGGAAAGGATCGTTTTCTATGAAAGAACAGTTATACACAATTCCCTTAAATGATGCCGTAAACGCCCAGGACGAATGTCCTTTCTGCTTCATCCACAGAAGTATCGAACAGGATCTGTTAGACTTCGTCTTAGGCTCCGGTTCCTCCTACATGGAAGCGGATATTAGAGAACAGACCGACAAGGCCGGATTCTGCCGCTATCATTTTCAGAAGATGTTCGACTACGGCAATACTCTGGGCAATGCCTGGATCTTAAAGACCCACTACCAGCGCATGATCCGGGAAATGCAGCAGGAATTTGCCTCCTTCCGCCCCGGCAAAAGCTCTCTCCTGGGTAAATTCAAAAAAGCCGAAGGCAATGAAAATACCATCGGCATGTGGGTCCGTGCAAAAGAGGATTCCTGCTATATCTGTTCCCAGTATAAAGATACCTACGCCAGATATCTGGACACCTTTTTCTACCTGTGGAAAAATGATGAAAACTTCCGCAATAAAGTCATAAACGGCAAAGGCTTCTGCCTGCCCCACTTCGGCGATCTCTGCGAAGCCGCTGACCGCAAGCTTTCCGATAAGGAAAAACAGGACTTTTACGATCAGTTGTTGCCGGTCATGGAATCCAACATGCAGCGCATTTCCGAAGACGTCTCCTGGCTGGTGGAAAAATTCGACTATCGCAACAAAGATGCCGACTGGAAGAGCTCCAGGGATGCCATCCAGCGCGGTAT
>ENA-ORTT01002902-ORTT01002902.1-human-gut-metagenome-genome-assembly--contig:-NODE-2902-length-12094-cov-2.953568_pt1 | contig 12094 bp, 11 predicted proteins | sample MGYA00242074_ERZ509197 | MGnify/ENA primary metagenome ERZ509197 (study PRJEB26280, sample SAMEA2338789) | human gut metagenome | biome: human gut; feature: human-associated habitat; material: faeces...
CTATATTGTATTAAATTATTTTATTGTAAACTAGCGCTCACCATTTGACGCTTACGACTGAAATGGCTTAATATTGTCATTGGAGATATCAAAAACAATATTGTAGGCATATATCATGGTGTAACAAAGAGAGATCTTCCATTATTTCTTAATGAGCAGGAGTGGAGATTCAATCACCGATATACAGGTTCAAATATTCTAAATAAGATAAGAAAGTATATTCTTAATTCAAGTCCATGTCCTAAAAAAGCAATAATAACAGTTCTGAATCTATCAGAATCTTATTTCTCTACCTGTATCTGATGGTTAATTAAAAAATATAATAAAAAGAAATTTTCCAAAAAATCTCAGCCTAAGGCTGAGATTTTTCAATTCTCACTCAAATATCATTTATACATAAACAAAGTTTTAAATGATCATTTAACAATGAAAAAGATAGATTGTTTAACAACACAATCTATCTTAATTCTTTTTTAATGTTTTTCTTGTCAAAAATATTGAAGTTATTAGAGAAGCTGCTGGAACTGTTAACACAATTCCAAATGTTCCACAAATTCCTTGAGCAATTTCAATAGCTAGATAATTAGAATTAAATAACTGATTGAATTGTACCTGATAAGATATAAATACTAAAAGTGTTACAAACGCACTACCTGTAAATGCAAGAATCAATGTATTTGTCATTGTTCCAATCATATCTTTTCCTATTTCAATACCTGATTTAAATAAATCTTTTTCAGTAAGATGTGGATTATGATAATATACCTCATATAATGAAGATACAATTGACATACCAACATCCATAATAGCTCCAAGTGATGAAATCAATACTCCTGCAAATAAAACATCTTTAATTTTGAGACCTGTACTTTGTTGAATGAGAATTAATCCTTCTGCTTCCGATGCACTAGATCCATTAATATGTAATAATGAAGACATGATCATAAATAAAATTAAAGCACATAACAACCCTGCCATTGTTGATAAAATAGCGGCTGAAGTTTTTTTACTTTGGCCATTAAGAAGTAATAATGTTACTGCTGTAGATAGAGCTGCACATAAGATACTCATGCAAATAGGTGAATATCCTGAGAAAACTGCCGGAAGAACTAGATATATAATCAAAAACATAGAATATCCAAGGCCTGCTATAGCTTTAATTCCTTTACCTCCACCTATCGCAAATATTGCTAACATCATTATAACTACACTACTCAAAGTTGGTAATGTTCTATCATAATTATATACAGTGTAGTATGAATCTGATACTTCTGGTCTATCAGCATTTATAATAAGTGTTGTATTTATTTTGGCATAAACACTATGAGTATTCGTTAAATAATTAGTAACCTCAATAACCTCACCTTTTTCTTCACCCTCTAACATTTCCACTTGAAGAATCTGTTTACCAAGATAGATTCCAAGACCTTCATCATATTCTATTTCTTGCTCAGAAACCTCCACTACTTTTCCTCTTTCGTAGTGGAGGGTATCTGTGCTATATCTAGAATATTCTTTCATTCCAAAAGCCTGGAAACATAGGGTAAAAATCAAGGTAAGAGATATTAATGTAATTACTACAATATTATCTCTTACTTTCTTTTTCATTTATTATTTTTATTTCTTTTAATAAATTATTTTTATTATTTAAATCTGAAATTTCTTCTTCTAATTTATTTTTATTTTCTTCTATTTCATATTTAATATCTTCATATTTTTCTAATTCTTGTTTTTTCTGTTCTAAATCTTCTATTTTTTTATTAATTATATTTATTGGTTTTTCCCTAGATCTTTGTGTTCCTATTTCATCTAATAACCTTCTATTTATTCTATCCATAGCTCTTTTATATGAAACATTATCGTCTCCTGTTCCCACCAAATTTGCTATTTTTTGAACTAGTATATTTTGTTCCTGCTTACCTAACTTTACCTCTTGTTGACCAACAACAACAGTAGATAAAAATAATTCTTTATCTACTTTAGTTTGTTCATAAAAAAATTCATTTCCTTTTGATTTATCAATATTAAATTCTTTTGAAATATCCTCCATATTTTCATTAAATATTTTAGGATTTTTTTTCTTAAAATCTCTATAAATTTCATATTTATTTTTATTATTTAATTCATATTCTAATTTTCCAGAAAATTCTTCTCCTAACCAAGGTGTATATTTCTCTACATCAGAATATTCTTTTCCTTTTTTATTTTTTGAAATTCCATAAAATGAATTTACAATAAAATTTAATAAAGTAGATTTTCCAGATTCATTTTTTCCATATATAATATTAATTCCATCTTTTAATTTAATTTCTTTTTCTTTTAATTTTCCATAAGAATTAATTTTTATTTTATTAATTTTCAATTTTTTCTCCTATTCTAATGCTTCTAATCCAATCGCTATTGCCTTTTCTATTATATTTTTTTCGTCTTTTGATATATTTTTATTTTGTGATTTCTCAAGCATTTTTTTTACAAATAATCCTTTTAATGTAGTTGTGTTTGATAATTTTTCTAAATCATATGCTATTTCAGTTTGATCTTTAATTTTTATTATTCTTTGATATTCAATATATTTTAATATAGTATATTTATCTATCTCAAAATTTCTATTTCCTATTAATAAAAGTTCTACATATTCATCTTCTTTTATTTCTAATTCATTTATATTTTCTATTAATTCTTCTTTTGAAAACATATTGGTTACATCTATATTTTCTTTTACAAATTGTTCTTCATCTAATGGTACAAAAGTAAGATTTATATTTTCTTTTTCTAATTTTCCTACTATCATTCCGTGTTTTCCTGGCTCATCAAAGCCTAATGAAACAGTAGAACCTGGATATGCTATTCTTTGTTGCTCCTCTGTATTAAAATCTAATTTATGAATATGTCCTAATGCTATATAATCAAATCCTTTTTTTAATAATTCTTGTGCACTCATTGGATTGTATATCCCTTTAGTGTCGTTACCTGATACAACCGTACCATGAGTTATTAATATTTGTGGCTTATTTGACTGTTCAATTATAATTTCATTTAATTGATTTTTATTCATCTCATAATTATCAAATCCAAATCCATAAATAATTGCATCTTCATTTTCTATTTTTTCCACTTGCGATGTGAATATCTTTACATTCTTCTCCCATTCATAACAATTATAATAAGATGCTTTTATATATGGATCATGATTTCCAGGAGTTATATAAATCTTAGTATTTGGAATTTCTTTAAATAAATTATTAATGAATATTATGGTTGATTTCCTTACATATAATTGTTCATATAAATCTCCACTTATAAATAAATATTCTATATTATTTTCTTTAATAAATTCTATTACTTTCTTAAATGCTTCTCTTTGTTCAAGTCTTCTAGCTTGACCAAGTTCTGCTCTATCTGAAATAGTTGAAAATGGCGCGTCAAAGTGAACATCAGCAATATGTACAAACTTCATTTACTTACCTTCTTTCTTTTTATATACACTAATTTATATCATATAAACATTTGTTTGTAAATAAATTAATAAAAAATAGCCACATAATTTTTATATGGCTATTTCTACTAATTATCTTTATCAATTGGTCCAAATAATTCATCAAATTTTGCTTCTAATTCTTTTTGAATATCAATGTCATCGTCTTCGTATCTTTCATTAATTTCCTGAATCTTTGGTACACTTTTTTCTTCGTGCATCGTAGGATTCTGCGTTCCAGCTGTTGGAGTAGTTACAATAACTGGCTCATTCTGAGCTGGTTTTTCCGGCATTTCTATTTGAATATCATTTATTTTATTTTCTACATTTTTATTATCTTGACTTGCATTTGTTATTGTAGTAGTTGTTGTTGTTGAAGTTTCTCCATCATTGAAAAGATCATCTAATGAGTCTACTTTGAAACTTTGCTCTTTATCTTCTTCAAATTGATTTCCTGTATATGGATTGTATGGATTGTATTTTCTCCATTCTCCTCTTTCTCCAACATCATAATTATTATGGTCGATTCTATTCATATTCAAGTCTCTTGATATGTTATTTTTCTTATACCACCAATATTTATTGGCCTTAATAGGTTTCAATCCTTTTTCAAATATTATACATTGATCACTTGGCATTCTTCTAAGTTCGTCCGGTGTCATCAATGCTCTTGCCATTATTTGGTCTGATTCACTATATCCTTTTCTATCAGCTTCGTTTGTTCTATTTACTGATTTACTCATGTGAGTAATTGTTTTTTCACCTAATTCTTTTGAAAAGTATTCAACTGTTGCATATGAGTTACTTCCCAAAAATACGTGTGTATCACAGTTTCCAATTATTGTTTCATATGACTTCTCATATATTCCCTTTAATTGATCTAAGTTCTGTAATATAACACTAAATGAAATTCCTCTACTTCTACTTGTTGATATTTTTTTATCAAAGTCTGGAATTTGTCCTATATTTGCAAATTCATCTAATATAAAGAATGTTTTTACTGGTAATTTTCCCCCATTTTTGTCAGCAAAATCATATAATTGTTGTATCATTTGAGAGAAAAATATTGTTAATAAAAAGTCATACGCAGCATGCGTATCAGATGATACAACATATAACGCTGTTTTTCTTGTTGCTATGTCTTCAAAATTTATTGTATTTGTTGATGTCACATCAGCTATATCTTTTGAATCAAATTTTCCTAATTTTGATTGTAATGAACTTAATATTGAACTATATGTTTTATCTGATGCAATTTCTACTGATTTAAAGTTCATTCTTGCTGGATGGTCATATGGTAATTTATTTATTAGTTCTGATAATAAATTCGTACTTCCTTTATTGTTGGCTGCTCTTACTAATTCTGCACAACTAGCTAAATTCTGCTCTTCTGGTGGTCTTGCAGCTAATAAATAATATATTAATGCTTTTAATAATAATTCTGCCATGTTGTCCCAGTATGGGTCAGCTCCTGTTGCTTGCTCAGATTGCTGTCCTTTTACAACTGTATTAGCTATAACATCTACATCTATTTCTGATTTTATATGTTGCAATGGATTATAACTATCACTACTTTGAGGATTAACAAGGTTTAACAATTTTATCTCATATCCTTGTGATCTTAAATATCCTGCTGTTGCATCATATATTTCGCCTTTAGGGTCTGTAAATATATATGAGCCTAGGCATTGATGTGCATTTGGTATCGTATACGCTGATGATTTACCAGATCCAGATCCTCCGACAATTAAAACATTGGTATTTCCTAATTTATCTAGAGGTAAATAATTTTCTTCTGCTAATATTATTCCTTTATTTTTGCTTAAGATTCTATATTGTTCTCCACCTGTTGCCCAATCACTTGAACCATGCTCTATTTTGTCATATTCGCCTTTACTTCTGCCCTTCCACATTCCTATTCCTAGACATATAAGCATAAATATTGTAAAAAACAATGTTGCACTTCCTAATGTGCCTAAATATTGTACTCCAAACATTTTCTTTGGTCCAGCTACTTGTACTATATTAGTTATTATATTTTCTACAAAATACGTAAAGTTAAAAACACCGGTAGAATTACTGTCAACAATTGTAATAGCTATCGGTGCTATTAAAAATAGCTCAGCAAATAGCCAGAAAATAATTGTTGAAATAATTGCTACCTTGTGTTTTTTTATTGATACTATAAAATTACTCATAATAAATCTACCTTCTCATTGGTTTTATCATATAAACTATCTTTCATTTAATTGTGTCTGTCTATCATTTTCTCTGCATATTTCAGCATATTTAGTTGGTCTCTTTAGGTAATTTTTATTTATTTTAGCCATTAATGCTGGATTTACAACTGGTGGTATTTTATCTGAACTTACCGCTGATATTTCTACAAATCCATCATTTATGCTTCCTTGCTTATCAGCATATCCTTCTAAACAAAGCTCACCATTTATGCAATTAGTCATACATACAACTTCAATTTCTTTACTCACTTTTTAGTAATCCTCCCTTATTTTAAGTCATTATTTCTTTTCTCTTATTTCAAAGCTAAAATATGACTTATATGGTTTTAATTTACATTTTCCTTTTACTTCATTAGTGTTTCTATCTAAATACAACATTGGCTTTACTTCCTCTGTTGTCTCAGGATCTATTATTGTTATAGGTCTTTGCAAATTTGGTGTGTATTTGAAATCTTTATACTCAGTACCTATTTCTGAATATAAAGTATTGAATTTCACTGGTACAGGTCTTTTTGATATTCGTACCTTATCATCTTTTAATACTCCCATATTTACAACTACTTTTTGAGGTCCAAAAGATAATATGACTAAATCTTCACCTTCAGGTTCTGGATGGTCAACAAAAAAAGTCTTCTTTTTCATATTACCATTAATTTCTTCAGAGCTAACTAGTCTTTCAACAGTATATTTAGGATACTGTTTCTGCAATTCCTTGGCAGTTTCGTTAATTCTATATATAACAGTATTCACTCCCTGTGGATCTGTTACACTAAAATACTTACCATGAAATCCTCCAGCCATATTTACACCTCTTTCTATTACTTCTCTTTGGTTCGACTAATATTTATTATACATCTTTTTCTATAATATGTCAACCAAATCATATTTTTATTATTATATTTACTTGTTGCTTTATAATTTTATGCATTTTTTACTTCTTTTACCTGATAAGCAGGCATTGTTTTTATATTATTTCCTTCAAGATTTTGTAATTTGATATATAATTTTTCTTGTTCTTGCGTAAGTTTTTCTGGCATCACTATTCTTGTAATTACATTCAAGTTTCCTCTGTTTCCATGACCATCTTTATAGCCTTTACCTTTTATAGTTAAATTAGAGTTACTACTTGTACATTTTGGAATTATTATAGCTATCTTTTCTTCAAATAATTCTATTTCTTTTTTTACTCCTAATGCTGCTTCTGAAGGGGTTATTTTTAGTTCTGTATACAAATCATTTCCAATTAATTTTAGTTTTTTATCATCTTTTATGTTTATAATTACAAATAAATCACCGTTTTTTCCGCCATTTTTTCCAAGTTTGCCTTGTCCTACTATTCTTATTTTGTCATTATTCTGTATACCTGCTGGAACTTTAATAGAAAATGATGTTTCTTTTCCATTTACAGTACGTAATTTTACTTTTTTATTGACTCCAAAAAAGGCTTCTTTTATTGAAATCTCAATCTCCGTATCTACATCTTCTCCATATTCTGGTTCAGTTGTTTTCACTACTTTGTTGCTTCTAAAGTTTTCGCCAAATAAAATTTCTAATAATCTTTCTATAAATGATTTTTTTTCATAAGTTTGACTTTTTTTCTTTTTGTTTCCAACATATCTATTCCATGTAAAATCATACTTTCTTCTTTGTTTGTCATTGCTTAATAATCTATATGCTTCATTTACATCCTTAAATATCTCTTCTGAAGCGTTATTTCCTATATTCATGTCTGGATGATATTTCTTTGCCATCTCTCTATATGCATTTTTTATATCATCAAGGCTTACTTTATTAGTGTCAAAACCTAATATTTTATAGTAATCTTTAAAAATCATTTAATGCCCTCCATTTGCATGGTTATATACTATAACAATTATAGCTTATTTTTTATTATTTATCAATATGAAATTTCTAGTTTTTATACTTTGTTCAAAGATTACTCTCTTTTTATCAAGGTTTATCTTTATTGTATTGTCCAAATTTTGTAATATTGCTAAATCTATATCTTCAAAAGCTAATTTTCTTAGTTCTTCTACGCCCTCATATTCCCTAGTTTCATCTATTTTATCAGCTATAAATAATATTTTCTCTAACATTGTCATTTCTGGTTTTCCCATTGTATGATTTGCAATGGCACTACACATCTCTTCATCAAATCCATATTTTTTCTTACATATATCTGCTGCAATTTCTCCATGAAGAATGTCTACATTATTATATTCTAATTCGCTTGCTTGAATTTTTTTTTCTTTTACATATTTCATTTTTTCTTCTTCTGGCATTTCTTTTGCCATATCATGTGCAAGTCCAACAGCCATAGCCCTTTTAGGATCTTCTCCATATCTTTCTGCGAGCTTTTCACACATTTTCATTACACCTATACTATGTAGTTTTCTTTTTTCTGATAGTTGATTTACTTCTTCTATTTCCAACATTTTATTCCTCCAAAAAATTGTTATACAATAAGTATAACAATTTTTTATCACTTTTTATTAATTTATGCAAGTTCAATTAATTTGTCTAGCAATTCGCTATATTTTATTCCAGAATGTTCCCATAGTTTAGGATACATGCTTATCTCTGTAAATCCTGGCATTGTATTTATTTCATTTATATACACTTTATCTGTATCTTTTTCTACGAAGAAGTCAACTCTTGAAAGTCCACTTCCATCAACAGCTTTGAACGCTTTAATTGCAGTTCTTCTTATTTCATCTATTTTTTCTTGTGACAAGTCTGCTGGTATTATTACTTTTGATTCTGCATTTTTATATTTTGCATCATAAGAATAGAATTCCTCAGCTGATAATATCTGTCCAACAGTTGAAGCTTCAACCTTATCTGTCCCTAGGACTGCGCATTCTACTTCTTTTCCAACTATAGCTTCTTCTATCAATATTTTTCTATCAAATCTTGATGCCTCAATTATTGCTGTTATTAATTCAGATTCATTTGCTGCCTTTGATATTCCTACTGATGAGCCTGAATTTGAAGGTTTTACGAATACAGGGAATCCTAGTTTTTCTTTTACTAATTTTGCGATTTCATCATTTTCTAGTTTTACTTCATCCATATTTTCATCTACATATGTATTTTCATTTTTTATGTATATGTATTTTGCCTGACAAATTCCCGCTTTCTCAAATATAATCTTGCTATATACTTTATCCATACATACACTTGATGCTAATACTTTGCATCCTACATATGGAATCTTTAACATCTCTAATAGACCTTGAATAGTTCCATCTTCTCCATATAATCCATGTAAAACTGGAAATACTTTATCCATTCCTTTTAAGAATGTTGATATGTCTTTTATTTCTTTTCCTTCTCTTTTCCATATACCTTCCTTTGTAATTTCTACTGGATAAATTTCATATTTTTTCCTATCAAGATTATCTATAACATTTTTTCCTGACACCATTGAGACGTCGTGTTCCGTTGACATTCCACCATAAATTACTGCTAATTTTAACATTCCTATCACCCTTCCTTTACATTAAAATTAATTCCTTAGCAATATCACCAAATTTCATTGAATTTGATGCTTTTAATAAAATTATATCGTCTTTTTTCATAATTTTCTTCAAATATTCTAATGCACTTTCATTGTTATCAAAATGTAACATTTCTCTAACATCCGCAGTTTCTTCTATGCATTTTGCAAGTTCTCCTATTGTAATTAATATATCAATATCTTTTACTTCTTCTCCAACTTTTCTATGCAAACTTTCAGAATATTCTCCTAGCTCTTTCATATCTCCTAAAACTGCAATTTTTCTTTTTCCTTCTATCTTTTCTAAATACTCTATTGCGGCTTTCATTGAATCATAATTAGCATTATATGTATCGTTTATTATTGAAGCTCCACATTTGGCTTTTTCTATTTCCATACGTCCTTTTGTAAGTTCAAATCCAGAAATTCCTTCTGTTATCTTCGCCATTGGAATATCAAAGTATCTTCCAACTGCAATTGCGCATAAACTATTTAGTACAAAATGTTCTCCACCAACTGGAACTACTACTTCTTTTCCATCAATTCTGTATTCACTTCTGTCTTCATATGAATGGATATCTTCAGCTACATATTTACTGTTCTTATTATTTATTCCATAAGTTATAATATTATATTTTTCCTTATTTTTTTCTGCCCAATCACTTAATAAATCATTATCATTATTTATTATTACACTGTTTCCTTGCAAGCCTTCTAATATTTCTAATTTCGCCTTTAGTATATTTTCTCTTGATCCTAAATTTCCTATATGAGCTGTTCCTATATTGGTGATAATAGCTAATGTTGGTTTTGCAATACTCGTTAACAAACTAATTTCTCCAAAATGATTCATTCCCATTTCTACAACAATTGCATTTTCATCATGAAGTCTTAATAAAGTAAATGGCAAGCCTATATCATTATTTAAATTTCCTTGCGTTTTTAATACTTTATATTTTTGCGACATTACTGCTGCTACAATGTCCTTTGTACTTGTCTTTCCAACGCTTCCTGTTACTGCAACAACTGGAATATCAACTTGACTTCTTTTATATGCTGCTATTTGTTGTATTGCTTTTACAGTATTTTCAACCAATACAATGCTACCTATTTTCTCATCTGGCTCTTTGCTCATTAAACATGCTACCGCGCCTTTATTAATCGCATCTTTATAAAAATCGTTGCCGTCAAACTTTTCTCCTTTTATTGCAACATACATATCTCCTTTTTGTATTATTCTTGTGTCTTTCTCGAAGTTTTGAATGTCTAAATCTTCGTCTCCACAAATAAGTTTTCCATTGGTAATTTTCAAAATTTCTTTTATCTTCATATTCTTACCTTCATTATTTTTTTATAAATCATCAAATTATTGTTATGATTTTTTATTATTATATGCTATTATTTATATTTTTTCAACCCAATTTTTATACACTTTTATGCCGTTAATGTTCCATTTGGAGTATCTATAATCATTAAAATATCTTCTTCTTCTCCTGTTTCTACATTTATATACACAATGAAATCATTTTCACTAGTCTTTCCTTTTATCTCCCAACATTGTATCTCTGTATTCCATTCAGTTGGTATGATAGCCATATCAGTTGATATTATCTCTAACTTAGGGTTTACTAGCTCTAATGCTTGCTCTTTTGTAATTTTAGGAGTTTTTAGATTTCTGTTTTCATTATGTGAATTTAAATAATTCGTTGCTTCAATTCCAAGTACCTCTCCATTATCAAGTGCAATTTTTACTTTTATTAGGTCTGGATACATTACTACTTCATTTTGCATATATGCATAATTAATTGTTATTATGCCATTTTCTTTTAAATAATATGTTTCTTTCATGTTGTCATATTCTCGATTTTTTAGAAATTCTTTTCCAATATTTATTGCATCTTCTTCTTTTACATTTTCTGAAGAAATTTCTCTATTACAATTCATTGATAATAAATGACCACCTTTTTTTGATATACAAATGTTGAAAGTATTGTTTCCTTTAGTAGTTATTACAAAACTATAGCATTCAATACGTGCATTTTCTGATTCACTTTCTTCTTTTATTTTTTGAAATTTATCTTCTCCAATATACTTTTTTGCTAGTTCTCGTGCCTCATCTTTTGAAATTTCATCTCCTGTTAATCCTATTTTCTCTGCTTTCTCAACATTTTCTGAAAATGCTCCATCATATATAAGACCTTCATATTGATGTAAATCTTCTTCTATATTTGAAAAACTATTTTTTGATATATTATCATCCTGCTGGCCGAAAGCCTTATTTCCCTTATTTTTTAGCTCTCCCCATTTTATATTTTTGGAATATAAGTCTGCTTCTAACTGATTTAATGTATTTTCCAGTTCCAAACTATAGGTGTGCAATTGGTCTAACCTATCAAGATCTTCCTGTGATAATTTTTCTCCTTTTATTGTTTTTTTAGATAATGTATATGAGTAATCTCCTAATTGGTTTAAAAACTTTTGCGTGTTTTCTAATTCCTCTGTTTTAATTGGAAGCATTGACAAATATGCTTGTGCTAAACTAGTTTGTTTTGATATATTTCCTAGTGTTTCTGTTCCATGCACACTACTATTTGAAATTGTTGATTTTGCTAATAATTTTTCAGTATTATTCACATATTCCACTAACTGATAAAATGCATTATTGTAATCATTTTCAGCTATAAGCCTATAATCTCTTGCTTTTCTCATTGCATATATACCAATTATTATAATAATTATTACTAAAGTCACAACCAAAGTAAGCATTTTTCCTGATTTTAATCTATCTTTCCAGTCATAAATCTTTTCCTTAATATTACTCATACTCATTTCCTTTCTTTTTTTATTCTATTTTTTACATTTTTTAGTATATTATTCAAT